>Ga0153986_1000474_pt1 | contig 12348 bp, 8 predicted proteins | sample TSGA070MetaG_FD_104724 | JGI IMG/M metagenome (GOLD analysis project Ga0153986, IMG submission 104724) | Attine ant fungus gardens microbial communities from Georgia, USA - TSGA070 MetaG | ecosystem: Host-associated > Fungi > Mycelium > Unclassified | place: USA: Georgia, Alexander Wildlife... | reverse complement strand
CTTCCCAGAGGTGTCACTGCTAACTCCCACAGCCATCCATCAATGACAGCCACCATCTTCTGATGCACAGAGGCCTGTCCAAGGCAGTTCATGACAAGTATGGTTAATTATAGGAATTGTTACAACCTAATAACTCAGGTTGCAACCTCAGGCTTAAGGCTTGAGGATAAGTTAAGAGTAAGAGGAAGGGAATGCACAATAGATTAAGTGTAAGGAGATACAATGTATGTACTGGAGCTTATATACTAGTTGTGCTACAGGAACTAGGGTTGCAACGAGTAGGAAAAGGGGTGGTCCCCCATGAGGTGTACAATGAGGTGATGCCTTGTTGCAAGGCACAGTGGTCAGTGGAATGTCTCAGGAAGATAGAAGAAAAGAGGTACCAGGAATAGGTACCAGGAACAGAAGCATAACATGAGAACAGCATGTGTGTCCCCTACAATAAGAAAAGAAGAAATAGAACTAGGGGTGTAACAGGAATGGAGAGAAGGTGGATACATATGAGGAAATCACAATGAAAGCACTTCTTGATAGTGGGGCAATGGGGATGTTTGTAGACAAGAAATTTGTAGAGAAAAACAGTTCTAAATTGGAAAAGCTGGAAAGGGCAATAAAGGTCACAAACATAGTGTCATGAACCATCTCTTTGAGCCATTGACTAGCCACCATAGCTAAGTCAATATCTATTTTTCTTTTTCTTTTCTTTTCATTTATTTTCTCATTTCTAAGTATAGTCACAAGACAAGATGACTCAATACCAATGCAATGAGCACACATATGTACAAATGTCAGTAAATAGATTAGTTTGTATATAAGTAGAGATGAATCCAACAAGAACTCTAACAAGTTCTCCTTGTCTACTCTGACATTGAGTGGGACCTTGAGGTGCTACACTAACAGATCCTTACACAAGCAGCAAGACACTATTGCACTATCTACTATAGAGGCAGAATACATGGCTTTCTCATGAGCTATAACTCAAGCTCTATGGTTGTCAAAGTACTTTGATGAAATAGGACTGCCTGCCACAAAACCAATCACAATATATGCTGAAAATACTGGTGCCATATCCAATTGTACTAACAACAAGAACCATTGACAAACAAAACACATAGATGTCCAGCACCATTTTGTGAAAGAATGAACAACCTCTGGTGACATTATATTTAACTATATACCATGGGTCTTAACACTAGTTCTATGAGTACATTGGTTGAGGGAAAGTGTTAAAATGGGTGACCAAAGGAATAGTGACTGTTGAGGTCCGCAGTCACACCTAGTAGGGTCCTTGACTAAGCAGGTACCTGCAATACCAACATACCATTGAGTTCTTAAGCTGGAGGTTAGGTAGTTCTCCCTCAGCTATCTATGTAATCACCCAATGTCTGAGTGTAAATATTCTTCACAGCCTAGTCAGATAGAGTCACTAGATTCAAAGGTGAATTGAGGAACTTTAGTTGAGGACACTTCTCAGTGGTAGTGAGTATCCAGTCTCTACAGTAGACAATGTAATTGAACAGTCTATATAATATGTATAGCACAAGGTCAAGTAAAGCAAACATACCTTAGATGTTTACCAATGTGGTAAGAGCTGAGGAAGGTGTAGACAGATTGCAATAACCTGCCCAATTCAAGTGGTACCCCTAATTATATTTTTCACTATCTGCTCTGTGCTGGTGCATTGTCATCAGTCCACAGAAGGGAACAGCAGCAAGTCCTTAATATCCTGCTTAGCTTAGAGGTGCCCTCCTTAGGGTACAACATAAGTGGTCAGTCCAGCTATTTAATTTTTACTTTGTCTTCTAAATGTCTATGCAACAAAGTGATAGGCTCATCCCCCCTCCCCCATCATATCTGTGTTATCTCATGTCATCCAGGATGTTGTGCACCTTGTCTGATTTCCCCGTTTTGTTGGTATCAACTGTCTCGCTTAATTTATCGCAACTTGTTAGTCATATCTTGGAAACACCCAAATAAAACAATGGTTAGAATATACGTCCAGCGTCATCTACTGGGATAAACTCTTCCTATTCATTATCTTGCCTCTTCATGTATCTCTTCATCCAAGGAGGTAGCTCCTCTATCACTTCATGAGATATCTGCTTCACTATCCCTATTGGACTCTGGATGACAGAAGATAAGGGTTTCCATTGTCCTGGAATCTATACTTTCATCCAAAGGACAATTTGCTTCGAGCAAATTATATATCAACTGTGACACCTAGGTGACACACAAATCAGCAGTGATGATAGAGTTACAAGTAAGAAGGGTTCAAGCTTACAATAAAGGGATAAATGAAGTATGAAGAGCTAGTAACTAGTGTCAGTAAGGGGAAGACTAGCAAGAATAGCAACCTACTAGCCTAGGATGTTGCCAATAAGATCAGATGAATCTCGGAAATAAGCGGCTTCCAGGCATGAGAAGACTTTGAAAAGAATAAGTTATAGCCCGCTCGTTTTCCAGTCTAGGCTTACCCAAGAGACTAGATAGATATTCCATCAGTTAGATCAATAATTCTAGCTTTGGACTCACGGTATGAATAACAAGGTCCCATCACGGTAAAAGACATACAATAAACGAGTCGAGGTTTGCATGTGTAAAATACGGCTGAGTATCCCATCACCGAGAACCCTTTGTGTTTTGTATGTCATGGTAAACTTAATAAAGGTCAAGAGGACTTCGATTGCCGTTGTTGTCGCCCTGATAATTCTTTTTTGTGGGTGAGAATTAATATACAAATTAGCAAAGAAAAACATGTTAGAACACATACTCAAAGGCACTGCTAAGACTATATTGTATATTATAAAGATCTGTTTGATTCACCCAGCAGCCATGGAGAGGGACTAGCACTCCGGAAACTGATTGGACGTATGTGTCAATTATCATCATAGACATCACAGTCTGAAAGATACGATCAGTTAGGGGTCAAGTTTCGTACTGTCTTTAAAGCCTACCAGAACCTCAGCTGATTTCGACCATCAGTCATCTCTATTGATTGAAAATCGATTTTTACAAAACCTACCTGCCGTCACAAAGTATAAAATTAGTGTGACTATAATCCAAAAAGTGAATCAATTGAATGAGTCGATCAGTCCAGATTTTTAGCTCTCTCACCAATGAGATTTTTGTTCCAAATTGCTCGAAGGCGCAGGATCAATAGACTCTTGACTACCAATGAATTTAATGTCGTCAAGAAACTATTGACATCAGCTACTATAATCCCTAAAAATCATGATGAAACTCACTCAATAGCAAATGAATATCCAAATATACACCTAGTAAATGGGTAGTTCAGAACGAGCAGCAACTACAGTTGACGGATACCACTAAGATATCCTACTCAATGAAGATATCAAAACTGAACAAAGAGTAATGTCTCACTGATGTCGATGTCCAGACTTTATTTTCAGCTGGTGAAGTTGTTATCAATATGCATTTGGTTTTATGTCAGATAAAATCCACATACTATATGACTCGATTCTGAAAATCTGGATCAGTTGTCTTGTTCAATAAAGTAAGGGAGTCCCACTTACATGATGCCTGCCCAGTTAATTATCAGGATAGAAAAATAGATGACATGCAATTTTGACCACTTCCTCCTGAGTTTGCATATGTCAGTGGCAATGGTCGGCTGTTGAATAAGACATATGCCTGTAGAGGTACTGAACCTAGAAGAGAACAGATATATGGAATCATTGTTTACAAATGGAAAGTCTGACCTGTTGAGGAATGTGGTAGATAAAATCATATGCCATCAAAGGAATAACAATGTCTTGAAATTGCTTCAGCCGTTGCTTCGACAACTGTAGAGTAAAAATTGACATACATTGGGCGCAACGTGCGTTTGACAGGCTCTTCAGGTCTCCAACGTAATCTTCTGGTGCTAGTCCGTACTGATCAGTCATTTAGTATATGCAGGAGGGAGGTACTTTGTACAAAACTGAAAAAGGTTCGATTATATATTAACTAGTGTTAGATAAATATTCTATTCGGTTGCGCGCAGACCAAAAAATCTGATCAACATCTGATACTGTCCAGTATCACGGATTAGTACTTTGCAACTGTGATGAAACTAGATCTCAGTTGAAAATGATGAGCTATTCCAGCACCTCAAATTTCACGATGGGTGGTGAAGTTTTATGATAACTAAAGGAGCTCAGCTTCGACACTGTTCCCCAGACTTTTCCATTCAATTGACAGCTGGTAACAGACAGTTTCTACAAATTCTCATGTGCAAAGTAGAGATATCGGTCGTATGTCAATCAGTGGATACTTGACGGCATGATGTCCATCATTTATGTCTTTGAGATCAATCACATCTTTGATATCCAATGAGGTCTCCACTCCTTTTCTCACAAACCGAGGCTTCCCCTGTCACCCCCTTCAGACCATAACACAGCCACCGCAACATGAGGCACTTTTTCGGTGATTTTTTTCTCCGTTTTTCTGGGCCTCAGGCCTCGATCAATTTTTCAGCAGCCAGTGCTGTCCCGTTTTTACCTTGATATGACTGCTTCCAGCCTTAAAAGTAAGTGTCTGGACAGAGATCGACCTCCTCACCGGTCTCGACCATCCAAACATCGTCTGTCTCTTTTTTTCCACTCTCCTCGTCTCCCCCCTCAGGTCACATTTTACGAGGGATTCGAGCCTCGCACAAAACACTACCTCTCCGTTAGGCTCGCTACTGGCGGAAATATCTTTGACCACATCCTCGCAAAGGGCAAGCACGACGTCGTCACCGTCATCTGCTCTGTCCTCGCTGCTTTCGAATGCCTCCACCACCACGGCATCGTCCACAGAGACCCCAAGTACGCTTCATTTCCTCTCTCTCACTCACTCCACTTCCCTTCACCTGCTTGACAGACCGAAGAACATCCTCTATCACTCAACGACCCCGACAGTGACATTGCCTTCGTCGACTTTGGCATGCAAGTCCCCATCCATTTCCCACCTTTTGCTCATTTTTTCGTAGATAAAAACTCTTCCATCCTTGCGACGAGAAACTCACCTATCTCGCCGATTCTTTCAGTTATGTCACCCCCAAGTCATCAAAAATACCGGCCACGGAAAACCCATCAACATCTGGTCCACAGGTATGATCACTTCCTTAGGCTTACACAAACTCATTTGCCCTCTCATCACCTACATTCTTTTCTGCGGCTACCCCCCTTTTTGTGCCAACAACACCCCCCTCACCCACGAGAATGCAAAATAAAAATTCAGAACCCGGTTTCCGATCAAGTCAAATCCTTTATCTGACGCTTCGCCACCCTCCATCTACTTCATCGCTCCACCGCCTATCACTTGTGGGGATTCGACGCAGTAATCCTTAATACTAGGGTGTCAGACACTGAGATCCAGACAAGGTGACTGGCTCTCAGGTTTACATCGAAGTCCCTTAAACACCAGTAGCTATTGTGTCCGTATTTACTGAGCAATGGAATCACTGGAGTAAGTGGCACATGTTGCTAGGCAATGATATAGACAAGTGTGGGAAGGGTGACAAGTGTTCGAAGGGGAAAGAGGTCTTAGGCTAGTAGTTGAGGGGGAAAGGGATCTATATATATATATTCTAAAATCATCAATTTATTACACAGAGTATGTAGACAGACCATGGCAGAGATACAGAAATGCTCTACTTAGATAAGAGAAGAGAAAAGAGGAAAAAAAGGTAAAAATATAGAAGAAATTGTACAGTATTGGGCATCATCAAAGCAGAATGCAACCTGAGTTGTCTGGGGGCTGCCATACCACATTGTATCAACTACACTTGTATAGGGTGTGGTCTCTTGTTTCAAGGAGACCAAGTCCATACTGACAAATAGATTATCTTGAGGAAAAATCTTTTGCAATATTTGCCAATGGGAACATGGTTGGTGACTGTCACAATACACTCTCGCAGTTATCTTTTCCACATTAGTTAATTACTTTATCATGACATGGGTCATTGGAAAACAATCTTAATCTTTCTATTAGTTGACATGGGAGTCCTGATGTGATAATGGACATGTGGCAGGATCATGTGGACATATGATGGAACCTGTCAGGAACTTGATGGAGTAATAATGGTTAGACACTCTGTTATGAGGTTTTGATGAAGTAAATTTTTGCTTCATCATCATTCCTCCTCAATTTTTATTATGTTACCTTATTAATATATATATAGGTGCTCTGAGACAGTCTCCATTCCCTAGGTAAATATATACAATCTCATACTGTATATAGGATACCTTTCCTGTAACTTCTCGTTTAGTCACTTTCTTCCTCTCTGCTCAAGGACATCCTCCCTGCACTCTGCTGTTAGGTTTTCATCTGGGCCTCTGGCCCATTCAATTACCTCTACTAATTCTAAATGGACTTAAATTGTGTTGAAGTCAGGTCACTTTGTTCCCTTCTATCAACTGCCTGTAATAGCATAGTACAATGAAGTCAGGCCACTCTACTCTCCTCTATCAATAGTCTATAGATAGTATGGCATAGTGTTGAAGTCAGGTTACTTTGCTCCCTTCCATCAACAGTCTGTTATAAGAACTAAAGTTAGTTGGGATGATGTCTCAGATCCACTCAAGGTTGTGGTACCAAGATGTCATGATTTGACTAGATGTAAAGGAGCTAAGTTAGCCAGGATTGTTATGATTCACCTTGGACAGGCCTTCTGACATCAGGGGACGCTGGCTGTCATTGATGGATGGCCATGGGAGTTAGTAGTGGCACCTCTGGGAAGGTGTTAATGATGGACATTGACATGGGAACGTCTGTGTGATGGACACACATGGACACACGACAGGTAGACAGTTAACATGGGAATAACAAGGGGTGGGAGTAGATCATAGATACTTCCTAGATTAACATGTGACGACTTGGTAGATACCTTGTATAAATAACTAGAGGTAATACCAAGGGAACTCGTCAAGTTCTCGTTAGATCTTCCTAGTCTATGAGTGGCATCCCTTCCCTTCTTTCCTCCATAAGTCCCTTCTGGTCCAGTGCTGCTGCTGCTCGTGGCTAGCCGCTAACAAGGATGTGTTATGAATTGACCTCCAAACCAAATATTTTGCTGGCCTTCAAAGACCTCCTAAACAATATTGGACACTATAACGGACTCCAGAGTCTATTTATAGAATTAGATCATATTACATAATAGTAGAACATTCTAGAAGGTCATGTGAGCATGGGAATCTGGTGCACAGACCAACAAGAATTAGTATAAGTAGTAGGCCAAATACACTGAAGAACTCCATCAAGTTCTTCTTGACTCTCCACCTAGGAGTAACCATAAGTCCATCATGGTCTTGCGTTAACAGGATGGCACCTAGACCTCACTTAAGGATGTGGTTCCAAGAGAACTTGATAGAGTTCCCACTCAATTATCATCTACTACTTATACAGATTATGCCTGGTCTGTGCACCATTCTGACTAAGTACTTCCCAAAGGTACTCTATGACTTGCCTACTGATACCATCATTTATCTAGCCAAACTGTTGAGAATCTAAGTTACAATTCAAGGTACAGGTTGGCCGGCCTGTCCTTTAAGTCTGAGTCAAGTCCAAGTCCATTGTCCAGTAATTCTACAATATGGGGGTGTCATGAACTGCCTCTTTGGACCTATGACTAGCCACCATAGCTAAGTCATTATTTATTCTTTTTCTTTTCTTTTGATTTAATTGTCTGGAGATCACATGACAAAAAGGACTATGACTCAATTATGATGCAATACATACAAATGTAGGCAAATAGTACGAATTGTATATAAGTAGAGAATAATCAAACAGGAACTCTAACAAGTTCTCTTTGTCAACTCCAATAAAGAGAGTGTACTTGAGTTGTCACGACTTGAGTCCACTACACTAGGACTCATTTCCACTTACAGTGACCTCTCCCCTTGAGCCTTTGCTAACTTACTCTTAAGTCAATGGTCATCTCAATTGCCACTGTAGGGGTGGAAGCAAAAGACTTTTTACTGGGACACTGAGTTATGTTGAAATCACAACTTCAGGCATCAATTGTGCACTAAAGAATCCAAGAGAAGATAAATCACAAAGTAGGAAGGGTATTAAAAAGGGTATAGGATTACACAGCTTTATAAAATAATGGTAACACAGCCAAATGATGGAAATCTTGATCTAGATCTGTTCTGCAAGTATTGTTCCTAAGAGTGTCAACCTTTACATACCCCAAGCTGCTCTGCTAGAAAAGATAGTTAATTAACCAACTCATGGACACCACCACACTCCTATATTCCTCTATCTGCACTCCCACACTGAACCTTACAGGTGTAATATGATCTAGAGCATATACTAAGCCAAGCTTTCCCAGCCTGCTATTCTCTCTGCAACTCATGCATTCTGTTTCTAGTATTGAGCTATGGGTATATTCTGTGTTCTTATTCTCCCTTAGACATCTCATGTCATAAACTGCTCTTTTTCACTAAGTCCATCTTATCATTCTTTTCCTTTACTTTCTTTTTTCTATTTATAGCATGGGAAAGTATGTCACACCATGTGACAGAAGGAGTGACAAGGTCACATCAAAGGTCACATCACAAGACATATCACACATAGTTTAGTTGGGAGTGCAGGATGATAGATACACAGACCAAGTAGAATATATATAAGTAGGGAGACTAATGAAGCAAGGACTCTAACAAGTTCTCTTTGTCAACTCCAATAAAGAGTGGTACTTGAACCTAGCTCAGGGTTTAAGTTCTTACACCTCACAATCACATTAGCATTGACATAGATCACTTTCCAACATCCAGAAGAGCTCAGAGGTGAAAGCAAGAGCCAAGAAGAAACTTGCTTATATCTTCTACTCCCTGGTTAATATATTACAGTATTACAAATGTTCAGACTCAATGAAACTATTTCTAGAACTACTTTTGGTGCTACTTACATGTCCTCTGCTGCAGCACTTGCCTAAAACCCTTAGCTGACATGGCCTCTCCTCCATTACCCCTGCCATCAATCAGGTTTCATTTCCCTGTCTACCATCCTTCCAGAACCTTCTCCTGCCTTCTGCTTCAAGGACCTTCTTTCTTCTTTGTCCTAGAACCATGTGACATACTTTCTAATTGTCCTAGAGTTTCCTAAGTTCTTGCATCTGTATTTATATTTAGAGTTATAATATTGATGGGATCAGAGAAGTCTAATAGACTCTCTGATTGGCCCTCTTGAATTCCTCTGCCTTCTAAGTTCAATTTTGCCTATGTTTTCAATGATACTTGTATCCTCTATTCTAAGTCATGTCAATCTAGAACCTGACCTATAGGGAAATATCCAGTTACCAAGTGCTAGTGTGCCATTTTGGCTCTCAAGGTATTTGTGTTATGAGTGACCCTTTTGGTGATAATGATGATTGACTGGGTCTACTTATGAGGGATATTAAAGGTTTCTAGAGCAAGTTACAAGAGCTAACTCATGGTTATCAATCATCCAATGTTACTTTTTTTGTTGAATTTTCATATCAGGTATAACACTGGGACATGCCACATTTCCTCCTTCCATCCTCCTACATACTTTGCTTAGCAGGAGTGCAAACTTATTGCCCCTACCACTCAACTTCTTTCTCCTCTCTTCCAGTATCTCCTTCTTCCTACATTGGTAGGCCATGTGGCCAAACCAGCTGCACTTCTTACAGCGGTGATCCTCCCTTTTCCCTCTCATCATTTCAAAATATTCCCTGGAATAGGGATGCATGGCACTATGGTGATAAACAATATGATTTGGTTGAGATGACCATTGATATGATTGTGCTAAGTTTCTATGGCTATTGGGGCACATTATCTTAACCCAACTAGCCTCATACCAACTACTGTCATTTGTATGTACGTGTGCTTGTTGCATCAGTAATGAGTCATCTTGTCGTTAGGCCGTGGCTTTGCCTTTTTGATCTAGAAAGTAAAATAAATGAAAATGAAAAGAAAAATAAATAATGACTTAGCTGTGGTGGCTAGTCAATATTTCAGAGAGGCAATTTATGATAGTCATACTTTAAGGCTCACTTGTTATTACAAAGGGTAAAACTTGTAATATCCCTAAGAAGGGAATCACTAAGCTAGATGGCACTTTAAGAGCTAACTGTTGTTCCCTTGTGTGGACAGACCAAAGAGTCTGCAGCACTGAGCAACTAGCAAAACAGCTGTGTAACAATGCTTGATAGAGCAGGTCTGATCTGGAAGGGTACCCAAGCCTGGTCCACCTCATCCACCATGTAGTTCTAAACTACTACATAAGTTCTCTTATACAGCTAGGGCCCACTGTTTGGTATAGGGTCATAATGACCACCACTGAGTTGTCAAATGTGTGTGAGAAAGAAGTAAGATAGTGAGAGCTTGAGATGAGCAGTCACTGGAATGGGAAATGAGTTCTAATATAAAGACCAAGTTAGTTGGGATAACACTTAGCCTCACTCAAGGTGGTTGTAAGGTTTGATTGGTTGTGATGACTTAGTAATCCCAACTCAAGATGGTAGTACCAAGAGAACTCAATAGAGTTCCTGCTTGGTTGTGCTCAGACTTTATACTACTTTACATGGTCTGTGTGCATTACTGACTAAGCAGTACCCTATGACTCACTCCTTGATCCCATCTTTGTTCCACATCAAACCATGGAGAACCTAGTCTACAATTTGAAGTGCTGGTCTGACAGCCTGTCCTCTAAGTCCAGATCCAACCCAAGTCCATTGTCTAACACCTCTGTGATCCATGGGGTTTTCTCTTCCTCCAAGTATAAGTTGTATAGCTCTTTGATTGGGTCAAGAGTGTTTATGACACACCTATCATTGTTACAACCTAAGACAACTCAGGTTGCAATCTTATAATTAAGACTTGAGGATGAATTAAGAGTAGAGGAGAGAATGCATAATAGATTAAGCATAGGGAACTATTGCTCTACTACTTATACAATCTAACTATCTGTGTATGTTTGTGTGATTGCATCATAGTTGAGTCATCATTGTCTCCCTTCTTATGTAATATTGAAAATAAAATAAAAGTAAAGTAAAATAAATATAAATATTGACTTAAATAGTCAATGGCTCAAAGAGGCAGTTTATGATACTACAATGTAGATACTGGAGCTTATATACTAGTTGTGCTATGGATTGATGGTAATAGAAGGAAAAAGAGGCTGTAATAAATCAAACATGAGTGACCCCCGATGAGGTGTTACCAGAGGTACATGTGTTGGAATATCAAGCTGACATCATAATTTGGCTGAAAGTTTGAGAACTTTCTACAGTCTTTTTTATTTACTGTATAAGCTTAATAGTTCATTGTATATACTCACTGGTTTACAAAGGGATAATTTCTTGGTTATTCCAAGCCAAATCAACCTGTGATTTATGACACAATGATCATCACAGGGCATGAGGCCAGTGAACTACCAGAAGAGATGGGATGAAACAGGAGTAGTGAACAAACAAGAGACAAATGGGGTGACCATGAGGCAACCCTCCAACTACACACCAGAATCAGAATAGAGGTGTAATAATCATGAAATTTGAGATGCTAGAACAGCTGGTCAGTTTCAGCTGAGACCAAGTTTTATCACTGTTGTAATGTGCTTAAAAAATATTCACCACTATTATGCAATATATTTTGAGGCTACATTTACATCATTATTATCAGTACTACATACCATGTAGTATATAATGGCTTCTCTGTGACAATGTATCTCTTAAGTCACTTTTCTAACTACACATATTGTGTCTTTACTTGAGCTTCTTACTTAAACCACTGTACAATGCTTGTTGGTCCCCTTTAAACAGTACTGATCTGTGATACTGGATGATATTAGATGTTTGATCTTGATCAATTTTTTTGGTCTGTGTGCAACCAAGTAGAATACAACACCAACCAGATGGAATAAACCCTAGTTGATATATAATAGATCCATTTTTATCAAGTTTTGTACAAAGTACCTCCCTCCTACATATACGAAATGACTGATCAGTACTAACACCAGAAGATTATGTTGATGACCTGAAGATCCTGTCAAATGAACATTATAGCAAATGTATGCCGTTCCATATCCTACTGTTGTCGAAGCAACAGCTGAAGACTCAAGATCAGCAGCAATGATAGAGGTGCAAGGAAGAAGGATTTTAACTTACAATAAAGGGATAAATGAAGTATGTAATGCTTATAATTATGGTCAGCAAGGGGAAGACTAGCAACAAAAACAACATACTAACCTAGGACAATAGAAATAAGACCAGATGAATTTCGGGAAAAAGCGGCTTCCAGGCTTGAGAAGACTTTGAAAGAATGAGTTATAGCCCACTTTTTTACGGTCTAGGCTTACGCAAAAAACTAAATAGATGGGCCATCAGTTATATTGATAATATCT
>Ga0153986_1000473_pt1 | contig 12358 bp, 20 predicted proteins | sample TSGA070MetaG_FD_104724 | JGI IMG/M metagenome (GOLD analysis project Ga0153986, IMG submission 104724) | Attine ant fungus gardens microbial communities from Georgia, USA - TSGA070 MetaG | ecosystem: Host-associated > Fungi > Mycelium > Unclassified | place: USA: Georgia, Alexander Wildlife... | reverse complement strand
GAGGATCAGATGAGAGACGAGATTGCGCGGTTGACAGGTAACGTTCCACCTCGAGTTGATGCTATCGAGATTGACTTGTGCACCACAAGCTACGATTAATCAACATAAGACTGGTTATTATGGCCGTTATAGGGGGCGTGGAAGAGGGCGCGGAATGGGTGGTGGTGCCAGACCGCACAAGCAGTATGTTAGGCCAGGATTGGTCAATAGTGCAGTCAGTAGGAAGGGGAAGGAGAACGCTGGAGTAGGTACTGGAGCAGGTGAGGGGAAGGTAAAGAAAGAAGTGATCATCGGTGGTGTCGTGTTTGAAGCAAGTAAGCGGTCGTTGGTGCGCAAGGACGGTGAGCTGCGTCTTTGATTCCGTGTGGCAATGTGGCTTATTGGCGTCGAAGTGAAAAAGCAGGCAAGTCACCTGTCTAGGACGAAAAGACCGCAAGGGCATCATGCTCGAGTGTACAAGCCGAAAGGCCGGAATATGACGCTGGACAACACGAATACGAGAAGAGCGTATTTTCAGTCCGTTTATTTTGTTTACTTTTTTCAGTCTGTTGACTGGTTCGCAGAGCCGTCAAGAAGATCGACAAAGCATGCTCGAGGTTCACAAAGACAGGTAGGATCTAACTGGCTGTGCGGCAGAGCTGCTGCTGAATGAACTAGGAACATGTCGGCGAGGACTGACCTGTCCGTATGAACACGACGCCGGAAAGACTGCGCTCTGCTGGGCGTTCATGCAGGGAGACTGTCCCAAGACTGCAGACACGTGCAACCTCTCGCACCATCCAACTCCAGAGCGCACTCCCCTCTGCGTCCACTTCCTCAACCGCGGCCGCTGCACAAGGCAGAACTGTCTCTTCCCCCACGTCAACGTCGCAAAGAAAGACGGCGTCTGCAAGGACTTTGCAGTCCTTGGCTACTGTGCAAAGGGAGTCCACTGCGAGCGCAACCATGTCAGAGAGTGCCCCGAATTCGAAGAAACTGGCCAGTGCAGGTCACGTGGGTGTAAGCTGCCTCACGTGATCAAGGCAAATGCCCTGCGCGCCAGGCGAGAAGAGAAAACCATTCAGCCCACTGCTCAGCTCGGCGACGAATACATCTCTCTCATTTTTGACGAGAGCGATGAGAGCGACGAGGATGAGGATGAGGACGAGGATGAGGACGACGAAGACGATGAGTCGAGCCCATAGCACAGTCTCGTATTTATTTATTTACCTAATCTACCCTTGCGTCACCGTCCCAGTTCTCCCCTTTCTCTACCTTGCACCATGGCTCCTATCGAGACCGAGTATTACGACCTTGTGAGTGCTGTTCATGAGCCTTGGCAAAGGTCTGCTCGAGCATTTTCTCTAGCTCGGCGTCTCGGTGGACGCAGACGATGTCGCCCTCAAGAAGGGCTACCGGAAAGCAGCTATGAAGGTTCGTCACCCAGTTGGGCTTGTAGCGATGTCTACTCACAACCTTCAAGTATCATCCAGACAAGAACCCCTCTCCAGAGGCAGAGGAGATGTTCAAGGAAATCAGGTATGCATGTCTGCCAGAGGATGATATAGCTGTTTCACTCACGGCCTTGCGTAAAGTAAAGCTTACCAGGTCCTCTCCGACCCAGTATGTCCTTTCTTGTGCAACAAAGATATTCTCATGGATCTCCTTGTCAGAATCTCAGAACTGTATATGATAAACATGGAAAAAAGATGACAGAGAAGGAGGGAATCAAGATGGAAGATGCTGCTAGCTTCTTTGCCAACATGTTTGGTGGCGATCGTTTCGTTGACTACGTACATTCTTTTCTTCTTTTCAACATCTTGCTTCTCTGATCTATTGCCACAGATTGGTGAAATTACGATCATGAAAGAGATGACCAAGGCCGCCACAAATATGATGACGGATGAAGAGAAGGCTGAAGTTGAGAAACAACTCAACCAGCAGTACAATCCGAATGGTGGTGCTAGTGGTGCTTTGTCACCTCAGAGTATTTCTCATGAGCCACACATCGACACATCGACCTCTGCTGCAGGTTCTTCGCCTGCCGTCACACCAACGCCTACCACAGGCACCTCTTCTCCTGCCACGGTTTCCGCTCCAACTACCACTACCTCAACCTCCCCAGAAGATCTTGCAGCTCAAAAAGCTGCTCTCCGCGAAAGACAGCGTCAACAACGAGAAAAAATGCGAGCTCAAGATGAAGAGCGTCGGCGGGAGATGAAAGAACGGGTTAAAACGCTTACAGCGAAACTCATCGAGAGGTTAAGACCATACGTCGAAGCCAAGAATCCTGGAGACCCGAACGATCCAGAAACAGTATCTTGGATGAAGAAGATAGGCAAAGAGGCAGAGGATCTGAAGCTGGAGAGTTTTGGGGTGGAGCTGTTGCAAACGATTGGTCATGTTTATGCAACGAAAGGGACCACGTATCTGAAGAGTCAGAAGATGCTTGGAATGTGAGTTTGAGCCCCGTTTGAAACATTGCTGTAGATTCTAATCTTTCTAGTCCTGGGTTCTGGTCAAAGCTGAAAGAGAAAGGTTCAGTTGCCAAGGACATGTGGGGTGTTCTTGGGAGCGCGTACGCTCATTAGTTCTATTTTCAATCCACATATTCATATTATGCACAGTCTGAATGTCCGAGACGTTCTCCAGGAAATGGAAAAAGTCCAGCTCAAGGGTGAAGCAGGTGAAGAGGAACTCAAAGCTCTGGAAATGGACATGACTGGGAAAATGTTGCTTGCATCTTGGCGAGGTGCGAGATTGGAGGTTATTCAGGTCCTGCGAGAGGTACAGTTGCTCCTCATCCATAGTGTCGCGGAATCATTGAATCGCTCTCTCTTCCTTTCAAGGTCGTCGATCAGGTTCTGAGAGATTCATCGGCTAATGAAAAAACTATACTATGTCGCGCAAAAGTACGTCATTGTCCTCTTCCTTGCTTGGATGCACCATAAGCGAGATTTTTTGAAATAGGGTCTAATTGACATGGGTAAGCTCTTCAAATCGACGGTGCCGGATGAATCAGACGAGGAACGCAGGGAACTTGAGCGGTATGTTTCTGATTCTTCCTGTATGTTTTCGATTGATATACTGGTCCCTAGACTTGTTGCAGAGGCAGCGAAACCGAAACCTAAGAATAAAAGGGGTGTAGCACGTTCTGCTGCTGGTGCCACGACGAAGGAGAAGGTCGAGGAAGCTTGTTCATCCGGTGGGGAAGCGCAACCTGCGTCGAGCTGAGAATAGAGTGTTTGATTTTGGTTATGTTTTTCTCTGCTATGATCTACTTTATATGTTAAATTTTTTTGCTTCTTCTTGCATGAGCATACACGTACAGATATGGATATATACATCTATATGAGATTCAATCAATTAATAATGTTGACGGCCGAATTGAACTTCCTGAATTTTATGTCAAGAGAAACATAACATATATTGAGAGAGAATCTTCATCTTTACAAGGTATCCCACCAATAAATAAATAAATCCGATAGTCGTTTTTGGAAGGGAGAGAGAGACAGAAACTACTTGTGTGCCTTCCATGCATCAAATTCAGCCTTGACCTAAAAACAGATGAAATTAATCTCCTGTCGAATGGAACACATTACCTGATTGAAGAACAGTTTATCAGCGATGAATTTGAATCCAACGAGTGCCAAAGCTTTAGTGACGGTTATTGTTTCTTGATGAGCTTCAAGCGTAGCAGCGGCTTGTGCAAAAGCTGGGGTGTGATTGCCTCCCTTTGTTGGAATGACTGTATATATGTGTGTATGTGTGTTACATGAAGAGATCAGAATTTATTGGATGAATATATATTTAAAAAAACAACTTACCAAATGCTGGATGGATTGCTGGTAATGCTTAAAAACAAAGAACAAAGTCCTGTCAAGAAAAAATGTCAATAGATTCGGGTTTAGCTCACCATAAGTGACGTTTCCCTACCAGAAATGATTAGCTATTATATAGAGCTTAGATTTATTCGTTCTTTGAGCTTACAAAATCTGTAGAAGCAGCGGTACTATTTGTATTGCTTGACATGCCATATCGCGAGCCAACAATGTTGGCAAACTCGCGTGCTATTATTTTCCTCATTTGAGAAAGGCTCTGTATAGAAAGGGTGGGAGGGGGAAAACAAACCAAGGGCTTGGTTTTGGTGTAAATCGTAGTATGAAGGTTCTGTTTGTAATGACATCTTGCAGGATGTCGCTAATGCGGCAGCCCTAAAATAAATAAATGAGATGTAGGGATGAGCCAAAGCAAGGAAATCTCACTTGAGACAATTTTTAACTCTCTCAACGAAAGCTAAGAGCTCCTGAGATGTCGGGGCACGTACGTACCACCGCATTCGAGCGTAATCTGGTATGACTGGAGGGGCACTATTCTCAGATCGACAATACCAATCTCAGAGGGGAATGAAACTCAACTGTTCGGAGACCAATTCTCATTGCCTTGGATTATTCCATGGACGCGATGGGTCGGTTTCATCTGTTGACGTAGGGCGGATATGTTGGAGTAGGCGAGGAAGGCAGCGTCCTGTGCATTTGTTCCTTCCCTGATTCATTGGATGGGATCAGAAGTGCACGAGAGTCACAAAATAAAAAAGTTGACTCACCATGGAGCTGCTCCTGCGTGTGCGCTAGAGAGAACGGTTGTAGTGGATATCCGTTTGGATAATGACTAGAACCATTACCTATGGCCAAAGTATTCAACCTGGATGGTTTGTAAAGCTGTCGTTGACCCGATACTGGTGGAATGAAGTTGTCCAGCTGCTGGATGACACCTATGGGGATAGATGACAAGAGTTTTAAGTAGAATCAGAGGCGAGGCCGTACATGATGCAAGCATCCATATCCTTGTAACCACCTCTGTTGAGCAGTATGATTTTTCCACCACCTCCCTCTTCAGCTAATGTGGGGTGATTGAGAAAGGACAGGGGAAAGGAGGGTAAAGCGGACCTGGTGTTCCCAAGAGGACAACTTTGCCAGGTACATTGTGAGCTTGCAGAGCGGCTTTAAGAGCCAAGGCGACGCCTACACCGCTTATAGCAATGAGATTATGACCACAAGCATGGCCGATGCCCTGGAGAGCGTCCATCTCGGCGTTGACACCGATTGTTCTGCCGCCTTTGAGATGCTGAAACTCGGCACGCCAGGCAGTTTCAAGGCCGAGATAGTGAGGGGTTACGTGGAAATCGTGGGACTGCATAAAAGAAGTGAGGAGACGATGGGCGTAAACTTCGTTGAACATGAGCTCTGGGTGCTCTGAGAAGGATCAGCTGCAGACAGAGACATAAGAGAGAGTGTATGTACACACCATGTATGGAAAGGCTGAGCCTGCGGAGAGCAGGACTGCAGGCGTCGAGGGTGGCCTCAATTGTGGCCAACACATCACTAGCGTTGTTCTCAGAGTACAGCGGAGGCACATCATCATAGCAGTGCTTGCTGTCTTTATGGCGCAAAAGCAGAATACCAAAGCAGCCTGAAAGGAACATAATGCTGCATCCAAGGAAGGCCAGTACAAAAAATCCCAGCAACAGAAGCCGGTTACCACGGAGCGGCAGAAAAAGGGCCTGACCGGGAATTGAACCCGGGACCTCCTCGAATTTAGACCTAGAAGGCCCGGCAGTCCCGAACGAGGAATCATACTACTAGACCATCAGGCCAACAATCAGTGTTGGATCTTTGTATCATATAATCAGTCATCATAGAATCAGCACATCATTGCGTGTCCAACAGAACAGGACTAGTCCAATGGCACCGAATGCCCAAACATCGACCGCAAGGCTCGACTCCATCTTTACTGGCCTCAAGAGTCGTAATCTCGACAGCCGAGTACAGTATGCACAAGAGTTGCGTCGTTTTGTAAGTCCCGCAGTCACTATTTCCTGTCCCTCCACGACTCTGAATTTAAAATGCATAGGTATCAACGGAAATCGCTGATATGTCCTCTGATGCCTCCGCTAAAATATGGGACGAGGCTATCAACAAGCGACTCTTTGAATTAACACATAGTCCTCACTCCGCAGAGGCTTTTGGTGGCCTCATAGCTATAGGTACGTGTGCACCAAACCGTCGATGTCTCGTACCAAGTCTTTCACCTAGATTATCTTCTTGGCCTTGAATCTGACGAGACTATTGAAGCAAAGCGCAACCTCTTTCGGTTTTACAACTATGTCAAGCATCTGCTTCCAAACCACGAGGTGGGCTTGATGCTCGCCGCTTCGAAGACCCTTGGTCAAATAGCAGAAATCGGGGGAGCGGCATTTGGAGAACGTTTCATGGATTACGAAGTACAAGCAGCTATCGACTTGATACAGCCAGATAAACACGAATCCCCCCGCCATGCCGGCGTCCTAATTCTCAAGGAGCTGGCTCGTAGCAGCCCAACATATTTCCATCCACACATCAGTGTTGTATTTGACAACATTCTCATTCCCTTGCGCGATCCCCGGGTACACATCCGGGAAGGTGGCTCGGAGTTATTGGCTGCTTGTCTTGAAATCATCACAACCAGGGAGCGCCAGGCTACAAGTCCCTATCTACTCAAGATACTCCAGGATGCTCAACAAGGTCTAAAGAGTAACTCGATGGACGTCGTTCATGGTTCCTTGTTGACGTACCGAGAACTTCTGCTTCATGCTGGGATGGTGAGTCCTTGCATCTTTCGTCCAAGCAGGCTAAGACTGATGCTATGATGCCATGTTCCTAGTTCATGCGAGAAAATTATTTAGATATCGCCGATCAAGTTCTTCGCTTCAAGTCACACAAGGATCCTTTGATTCGGAAGATGGTCATCACCATGATTCCTTCGCTTGCTGCATACGATACACAAACATTCACAGAACACTTCCTTCACAAAGCGATGGGCCATCTTTTGACGCAGCTAGAAAAGACACAGGAACGGAATTATGGTGCAACTAACTGTATAAGAAATGTTGGCGTTGACTGATCAAATATGTGTTGCAGCTTTCATCGCCATTGGACATACAGCCAATGCTGTAGGTAGTGACATGAAGCCTTTCCTCGATTCTATCATGGTACAGATAAAGATCGGTCTACAAGGCAGAGGGTGCGTCCGACAGGGTACCAAATCAACTTGAATTCATAATGAGCGCTACAGCCGGAAAAACGCCCTGCCCGAAGAACCCCTTTTTCAATGTATAGGGATGCTAGCAGCTGCGGTTGGACCAAATCTCACCAAGCTCCTGCATGATCAGCTTGACCTCATGATGAGTTTTGGTCTAAGCGAACCCCTCAAGAGCGCTCTTGTGATCATTGCCAGACACATTCCGCCACTCTTGAAAACTATACAAGGTACATATCGTTTTTGATCGAAGATGACCATTTTGTTCATGATTGAATAAGATCGACTATTGGACCTCCTTTCCCAGGTTTTGAGTGGCCAGTACTACAAGCCGCTTGGGGGGCCTCCTTCGGTGGGTAGACCTGATACCACGAACGTTGTTACGAGTGTTGCTATAGCTCAAGTAAGTTTCAGGTTGAATTAATCTCTGTACCAATTAATCCATTACAATAGTTCAATGAAAAAAATCCTGAACTCCTTTCATTAGCACTCACTACGTTAGGTTCATTCGATTTCAGTGGTCAGTTTCATCGTCTTCCAACGTTTCCTGCCAGCTCACCACTTCTGCTTCAGGTCATGTTTTGAACGAATTTGTTCGTAACTGTGCAGTACCCTATCTTGAAGATGACCATGCAGATGTCAGAAGAGCTGCTGCTACAACCTGTTGTCGACTTTTCGTTCGCGATCCCATCTGTTATCAGTCAAGTAGTCATGCTATCGAGATCATCAGCGAGGTTCTGGACAAGCTTCTCACTGTTGGCATCGCTGATCCTGGTGACTATTCCCTCCCTTGAATATCTTATGTCTTGGCTAATTTTTTCCTCATAGATGCAGGTATTAGGCAGACGGTGCTCGCCTCCTTACATGAGAAGTTTGACAAGCATCTTGCACAAGCTGAGAACGTTCGATCTGTTTTCATAGCTCTGAATGATGAAGTTTTTGAGAATCGTGTCACTGCCGTCAACCTCATTGGGCGACTCGCAAGACACAACCCTGCTTATGTGATGCCATCATTACGGAAAGCGTTGATTCAGCTCCTCACAGAACTCGAGTACTCAACAGTTGTGTAGGTGTCTTTTGCTCCTCTCTTGTTATTTCATGCTTATAAACTTACCCAAGGCGGAGCCGCGAAGAGTGCACGCGTCTGTTGACTCTGCTCGTGAGCTCTACTCAACGGCTCATTAAGCCTTATGCATTGCCCATGCTTCGTGTGTTGTTGCTTAAAGCCAATGATGTCAACCCATCTGTTGCTGCCAATGTTCTCATGTGCGTTGGAGAGCTAGTGTGCATATCTGGGGAAGATGCAATTCCTTATGTTTCTGAACTCTTGAAGGTCATTATAGAAAGACTTTCAGATGCGTCAGTCGGCAAGAGGGATGCTGCATTGCATGCTCTGGGACAAGTCTGCTCTAGTACGGGCCATGTCATCGCGCCTTTGATTGACTATCCTCAGCTTGTACCCTTGCTTTCAAGGATTCTCAGAATGGAGGCTACCAAGAATGTGCGCCGAGAGGTGGTGAGAGTGCTTGGTATCCTTGGGGCGTTGGATCCGTATAGGCGAAAGGTTTGCTACAGTCTTCTCCAACGCGTTCTTTTGTGAGTTGATTCTGCATTGATTTAGAGTCGGCCGGATGATGATGCCGTCGGTGAAAAGGCAGTCGCGGCTGTTAATCAAGTCCCAATTGCCCAGTACAATGCAGTGTCTGGGGCTGATGATTATTTTCAGACTGTCGTCATCAATTCGCTTCTAGTGATATTAAAAGACCAAGCTTTGAGTAGCCATCACCACACCGTGATAGAGGCAGTAATGTCTATATTCAAAACTCAAGGGTTGAAATGTGTCACTTTTCTTCCGCAGGTCTGTTTGCCGAACTTTAATTGCATCTGAATGCCGAATACGTCTTTACATCTAGATCATCCCTGCCTTTGCTACTGTTACTCGCACGTCCGTAGCAAGGTTACAAGAGTTTCATCTTCAACAGCTTGCGATTCTTGTCAGTATCATTAAGCAGCATGTTCGTAACTATATGCCCGACATATTTGCCTTGATAACGGAGCTTTGGGAGAACGTTGCTCTCCAACTTCCTATTGTTGCTCTGATTGAAGCTCTTGGTAGAGCACTCGATGCCGAATTTAAGCCATTTCTCCCCACCATTCTCCCCCTCATTCTGAAGGTGTTCGAGGGTGGACCGCCGGATGATAAGCGGAGTGCCGTTCAAATCAAGGTTTTCGATGCATTCATGACTTTTGGTTCAAATATAGAAGAATATCTTCATTTGGTGATACCTATAATCGTAAAGGCATATGAACGTGACGGCACTATCCAATTGCGGAAGAAGGCCATCCAGGCGATCCACGGATTGTCGAGACGGGTCAACTTCTCTGATCATGCCTCTCGCATCATACATCCCATGGTCCGAGTATTGGATAATTCAAATACGGAACTTCGCCAGTCGGTGATGGAAACATTGTGTTCCTTGATGATGCAGCTAGGAGCCGATTTTGCTATCTTTGTTCCAACTATCAATAAGGTATACATTGTTGACGAGTCACGGTTTTGATGCAACTCATGTACTGGCAGAGTATTGTGCGGAACAAGGTTGCCCCTCATCCTGTGTATGAGAGCATGATTAGCAAGCTGTTGAACGGCGAACGTCTACCTCAAGATATGGCATTGCAAGATTCTTTGTAAGTTCATCATTGGATAGATATCATCTTCATTGCTGATGTACTCTAGAGAACCGAATAAAACTCCTGAATTTTCTGCTCCTGCTGAGGCTACGAAAATGGCGGTCAACCAACAACACTTGAAACAAGCTTGGGACATATCTCAGATTGCTACGAAAGAAGAATGGTTTGAGTGGATCCATCGGATGAGCGTAGAGTTTATGAAAGAATCACCATCTCATGCTTTGAGAGCATGCATGAGTTTGGTTGACATTCACCCTCCCCTTGCCAAGGAGTTATTCAACGCTGCGTTCTTGTCGTGCTGGAGTGAGCTGTATGACCAATATCAGGTAAGCTGAACTACTATTTTTGGTGGTGGTGGCGGTTGGCGTTGAACTGTTTTGTTTTTCGTCTTCCTCTTCTAGGAAGATCTAGTTCGATCGATCGAGTTTGCCATCACATCCAATAATACCCCATCTGAGTTGATTCATCGTCTTCTCAACCTGGCTGAATTCATGGAACATGAAGAAAAGCCGCTACCGATAGAACATCGGACTCTTGGTGAGTATGCAATGAAATACATGGCTTACGCGAAGGCTCTTCACTACAAAGAGCTCGAGTATTTCTCCGAAGCCTCTCCTGCTGTCGTCGAGTCTCTTATTTCAATCAATACTCGATTACAGCAACATGATGCTGCTTGGGGAACTTTGATAAGTGCTCGAGAGCAATACAATGTGACCAAACACGAAGAGTGGTATGAAAGGTTGGGTCGTTGGCAAGAGGCTCTTCAAGCATACGAAAAGGCGGCGGATAAGGACCCTACTGATCTTGAAGTTCAATATGGCCGTATGAAATGTCTACACGCGCTTGGTGAATGGGACCAGCTGGCGACACGTGTAGGGGAACATTGGGCAACTGCTTCACATGAAGATCGCGGGGAGATTGCACCAATGGCGGCTGCTGCTGCTTGGTCACTCCATGAATGGGATTGTATGGAGGATTACATCAACACAATGAAGCCAGAGTCATCGGACAGAGCGTTCTATCGTGCTATCCTCTTCGTTCAGCAACATCAGTTCCCTAAAGCACTCGGACAAATTGCAAAGGCTCGTGATTTACTGGAACCTGAATTAAGTTCCTTCGTTGGAGATAACTATGGCCGTTTGTATGGGTGAGTTTCTGTCATATTAACTTTGACAGATGATCGTCTGAAACAAATTTCTTGAATCTAGAGTCATGGTTCGTGCACAAATGTTGTCGGAATTGGAAGAGGTCATTGCATTCAAACAATATGCTGATCAACCTGAACGTCAAATGACCATCCGAAAAACGTGGTTGAAGCGGTGTGTTTCTCGTTTATATAAATATGTTTTTTATCTCTGAAAAAGAAGGTCAGGTTACAAGGTTGTCAGCCTGATGTTGAGGTCTGGCAAAGGATTTTGCAAGTCCGCACCTTGGTTTTGAACCCTGAAGATGACCCTGTTATGTGGATCAAATTCGCCAATTTGTGTCGCAAAAATGACCGCATGGCTCTCGCTGAGAAGACTATTAATTCTCTTTTGTCACCAGAAAAGGTGAGTAAAATTTGTTCAGCCCGGACGTTCGGTTCTTAAGGGCGGGGCGGCGGGATGTCAGTATCGGCTTCATGAACACCATGGGAAAGCAACTCCAAATGTTGTCTATGCACAGTTGAAGTACATGTGGGCTCAACCTGACTCCAAAGAGAAGACTCTGGAGTTCCTTCGCACTTTCTCTACTCAACTTGCGCACGACTTACAGCAAGAAACCGATGACAATCCCCATCATAGGATTGGAAATGGTGCTTCTAGATTGAAGCTGACAGAGCTATCGAAATTACTTGCTCGCTGTTATCTTAAGCAGGGCCAATGGCAGGCCCAACTCAATGATTCTTGGAGCTCCGTGAGCGAGAGAAAGTTTTCTTTTCTTTTTGTTTGGGTAGTCTGACTAACTCTACAGAGAAATACGGAAGATATTCTACATTCCTACTTCCTCGCCACTCATTATGATTCTCAATGGTATAAAGCCTGGCATACTTGGGCACTCGCCAATTTCGAAGTCATTGGTGAATTAGAGAGTCAGGTAGAGGGGCGCGTCGATGATATACCCGGTGATGGGATTGCCGCACATGTTGTTCAGGCTATTGAAGGTTTTGTTTTGTTTTCCTCTTACTATCGCTGGTCTCATGTTTGTCTAGGATTCTTCCGCTCCATTGCTTTAACTAATGTCAACGCCCTTCAAGATACGCTCCGACTTTTAACCTTGTGGTTCAAATTTGGTGCTCATGATGTCGTCAGTAATGCAATGGCCAACGGTTTCTCGAGTGTGGACGTCGATACATGGTTGGAAGTTATCCCTCAAGCAGGTGACACGTGATTTGATTCTGAATATCCACTTATATCTCTTCAGATCATTGCACGAATCCAATCACCACACCTGAATGTCAGACGCAATATCAGCAATCTCCTCACAGATGTTGGGAAGGCCCATCCGCAAGCTCTAATTTATCCTTTGACTGTAGCCTCGAAATCTTCAAGTATTGCGCGAAAAAATGCTGCGCTTGGCATTATGGAGCGGATGCGGGAACATAGTCCAATAATCGTAACTCAGGTACCTG
>Ga0153986_1000472_pt1 | contig 12367 bp, 14 predicted proteins | sample TSGA070MetaG_FD_104724 | JGI IMG/M metagenome (GOLD analysis project Ga0153986, IMG submission 104724) | Attine ant fungus gardens microbial communities from Georgia, USA - TSGA070 MetaG | ecosystem: Host-associated > Fungi > Mycelium > Unclassified | place: USA: Georgia, Alexander Wildlife... | reverse complement strand
TTTTCCTCCGCCGTGGCGGTCCCTCTCCCACTAGAAAATACTGACTCATATTTGTACTGAACATAAAATGTAAGTCCTTCGTCTTTTCAGAAAAACAGGTAGGAAGCTGATGAACATCCACTCAAGAACCTACGCTCTCTACTGACGATCAAACTCATTTGTATAGCAAAAAAAATTAAATAACAAGTATCTGCTTTCGTACGCTCCACGGGAGCTGGAAAATGGCTACTCCGACTCAGCAGTACCCTCCTTGGCTTACACCTATATCTACGGTGATCGAGAATGCAAACGGAGTGCCAATTACCACTTCGACAACGGTATCATTCGTACCACTGACTTACTATGGTCCCAGTGTAAGTGATACATAATATTCTCTGCTAATGCGGCCACTGGTAGATTGATTCTGATGGTTGTTATACTGTAGATACCATTGGATCCGGATTGGACTTATGGTGGTATATCCTCCCCTGCGTCAACGTTGAGCACAACTGCGATACCCTCTTCCATATCTACAACCTCTACTCCTGCGAGCATAAGCTCCTTCGTGTCCTCTCCAATATCCTCAATATCTAATACACCGGCTCCTACTCAATCCAGTGCAGTCACAAGTAATAGACTCACCAGAGGGCAACTTGTCGGTGTTATCGTTGCCAGCATCCTTGGTTTCATTTTTCTTCTTGTCCTAATCCTTGCTATCTATCTCTTCTGCAAAGACAGACGTCGCCGAAAGTCTAGAGACATTGGAGCATCCATTGATGACGATTATTATGTTGTCAGTGGTTCCCCAAGACTTAGTGGCGAAGAGGCAGATCCGTTCCTCGTACAGCGTCGTGGTGGAAGGGGTGGCATGACGCGCGTACCGGAGAAGACTGTCGAAGGTGGTTCTACGAATCAGTATACAGAGATAGGTGCTCGGCCACCTCAACCACCAATTGTTTCACGTGTTCCTCCACCGCCAGCCACTATTGCCAGTCTCGGTTCCTCTAACTCTTCATCAACGAATTCTGGATATGGTGAACCCCTTGCTCAACCCACCCTTAGCATTCGACCTATCAGGGAGGAATACGAGCAGGAGACGATTGACGATACAATTCCGTCATCCGAGGAATCGTACAGGTTAGATCAGGAGGCTGTTTTGCCCCTTACGGAAGAACAAGAAGACGATAGTGGACGGTATTCGTATTCTGGAGCCTATGCTTATCGTGCTGAAATACCGTTTTTGCCTCCTAAACTGGTTGATCCTCCACCAAAAAGTCCCACCAATTTCACGCTTCCACGTCCTCCATTCGCACAGAGACCATCGAAACCATCTTTTACCTCTCATCGATCGTCATTACCTTTGGATGTGGAGGAAAATGCCACCTTGCTGACTGCGAGAAGGGTCAAGATTGAAGATCTAGGACCGAGAATTATACACGGTTCCTCTCCAATTGAGGACCGCGCCAGCAAGCCCTCGACGTCTTCGTTCCTCGGTAGTCTTAGTGCTATCGCTGGACGGTTAAGCCGGCGTAGGAGTGAAAGTTTGTATACGTCTCAACACCAACCCCTCCTTCAATCATCGCCACTCTCCGACCAGGACCTTGAATATGCCCGTCTGCCTCCTCCCATTTTTACACCTCATACAAGTGAACCTATACTATCACGAGGTGGCGTGAGCATTGGCCTCAATCCAGATGGACTCAGACCAATTTCAGACGTAAGCGGCAGGAGTCAGAATTCTGGAGTAAGCCTTTACCATGACGCACTTTCTTCTCTACCTGAATCATCTTCGGATGTCGCATCCGCTATGGCCTCATCCTCATCTACCACTAAACCGACTGTGCCTTCTCAGCTGTCTCGGTCACAGATGCCATCTTATGACGTCCAGCCTCCCACCTCAACGGCTAGTCCTTCTGGTGATACTTCTCATGCTCAGGCCTTCGACCTTGGTTATGATGTTCTCGACGTGCCAGCACCTTCTGCTATTTTCAAAGCTAGCTCGAATCCATCGCTCCAGACTTCGACTTCGGGTGCTACAGTTGTTGATCGTACCATTTGCAAAAGCATTCACTCAGGATGTCTACTCCCTCCTGGTTCTGATGCTATCCCGCGATCAAACCAATCAGAACGGTCAAAAGGTGCAACCAGTTCGTCTGGTATCAATCAGGATATAAGATCTGGTACCACAATTGATGTGTTAGAGGAGGAGCCACCTACTGCTGGTGAAGGATGGCGTTCGATGGCTGCTGTTACTGCGACAAGTATTGGTGGTGACGAGCGGCTCGCTAGAAAGACTACCTTTGGAGTGGTTAGCTTTCATTCTCTCATGTTTGAACTTTCAATGTGCTAACAATCCCTTAGCCAATATACGTTGCCGGGATAGACTTCACATCAGAACAAGGCTCCCTCCACTCGATGCGTTCGCATGTTGGGCCCTCTTCCCCGCCCCGATCAACAGGATCAGCGGCGGCATCCACCAGGAGGGAGCTTCTGTATGGCTCCAGCTCTTCTCACCCATCGACATTCTCTGCTGCTCGTTCGACAGGAACAAATGGTAGTGCCGCTTTATCATTTGCACAATCAATAGCGAGGTCTGGCAGTATTACCTCTGACGGTCGTAGACGTGGATACATCTCGCCTGCTCTGTCTGCTTTCGATAATCGGATACAAGATAGTGGCAAGAATGATTTTGCGGTGTCTAGAGAAGGGGATAGCAGTGGTCGTAGCAGTAGAAGTGATCATGAGGGAGGGATACTACAGAGTCCTAGTACGGCATACCTGAGACCTGAGAAAGCTGCGACTACGGTTTCGAGTGTCCTGTCTGGATAAGTCTGTCCAATTCAAGCCTTCCTCGATCGATGGCTGTTGTGTATGATTCGTTCGTGCATGCGACCTCGGGGGCGTGTTGGTGCTCTGGTGATTAATCTTGGACTTTGCTAAAGCTCATAGTCCTTTGGGATTGGACTTTTATCTTGCACATGCTTCTCTTCAAGTGCCTTTGTATTGCCTTTGTATCTATTGCTTACTTATGTAGTATGTAGTGCTAGACTTGATGATTTTAATGACTCAGTTACTTGTAGCGCATGCGATACCTATACTTCCTTTTGCACCCTTGCCATTGATATCTTGTCTACATAGTTATCTTGCCAACTACAATAAATGAACTTGATGCTTCATGATCTGGGGAATCAGAACGGCAGTGGTCTGAGTGTATTCTAATGAGCTAATAATTTCAGTGACAAGTTACTTTTTCTGATTACCTGATTTGGAAGATGTTCATTCAACAGGCGCTCGTGAATTCTGTGGACTTTCTACCTTCATGATAAATCTGCTTCACGATCCTTTATGAGTCTCTCCGCCGTTCTATTTTCCCTACTTGAACTAACATGGCAGGCGCTCGTTATCTCTGCTCGTCTTCTCCTGTGGCTTGTGAGCAAGTACCTGGAAACAAAAAAAGTTCAAGGTATCGTGCTTTCAAATAATAGTTAAACCAGTGTTTCATATTCTCAAAAGCTCCTGAGCTTTCTTCGGAGCAACCAATACCCACAAGACCCTCATTTCAGAATCTGCCGCCCAAACTCCAAACAGAGGTCCTTCTGCATCTACATTGGAGGGAGGTTTTGAGGGTACGACGGGTAAGCACTATCATTCCTCTGAACTGAAGAGTATGTGGATGACATGGATACCTACTAGACATGTAAATCATGGAATCGTGCAACCAAGACACGCGAAATCTGGGCTAACTTCGTCACCCGTTTCACTTCGTTCCAGAACTGTAACCCAGCGCCCGAAGAACCAGTTGAAGCCTATTCATCGGAAGAGCTTGAACGTTGGTTACTATCGCGCTTATCGGTCGAACTTGGATGGCGGAATGAGAAACAGGAAGCTACACGTTATAGGCCGATCAAATGCCCAACACCTGCCGTTTTTCACTTGGTTGAAGGCGGGAGGTGGTTGTTGGTGCCAGATGTGGGAGGTGTTGGACGTATCTCAGTGTATGATCTTGACAAGAAGAATCCGAGTCTGGTCGAATTGATTGAACCAATGCACAAACTGGAGGCTAATCGAACACTGTTGATGGCTGTAGATATCGACAGAAGTATGAAGACTTTAACTTTCAATTTGGTCCTGACGACCAATTTAATACGAGGTTTGTGGGTCTTGTGGAATGACTGAGCACGCGCTGACCTCTGTTCCTATCAGAGACGACAAATACGCCAGCACATGTGCGCATCTACCAGATCCAGTTGGAAGGTCACGGCAAGGAGGCATGGCTGAAAGCTCGACATCTCTCAACTTTTACAGTGCCTGGTACTGGTAAATTCACGAATGTTGATATCTCTGGCGAGTTGCTCGCTCGCCCCAGACGGACAAAAGAGGGTTCGTTCCTTGAAGTTCTCAAGTGGCGACAGTCCACCTCAATCACACACACCCGAGTCAGAATACCTGTAGATCAAGGAGTTGTAAGTCATTGTGGCTTTGAAAAACCTACAAATTCTAATCAAATCTAGGAACAAATTCGCATTGTTGGAACGAACCGTATCGTCGTTTTCTCCAAAACTATGATGTTTATCTACCCGATACCTCCCTTTCAAATCACCCAAGCTAACCTCCTTGACGTCTATGACGTCGTCGCACCACTTTGGAAACTTCCCTGTCCGGGGGCGCGCCTCTACCGTGGTGGACTTTCACCTGCGTATTTCGAACTGTCATCTCTTATGACGCGCTTTGTTCTCTGTTCCCAAGACGGTATCTACGGTATCTCCATTCCTCATGACCAGAAAGCCAAACCACGTCTCTCTAAATTAGTTGACTATGAGACCACGACAGAATCAGGGTACAGCCTCGGTGTATCAAAGGCATTTTTCAGACACCGAGATTTTAGTTCGACAACTCTGAGTTACATGTGGGTCGAGGATGAGGTGCTTCGGAATAGAGAGTTCAGGTTGAGGGCTTCGGTTGCCATTCGGGAAAGAGGGTATCCTGGACAGTGGGATGCCGATCCACCTGTAGTGGATGAGGCTAGTGGACGAATTGTGCAATTCACGAAAACAGGGTTGATCGTACTCGATACAGGGCTATGCTACGAATCGCGATCTTCATGGTGGTAGTGACAGCAATCATGGCCTTTTGACTGCTTCCGGTTGTCTTATCATTGATCAAGCTTCTTGGATTGGGTCCAATGCTATCGTCTCTTCCTCTCCTATCTATATCTTTCCTCATAATGCAGATAGCCTGGACCTGAAGCCAAAGTCCATATATTAGAGTATATGTGTCTAATACCAGAGTGTCCAGTTTCACTGTGTGAGCAGTGTATGAGATGTGATATAAAGTTGTAAAACGTAAATGAGGCAACAAAGATGCACAAGCAACAAAAAACTTGTAGCCAGTAGATCGCACTCAATGAAATTTGACAGCAGTTGACATTGATATAGTTGTCTTTGATATAGTTGTCTTTGATATAGTTGTCTTTGATGTATGATACACTGTGTATACGTAGGTATTACAAGCACACTATGATATAAACACTATCTACCTACTGCGTGCTCGTGAATATCTTCTTGGTTATATTGTGCAGTATTTCACATTGCTGCCCGTCCAGCGGTCTGATAACAGCATGTCAACGAAGCTCGTGCTAGTCCTTGCTATGGCTTACCTCGATCGGGAGAAAGATCATGAAGAATGCTGTTATAGTCAGCAATGCAGCTGAAACGAAAACGGAGCTATAGGAACATAAGCAATTACCAGAAAAGAAAAATGGAGATGCGCACCTATTGGCCGTTCCATTCGAGCCGGCACCGGTGGGAGTAGTGCTGACGATCTTGATGATGGGAGCAAGAATGCCTGTAGCACGGTTGATACTACTAGCAAGAGCATCACCTGTTCCACGATGAGGGGCAGGAAATACCTGAGTGACTCTCAGTACTGATCAAGGTTGATGGAAAAGCAAGACTGACCTCGGGCGTATAAGCAAAGAGTACGCCATACATCTAAGAGGGATAAGAACTCAGATAAACAATCATAGCCAACAATTGAAGCACATACAGAATTCCTGTCAAGAAAAAAATCATTGTCAAGTTACCAAATTAATCTGAGCAAAAGAAATACTCACTGTGTGAGACCACTTGCACAAGAGTAACCCAGTACCGCGGCTTGGTTCTGACTCGTCGTAAACAGGAATAGAAATACGCCCGTCAATAGTGTTGACACCGCCATTGTGAACTTCCTCCCACCCACAACTGTGAGCCCCTGCCAGAAACTCCATCTTTTCGGCGTCTTGTGGTGACGGATCTTTTCCTCTTTCTTTTCTTCAGGCGCTTGAGCCTCTTCTAAAGTTTCGACTGGACGACTGGATTTTCTGGTCCAGTCAACAATTAAGCATGCAATCAAGGATCCAGGAACACCCATGACGGATATGATAGCATAGTTCTTATAAGTGGTGCCGACACTTGAATCGCTGGCAAAACGGCTGCTCAGGTAAAGAGGCAAGAAAGAGTTGAAGAGTGGGTATGCGAGGCCAATGAGAGCTGGTAGCAATAATGAGTTCTCTGGTATCGAGAAATCATGTATTCTTACCCCATGAGAGAATTGTAATTGAGCTGTTCGTCGCCATGCGCCTACCGGAAAAGAGGGGCCGGACATGTGATCTGGTGATGATTAGAATGGACGGTGATGTCACAGAATGTCAGAGGATAATATAACTATGACGCACAGCGAAAATTGAGAAAAGGATGTTTTGAGGACCTGCCATGATGTTCTTGTAATACTCTCTTTGTTGGCATCTACGTTGATTTGTAACAGATGCTCCACTCTGAGTGAAATGGTCTTGCCGTTGCGTTTAGCGATATGTTCAAGGACCTGTGATTTGTACATCAGTCATACTTCACAAGTAACAAGAAGTAATAACCTGGATTGCCTCAGCGTCACGTTGCTGTGCAATGAGGTACTTGGAAGATTCCTGAAGGTCAAAGACGACGAATCGGAATATGAACATCAAGAAGGTCAAGGAACCCCTGTCAAAGTCTAATTAAGGAATTTCTTCTCCGGGCGCATCTCAGAGATAGACCACTGACATCATGTAGCTATATAGACTGTTAGTTGCACCGATGGATACGGAATGAGATACGCACAATGTATACCGCCAACCCATGTTATCCCCCTTTTGACACTGGCCTACTGGGGAGTTTGGTGAGCACGAAAAGTTACCAATGAACGCCCAGGCAATTAGTGATGCAACCAATTGCCCAACAGCCCACCATGCTGAGAGCAAAGTCAATGTCCACTGCCAGGAGATCAAGACCCTAAATCCGTGACAACAAGATCAGGCACACCTGGTGGGATTGAGGAATGTTCTCGAGATAGAGGGCACCTGGTGGGAAAGTTTGAATCGGGGGTCTTAGTTTGGAATGGAGGGAGGTCTACCATCAACTGGGAGACTGAGACAAAAAAAAAAGTAACATCAATGTTTAGGTCATAAATAAACGTAATTCAAATGACATACTTGCCCCCAATGCCGAATCCTATGCATGCGACAAGCGATGCGAAAGTAATGAAATTGGGTGCGCCGCCAGCCGCTATGCCAAAGACTGCTGCCAAAAATAATGTGATCTGTCGGAAATGGAGGACAGTCAATGGAAGAAAAATTTATGTCAATATCCATGAATAGTGATTTAGACATGGCGGAGCCTGTCGCACGAAAGATACTAACATTGAAAGAGAGTCGTCTGCCGATAAGGTCGGCTAAACTTCCCCACGTTGTAGCGCCAAGGACAAGGCCAATGTAGAGAGCGAGAGTAGCGAACTCGGCACGGACAGGCAACAGCTCTTGCTGAACTTGAGGGAGTACAACGGCAAGGCCTTGCAGCCATAAGTCTTTCATGGGATATGAGCGAGGGAGTGATGAAGTAAATGAGGATTCTTACTGTCAGCCATCCATCCTAGACCTGATAGAATGAATAGTTGCCACTGATAACGACCAAAGCCGATCCTAAGAAAAGATGGTGAAGCCTCAGATGAATTTGCACCACCATGGACCACCATATACTGACTCGTTCTGTAGGCAGTCATTAACTATCGACGACTGTCAGGGATCGCAATGAGAAATGATAGAGGAGGACAAACGCACGAAGGTCACATTTTCGAGCATACACATTGTCAATGCTCCCGTCCTGGAGATACATTGAGTCATGCCTGAAAGAGTCATTGGATGCCCGAACCGACTGGGAGCGGGCGACGACCAGGTCTTTAGAGTCCTTTGCGCTCATCAGTCCGAAATGAAAGGGGTAGAGAGCTGACTGGTGTTTAGAAACAGCTTGCCTTTTATGCACAATTGTCTGTCGGCTTTGTGCTCCACCTTCACGCGCTTCCGTCCTACCGTTTCGATGCAAACTAGTTCTTGCGGACGGTAACATCATCAGCTCGGAAATAAGTTTAGAAATTGATGGCCAATCGTGGGCGCGCAATGACCTGCCCTTAACCGGATCTCGATCGAACTGACGACAAGCTCGTCGCGTCCCAGAATTTCGGAATTTCTGGGAAATGCGGCGCAGGACCAACAAATCCAGCAAGGTCTGACTACACTTGTATATTTGTATACAAATATTGTATTCATCCCCAAAACAGGTCCCCAATGTCAAGCTGCGACCCGCCCTGGCCCGCTCTTCGGAACATCATCTGGTTTCAGAGAGCCAGGTCGACAGCGACGACACTATAGTCGCAGATCTCTGCCCGCGACCATTCAGAAATCTTGTTCTGTGCGCTACAAACATTAAGGAAAAGGTGTGCAATCAAGTCTGAGTTTAGACATAGTCACAGCCTGACACTGGAAGCCCACATTGTTCAGGAAAGCCTCAGAGCTAGGTGCAACGCATGTCAATGCGTTCACGGACAGAGTGACGCACTTGGTAGCCGGTGCTCATGGAGGGGCCAAGTATACGGTAAGGTTGCTCAATTTCAACATCGTGAATCTCGGCTTAGAACTGCGCACAGTGCGCTCTGGAACGCAAGATACCAATCATGGATCCTCTCTGGGTTGAAGAAGCCTACGACATTTGGTTACGTGGCGATGACGTTGATCTCGGGCAAGTAAGTGCATCGTCCAGTCAGTGCCGTGCTCGAATACCTACTAATCTCAGAGCGTTCAATCTCATCGCCTCCCGGTATTCTCTGGTGTGGTGTTATGTCTTTCTGGCATCACAGACTTGGATAGACGCGTCGAAATTAATCGTCTGGTAACACACAATGGTGGAACTTATGTCAAGAATCTCGAGCGGCCAGTCAAGGTCACACATCTTTTATGTTCCGGAGATGAGGAAACAGAGAAGATGCGCTACGCCGAAAAGTTTAATAATTGCAAGGAAGCTGTTATACATTTGGTCTGGGAGGAATGGTTCTGGGACTCCCTTGACTTCGGTGGTAAATTGTGTGCTTGCTAGTTTGGTCTCGACTCACACGACGCAGGTCGATTTGATGAAGCTCGTTACAAGGTGAGCCGCCCAAGACCAGAGCGGAAGACTCAACCCGAAGGTGACGTTTATTTTGTTTCGTGTTCGCTCTTGTTACTGATTGGAGCAATAGTGGCAATTTCGTCTTCGGTGTCGAAATCTTCAAATCAGGAATATGATGATGATGGTGAAATAGCTACAGTCAAAGTTCTTCCCGCTGTCACCCTTCAGATTTGGGCAAGTTTGCTCGGTAGACGCGGTTACCAAGTCTCAGGCACTGAACTCATCCGCACAACTTCTAATGCAGGACCACAAACGCCGAAGGTCCTCGCAAAAGTTGAACCCGGAAAGAGCATATCATCCGTGTTTAGACGAGCCGATTCCTTTGCTCATGCTGAACTTGAGGCCGAAAGTGTCGGCAGCTCCAAGCAGCCATTCAGGCGCGCAGCCACTAGCACAAGTGTTGCAAAATCTGCGCCTCCAATACATGGTATACCTGCAAAAAATGGCGAGAGTCTGACTTCCGTGGATTTAGACGTTCCGTCCAATGCTGTTGTCACCATATTTTCCGGGAATCGGTTTCGCGCACTCGGTGAAGCAAAAACAACGGCTGTCAAAAATGCAATTGAAAAGTATGGAGGACAAATGGTTCATGCAGACGATGAAGAGGTTAACTTCATCCTTGTGCGATTAGTGAGGTGTGTGGAATCCTTTCATCAACTATGCTTGGTGCTAACAAACTCTTAGTGGAAGCAAATTGTTTCGAGAGGAAACAGACCCTTCCCTCCGCAGCAAGTATAGGACAGAGTGTTGGCTAGAACGATGTATTTTTGAAGATCGTATATGTTCACCTGATCAAGATTTGTCCTTTTTACCTCTTGGCATTCAAATCCCTATTGCCCGTATGTGTTGCACATACCGCGTATTGTAGAGACTTATTTGACGATAGATGCTCAGAAAATTATACTGAGTTTTTCTGGTTTTGACGTATCTGAATTATGTGGCCTTCGCCGTCTACTTAGGGCTCTGGGTATCAAGCTCGCTCCAAAGTTTTCAAAAAATACAACCCATCTCCTCTGCCCATCTGCTACTGGCCCCAAATTTGCTAAAGCATGCGAATGGGGAAAACCTGTGGTGAAGATGAGCTGGTTGGCTGCCATGGCTTCCACAGGCGTTATTCCCTCATTAGAGGGTCACCTTGTTCTTGGTAGTATTGTTGAATTGAAGAACCCACCGAAGCTGGACTCGAGCGTGTCCATGGAGGTTTTCGATGTGGATGTTGAAAGCAAAGCGAAAGCTTTTTCATGTCTTCCTAGTGCAGGGACAAGAATGGATAATATTAGAAGCAGTATGTTGTCAATTGATGCTTCGTGTCCTTGACATGAATTGATCACTTTCCAGCTGACAATTATGAATCACCTACTGAGCCGCCTCAAAATCCCATGAACCTCCGAACGACCCGCTCGGCACAAGGAATGTCCGCTCTATCCCAATCTGGTTCCCTTTCCCCCAAATCCGCACTTCCACCTCAGTCAATTAGCAATGCTGGAAATGATGTACCACTATCATCTTGGCGAGAACTGGAACATGAACGATTGACAGCCAAAATACCTTCATCAAGAACTCCTTCACCTATGAAAGTGGCGAGAACTGGAAGTCAATCGTCCATTTCTCATACCAAGATTGATCATGAAGCGACCAAGGCGCTTCAGGAGAGTATAACGAGGGCTCTAAAGAGGCATAGATCTGAGGAAGATGAAATACTACGAAACCCGAAGAGACAGAGACTCCAGAGACATAAAGTAAATTTAATTTTAGTTCGCAAGGTTTTACTGATAGATGTGGTCCTATAGGCTCTATCAAGGCAGACCTCGGCTTCAAAACTGAAAGCGGCAGAAGCGGATACGATTCCATTTGCTGTGGCCCCGACTAGCCCCTTTGACCTTGTTGACAATGACATGCTACCTGTCACTGAACCTGCCACAAGTTTAAAAAAGGCTGCAAACCATCATTTGAGTGGCAGTCGACGGACACGGAGCTCCACAGAGAATGTCAATGGGGTATCCCAGGAAGAGGGCATGCGCGTAATGTATGAAGATCCAGAGTTGGCAGATGAACGGAAGAAGTTAATGGATCTTCTCGAGACCCAGACTCAGGAAAGTCAGTCGAAGGACAACAAGGCGTCTGAATCTATTAGAAAGGGTAAAAAACCAAGGAAGGGCATGCGATGATTGAAGCTAGCCAATATCTATATACCTATGTACAGTTATTAATTTTTTTCATGTATCGTAAATTTTGATACATCTGAATACATTACTCTTCCCCTTTTAGTATTATCAAACGACGAACATTTTCACACGATCAATGGAAAGAAATTCGGGATTGTACGTAAGCTGCGTTAGGAATCTGAAATGTCAAATTCGGCATGTCGTCATCGTGGTACATCAATTTTCATGACGATTTGCAGTGTTTTGCTAGTTTCATAGTAATGATAGTAATGAAGACGGCGTGATGTGCTGTAATACTGCTCAACTCACTACAGAAGTTCTTCCTTGCAATTATGAGTACATGGAATCTCAATAATAGCTGATGTAGTGGGACGAAAAAAAATATTTCATTTTTTCGTGCTTGTCATGGTAGGTACAAGCGATCATAAATTTGGAGTGGGAATTCTGATGAGTCATGGGACAAGAAGTGAACCATTGACATCCACGTGAAACAGACTACCTATACGATCGCGGAGTAAGGTACGAGTAAGGGGAATGAAATGATCATGTGGTCGATCGAGCAATGACGTCAGCCAAGGCGCGCTTCTCTTTAACCATCACCATCCGAAGTAGCTTTCCTTGGGCTTATCCCTTGGGGGTGTTTACTATACCAAACTTTAGTCATATCTCCTCAACCAGAAGTCCAGTAAGGATGATTCAACTTGCATTGGTGGAAAG
>Ga0153986_1000471_pt1 | contig 12371 bp, 16 predicted proteins | sample TSGA070MetaG_FD_104724 | JGI IMG/M metagenome (GOLD analysis project Ga0153986, IMG submission 104724) | Attine ant fungus gardens microbial communities from Georgia, USA - TSGA070 MetaG | ecosystem: Host-associated > Fungi > Mycelium > Unclassified | place: USA: Georgia, Alexander Wildlife... | reverse complement strand
GCCTACCACAAACCCAGCCTACCACAAACCCAGCTTCTTTGCCCTCTAGCCATGCCGCCTCGTGGAAGTGAAGGCCTTGACTTTACGCCAATACTTACTCACTATCTTTTCCTTTTTACTTCTGTTTTTGCGATCGTGAGTCTCCCTTCAATAGAAATAATCAGGCATGTTCACCGCCAATCAGGCTGCATGGTTTGTCACTTTCATTTCTCAAATTTTCGTCGAAGCTCGTACGTCTTTGTCCACAATGCTTGAAGGAGTGATCTCAACATAATTTGTGACTTCCAGGCGGCACTGCGGGCGACCTCTGGTTTGCTATATTTCTTGAATTATTCCTCATCCTCGGCGTCCTTTACACCCTCGCAACAGATGCAGTATCAATGCATCGTTCCCAAATATCTGTATTTGGCGCAATTGCTATCGTATTTTCCGTGAACGGAGTGCAGTTCACCCTTCCTGACCCTGCAGTCAAAGCGATGTCTGCCGGTTGGCTCATCCTGGCTATCGTCAATATCCTATGGGTTCTCTATTTTACATCTGAAGAAGACTCTCTGGCCTTCCACATGTTTAACTTTATGGGAAACGGTGGTCTTACACCCCCTTCACGTCGTCGAAGGACACGAACTCAATCTTCTGTGCATAACATGGGAGGAGCCGATGGCTATGCTGGTTATGCTCAAGGTAACGGGATTGGAGCACAGGATGTCGCGTATGATTCCAAAGTGGGAGGAAACTTTGTAAACGAAAATGCCGCACTGCGCAGTCAAAACAGCTTTTCTGGCAGTATCGATCCTGCAAATAGAAGTATCGGTGGTGCTGCTACCGGTGCTGGAGGTGCTGCTAGCATCAGCAATGCAATGGGCGCCAATGCTGGATCTGTTAGAGCTGCAGAAAATAGTTCTCATTCTCCTTTGATGGTGGGTATCGGTGCTGGTGGTTCACAGGGAACCAATTCTGCTGCGGATTCTGCAGCGCAGCCTGCCGACACTTTCTCATACAAAGCTCGCGCTCTGTATAGCTGTAAGTTTTTGTAACAGTTTCCTTGATCGCCTCCTGACCTTGTCAACCAGACACGGCAAATCCTGACGATCCTCATGAAATTTCGTTTAACAAGGGTGAATCGATGGATGTACTAGACAAGAATGGAAAATGGTGGCAAACACGGAAGACTGATGGAACAGTCGGGAGTGAGCCAAACAATTTTTTCTATCCTCCATGCCTGTTGCTCACATCAATTGTGATTTTAGTTGCACCATCCAACTATCTCTCACTCATCTAGAATTTATACTACAAGTGCATGCTATGAGTCTATCACACGCATATGGGAATCGTCGCGATTATCTCAAGCATTTTTTGATTCTCGACAAATCTGGTGCCATGGACATTAGAAATGACGTATATTTTTTTCTCCCTGTTGTCTATCCTATGAATTTTTTCCCTCTGATTCCTGAGCTTGTTGAATAGCGTTTCTGAATGGTCAACTCCTACGATAGCACCGATTTCATCGCACGTGGTTGCGAGTTTCTGTGAAGCACTTCCACGGCTGTATTTGTATCACAATGTCTATGGCCTTTGAAGCCCGTCAGTGATAGTGAACCAGAGTTCATCCTAGAAATATTTCATGTCATGTTTTCTTTCTGTCTTTACTTGCTTATTTAGTGTTGTATTACTCACAATCTAGCCCAATACTTCAACTACTGAGTTCATTGTAAAGCTCCTGATAAAATCATTGCAAATTATGCTCAAAGTTGCAAAATGTTTCGGTATAGATGATATAATATTATTTACTTACTAACACCAACCAAAAGGGGGAAACAAAGATGCTTTATGTATCAAAAACACATTTGCCTTCTTCACTAGAGCATGCATTATCGTCGACGTCCACCAGCACCGCCAAGAACGACAAGCTTAGCACCCTTTTTCTTCCTACCAGCTCGTTGCTCCAGCTCATGCCAAGCGACATCCATATCCCACTCATCTTCTATATTAGTCCCATCCCTCTGTTGCCCTCGGTAAGAAGGGTGTGCTGGAGGCGAATGCAGTGCCGAGGCAAAACTACGAGTACCCCATGCACCCAAAAATTGCTGTTGCTGTGGCGACGAAGGTTCACAAAGTTCAGACTCTTCTTGTGGCGTTCCCATCCGAGGTGCTGAGAAATTATTAACTTGTGGGGGGGTCGAGATCAAGATTGGATCTGAACCAGCAATGGAGTTCGCCCCAGAAGATGCCCAAAACTTCTCTTTCTCTTGCTCCCGTTCTTCTGCCTTGGCCTTAGCCCGATCATCCCTTCTCCCTTTTTCTTTCCGCCTCGCAGTTCGTGACTTGAGTAATCCTTCAAAATTCTTCAGGCCCTCCAAACCAACTACCCCTTCAAGGTTGGCTTCGATGAATATAACATCAGCACCTTGAGGAAGATGTGCGAGGTATTTACAGCGTTTGCGCAGGTCATCGTTTACTGTACTTTCTGAAAACGCATCGACCCGAACAGCGATTGTATCAGGGAATGAAGAGTAGCTGTTAAAATACGCAAGAAGGATGCGAATATCGAGTGGATGAAGATAAATAGGTAAACCGGAAGCTGCTTGATAGTAATGATATGTCTGGTTCGATGGCGGAGGAGGGTTGATGTTCCGTCGCGGTCGTGGTTGATTACGTGCCCTGGAGGCTACTAACCTCGGTGAAGTTTCTTGGACCCGCCAAAGCTCTGAAGAGGATGGCAAAATCGGCATGCACGTTCCTGGCAATTTCAAAGCTAAGAAATCGGCCGGTACATCCTCTTGAAAAAATTGTGCGTCCAGCTGTCTTTTCTCATGATACAACTCCCGTTCCTCGAGCTCGAGCTTATCCTTGTATGCTCTTTCAATCTGCTCTTTCAACATGGGTGTGTTGAGAGTGGTTGCCCTTGCTATCTGTTGCTGAATTTTAGTGACAGCCCCATCTATAAAAGAGACTCCGAGATCATCTTTCATGCCAGCTAGGAGGCGGCGCTCCGTGGTCAACTCTTCCAGGTCATGTGTAAGATCTGAGACGAGATATGATGGAGTGGCAAGCATGAATTTTGAGAACTGATAAACATCAGGGAGAAAATGAAAAGGGGCCTGATGAAGTGGCAGTAATTCAGAGGGCCATGTGGGAGAGCGTGGCAGAGCAAGTGTTGTAATCTGTGGGCGTTCGATCAGGCGCATGTGAAGAACAGATCCCTGTCGAGGCGAATTCTCAAAAGTATCTCGAACGAGGGGGGAAGACGAGGAAGCGCTGGGCAGAGCGTCACCGACGTTCCAATCAAACCATTTAACGCTCTTGAGCTGCTTTTCATTGACTGAGTCGAAACAGATCGGACATCGGGCCCACTTGCTGTCGGAAGTCCCAAAGTAGTGCAGGATGCAAGGGAAGCAGAAGATCTAGGCGAAATAAGCACGTGGACCAAGCGGTAGAGACGAGCAACACACGTGACCACACCTGGTCATCCGTGGGGCAGCAGGGGGAGACAAGCAGATAGGGCAGTTGGGCTGGCCATCGTCCTGAGAGAGCGATGAAGCGGATGCCAATACAGGAGACCGGGGTATGATGACCTGCAGGATGTCTGACCATTGAAAGAAACTATGAGCGCGGGACGGTGAGTTGTTTCAAGTGATCGCGAGAAGGGACTGACATGTCTGGATCCGCAAAATGCACAGTATAGTCGCCACTCGGATTCATGACGAAACGATACTGAGCGTTGACAAAGCCTGTCAAGTGTGACGGGTCTGGAGGAGAGATGGGAAATGAGGGGCTCACGTTCTTTAGTCCATACGCCGTGTGCTGAGCCCGTCTTCCTGCTCCTCCGGCAGGCGGTGGACAGGAGGTGGGGCTGTCTGGGAGGAAAAGAAAAGTTGAGGAGATGGTTGAGGTCTGCGGGCTGACTAGCAGCCATCTTGGGCCCCGGCAAGAAGGACATGGGACATGACTGTTAGCAGAGGACTCGGATATCGTGACTCACAGCCACACACGTGCTCGTCTCTCTTCATGCCCAAGGGCAACCTCAATCCCGCAGACGCCTACCGTGAGTTCGTCGTCCCTGGCCTCTTCCTCCACTCATGTCTCGCAGGCAAGGCCCAGCGCAAAAAGGAGCTCAAAAAGGCACAGTCCTCGCTTGCTCTTCCTCAGCACCAGACTCACCACGTTCAGGTAGTAGAACAAGGCCGATCGCACAAAAGCCCGTGACTTTGCTCTTGTCAAGAAGGACACAACTGGCATGTCGCTGCTCTTTTTCTGTGCTGCTCCTGTCTGACTGTTTCACAGAACTCGAGGAGGAAATCGATCAGCTCGAATCCACCAACGGTGACAAGACGCGTCTTGTCCAACTCAAGACTGAACTAGAAAAAATCAGCAAGAAAAAAGAGGAATATGTCAAGGAGCATCCAGAGCAGCGCAATCTTGTGTATCGCAGACGCAGAAACCATGCAGACGACAATACAATTGCACAACCCCATGAGCCCGTACCGCAGAAGAGGAACTTGTTCAACAAGAAAGGCCTACCCCGTCATCCAGAGCGTAGTCTCTATTATGACTCGGTGCTGAATCCTTTCGGTGTTCCCCCTCCAGGTATGCCTTACCTGGAACGTCGTGAGTCGTTTGCTATTGTTCTTCATGCCAATCATTGACCGTCGCCTAGCACTTCGGCCTGATGAGGTGGACAGTGACGTTGGTAAGTACACAGTATCAGGTACCTTATATCTTTAACAATAAATCTTCTTCAGACAATGCAGATATTCCCCTACTGAGCGCGCCGCCGGCGGGTTATGAGCTTGTGGAAAGTGACGATGAAATATTCCTCCCTGAAGGTCCTCCTCCTGGTAAAGATGAATCCTCTAATTGCCTGATCCTCCATCTAAAGACCTTACACAGGTCCCATGCAGCCGCCTCCATTAACACAGCCATTTTCTCACCCACCTCCTGGTTTTCCCACTGGAACCATGGCACCATCATCATTCCCTCCTATAGTACCACCCCCGCCAATCCCTCATTTTCCTCCTGGTACGGCTATGTTTCCACCGCCTGGTGTCCCATCCTACCCACACCCATCTTTACCACTGGGATCTCCGGCCCATCTCCCTCCTCTGCCTCCAGGCTTCTTTCCCCGCAACCAATCTGTGTCCGCTATCCAAGATCCCCTTTCGTTCATGCCTCATACAGCCTACCAAGTGCGCCGCGTCAATCAGTATGCATCGCACTCTATACTTCCATCAAATCCATCTCTCCCTCCTAAACCCACTGCTGCAGCTGAGCTCGCTAACGCAACCGTAGTTGCCGAGCCTCAATTGCGTGATTTCCAGAAGGAAGCGACTGCATTCTTGCCAAGTTCTCTGATGAAGAGGAAGCCAGGATCGGCCACGACTGTTAGCTCGCAAGTGAACGCTGCCCCTCCTCTTGAACTCGCAGTCCCAGGAAACAAAGAACAAGGTGAAGAAACAGGATTCCCCGCAGCCAGTGCACGCCCAGATCTCGTAGGGGTGCTCAAGTCCCGGTTCCCCGCCACACGGCAGTCGAGCGATGTCAAGAAAGGAAAAGCTAAGAAAAATGATGACTATGAAAAATTCGTGGATGAAATGAGCGATATATTATAATTTTGTACTGGTCCTCTGTGGTTATTTTTAGATTATGTCGTGGGGGCTATTTGGAGATAAACTTAGATTCTGTGGTGTCTCCTGATTTTCGTCCCCTCATCCTGTGATCATTGTTTTTCAATTTCTGACCCTAACAAAGGTCCAACGGGTGACGGCTTTGAACACGTACTAAATTGCCTTGAAATCTATCCACTTTACCTTATTCTCCTAATCGACTGTCCAACATAATGGCCTCAGCCGGTGCTGAAATTATATATCTTCAACCTCGTTTATATGCTCAACGACCCGGAAGACTTCTGCTGTTGCCACTCATGCCTTGTAAAAGACCATCCAAATGTTTGCCTCCTGAAATATGGGGTGATATCTTTGCACTCGTAGTTGTTGGTGGCGGAAGGGAAGCTACTAAATGGGCATTTTCATACCTGACTATCTGCAAATCTCTTAAAGTAAGCTTTTCCCTCTCATGCTAATTGTCGCAGACTGCTTAATCCATGACCTCGTTCTTCAAGGATGCTGCTCTTCCCACCCTCTATTCGGCTGTCACTTTCACCTGTATCGGACGACTCGGACAATTCTACCAGTGCCTCTCTATGGCTGACCAGAAATGGGATTCTATCCGTCGGATTCCATATTCAGCCCCTGGACGATGGGTTCTCGAACTGGACCTCTCGGGCCTCACATTCGAAGGTGCCAAACAGGCTCTTCAACTTGATTCACTTCTCACTCAGCTTTTCCCTCTCACGCCTTTCCTCCGACGATTATCCATCAGCCCATCTTTCGTTATGAGTCGCCGTGCAGTCTCTTCTCTCGCTCAACGCGAGGGCGCTCTTAATCTACGTACATTGGAAGGTTTTTCATACTTTCCACAGCTCTCGACACTCCCACACGAAGACCCCGTTGTCCAACTCTTTAGGAGTTGTACAAACATTGAGACCCTTGACATCATCGGTCAAGGTCTCGATTCGACTGAACTAGAGCTTATTTTTGAGGCGTCCGCAAGTCAAGATGAAGATTCTCAATTACATGACCTTGACTCTTTCGTTCCATTGAACCTTCCAAGCTTACGCACTCTGACCTTACTTTCTATGCATCGCTCTCCACTTATGCTTGCCCTTCTTCGTTCTCCTCTTCCATCTCTTCAGAAACTGACTTTAACGCCGTATGCTGATATACCTTACCCCATGTCACTCGCATCCACATTCATCACTACTCACGGCCAAAAACTTCGCTCACTCCTTTTATCCACTCCAAAATCGTGGCCCACGAGACTTCATCCATCACCGGTGGATCTCCTTCAATCTTGTCCAAATTTGCAACACTTGTCCCTGGAAAACCCATTACCTGAATTGATTCTCTTTGAAAACCATCCTCTCCAGATTTTATCCATTCCTGGGCCTATCTCTGATTTTTGGCCGGTATTGGACAAGCTTTCACGCTATTCACCCCGGCTGCATGTCTTCCGCACAAACAAGGTGCGGAAACTGAAAAAGGGCCTTTCTTCTAGAGCTCAAGAGGCAGGCCTGCAAGGCGAAATCAAAGAATGGAGAAGGCGTTTGATGCGCAGAGGAATTCGAGTTCTCGATGTTGATTGGAATGAATTTGATTGACTTCAAATTCTGTATTTCAAATGCATCCCGTTGTCCCTATGTATGCTTTTATGTTGCCTTGTTATCTAATTCCTTGCTCCCCTGCTCTACATTAATTTCATCCTTGCCAAGTAATGACGTACATGAAAGGCTTAATAGACCTGATGTTTGGATTGTATTCTACTCCCTTCATGATGCTCCTGAACATTGTTCAGCCTACTTGTCGCCTGTTAATGGCTTGCCGAAGCCATCGTAAATTCGTTTAGTATTTGACTCGAGCACGGTCGTAGATTGTCGTAACGCTGAAGAACAGGTTGAGGCAAAGCATTCAGCATCGACTCACGTTCAGGTACTCCAAACCCTTGTCCTGTATCTAAGATCATGTTCCACCGATGAAATGTAAGATCAATCAGACTGCACAAAGTGAATCACCAACCAAGTAAATTCTTCCCGGCAGTAGACAGAAGTGGTGAACATGTCGTCGTTAACGTTATCTATGAGGATGTTCGCGTGAGTTTACATGCCAGGTTATTCGGCTTCGATTTCACACTCGGGGATAATCTCAACCTAAGCCTAATTTATTCGTATTCAGCAGATGGGCTTCATATCTTCCTGCCTTAGAGGTCTGTCAGGCAGTGGTAGTTGAACTCCTCGTCACAGAACTACGGACATTTGTGATGCCGTCAGCCAATTTCATAAGTGATTCTCCAAGTCATCGGCCAAAAAGAGACCATCATATATATCAAGATAGATTTTTGTCATTTTTTTTGTCAATGTCATCGAACCTCTTCTTCTCTACCTTCGAGGTTTCTCGTCAGGCATTTTACCGGAGCTCTTTTTCATATGCCATTGTCAATCTCAAACCTATAGTACCTGGTCGTATGTCTCGGAGTTGTCTGCTGGAACTGACTCAGATATCACTACGTTTCCATCACAGATGTTCTTGTCATACCTACTCGCCCTGTCCCTCGAATCGCCGACCTCAATGGTACCAAAAATCGCTTGACATTTTTTGTGCTACTCTTCTGATTGGAAGTTTCATAGCCTCGGAACTGGTATCCCTTATGCATAGTGTTCAGCGCGTCGGTACAATTATCGAACGAGCTTATGGAGCAGATGCTTTGACTGTTGCCTGCCAAGCAAGTAGTCATCTTTGCTTATTTTAGATGTATTTCTCATGGCTATGGCTGTTGTTAGGATGGCAAAGCTGCTGGACAGAGCGTACCGCACGTACATTTCCATTTGCTCCCCAGAAAGGCCCACAATGATCAATTCTCTGGTGATAACGATGCTGTTTACCCAGCCCTCGAGATAAGTGAAATTAATCTTGCCTCAAACTTTCGAAAACCCCTTTGGGTGCCGAAAGTTGATGCAGATGAAGAACGATTGCCTCGAACTCCGGAAGATATGGAGCAAGAGGCTCGATGGCTCCGAACATTCTTCGAATCCGATGAAATTTCAGGCCTTCTTTGAATACCAAATCATGGAGACAGGAGCTAGAGTACCATCTACAAATCCTAGGACAATAACCGCATTAATCTTCACTCTTTAAGGATTCCCGTCCAAGAGGACGATAAAGATGATCATTAGTTTGCTCTTGGCTACTTCTAGAGTACTTGGGAAAAAAATATACAAGTCATTGGAGCTGCACGATGATTAGATTCAAATAAATGAAAACAAGTGAAAAACAGTCTGCACAAGCGCGGAATCATTCCCTTTGAAAATATCGAAACCAGTTAACAAGATCAAAACTAAAACAACGTCCGACGCGAATACATTCATATAGTGATGACGATCCATTGCTATAGGTGAGCTTTGCTTGGGTTCCATGATTTAATGATTCAATATCTACATTAGTGTTTCATGTCGGTATATCTGTGACTCCTTGAACAGAATCCCTGAGTACATGGGTTAACAAAAGGGTGCCTAAAACTTCGGTGCGTTGATATCATCTGCGAATAATAGAGCAGGAGACTATTGACAGGGTAAGTAAGGACAAGGTATAGACAACGTCCTTGTAGACATGAGCAAATCCAGTATAATCCACGGCCATGCCAACGGATATTTGGTGCAAGATACATGGTCCCGCCAGATCTTGTTCATATGATACCATTGTCCCAAGCGGCGAAGAGATGGTACGCAATCGACTACGAAGTCAAGTTAGATACCTCGGTGAGGAGATGCAATAGGACCTTTAAGCTATGTACAACGGTGCAAGTTCTGAAATTGAAGTAGGACCGAATACGGTGCTTGGATTCGAAAGGATGAAAGAACAGAGTCACCGAGTTCCTTGCAGAATTGCGGGGAGTATATCGGAAATGATATGCATACAATATTCAATAAGAGTAAGGAGCCGGGTCAGCCGATGGTGCAGTGCATGCCTATTTGGTCAGGCGCAAGCTCAAACCGGGGGTCGGCAATTTAGTTGACAATATAAATGGAGTGATGGAAGCGATTGACAATCAGAGCCTTGATAAGTGGACTAGTGGGCGGACAGGCACCCTCGTCGACGAAACTTTTGACCTCGTTAGTGAACCCGCGAATTATGATACTTTGCGATCGTGTTATCTGATTGGTGTCATCGGTGGTTACTGCATCGACGTCGTCGTGTGGAGTGTCGCAGCATCGCCTGTGCTTGTCGTTGGGATCGCAACTTCTTGAAGCGTAGTATGCACAAACAGATTTCTTCTCTCTTGGCTTTCCCTCACAGCCTGTAGCCACTTCTGGCTGGTCCATTCGCGAAGAGAACGCGAATACTCGATAAAGGCCTTGGGGTTGGTTGGAGGTTGTTTGTCAGGTAGTAAAGGGGGATTTGACTGTGACATCGCGTTTCGGAAAGAAATAAGCAGGTAGGTGTTCTTTTCTTATAAGAAATCGGATCACATTATCGTGGATCAAACTGTCCGAATTAGACATTCATGTGAAAAACTGGACCACGTTTCACGGAGAGTTCCTCAGAGGCACTGTATGTGGCGACAGACAGGCACGTGATACCCATCTACACGGGGCTCGTTGGCAGACCGACACCCATCAGATTAGCTGTAGCTAATCTGCCTGCGTCTTATTACTAGAGCATTTAAATGAAAAAATATCAAGCGTACAGCAATGTATATACGTATTAGTGTCCGTTCATACGAAAAAACCATCCAGTAATTCCCTACCGTGCACGGCGCACTCGCGATGACAACATTGTCCGGGGAAGTATATCCTCTCTTGTTCGAACGTCAACTGTACAATCCAAGTTATGATATTTCTTCAGGTCTTCTGCTTCAGAAAGAGCAACTTCTGCTGTGTCTCTAGGGAGCCAAATTATGGGGGGAGGGGCAATAAGCTCCGGAGCATAAAGTATACCAGCCATATCTTCCGCATGATCAGTGAACGGAAGAAGAGGTAAATGAGGTGGGGCGTTGGGGTGTGTCCGAGCTGCTCTGTCAGTTGCCGTTAGGTCGTCTAATGTTTCTGTTTCTACAAGTCCGACATTCGTGAGCCAAAGTCAGAACAGAATCATTTCAGAGAAGGAACTCACGGAGCGGGACGGGCCCTCGATAAATTGGGGCATAAGGGTGAACAGCCAAGGTCAAGCTCATCATTTCTAAAACCGATGCCATAGAGCCTCGGACGAGTGGCTCTCTGGTACTACTAGCGCGTGTTGTCCCGTCTGCACTCTCCAAAAGATAGCGGTCAGCAGCACCAGCAAAATGGTTCAATGAGTCCCTTGTGATAGGACTCAATGAGCCACGACTAGGAAGCCTGAGTCTCAGGGTAGTATAGGTCTCAACAAAAAGAATTACCCCGACACCAGTCCCCGTTAGAACAGCACCTTCAATCCAAATGTTCCGACTGAGGAAAATCAATCCCAAAAAGATGGGCTGGAAGGAGAGCAGGGTTCCACAACGTTTGAGAAGCCATAATTGGAGTAATCCCCCTGTCTGTGAGTGCGTGCGGGCGTACACGTAACCGACGAGAAAACGATGTGCTATGGACTGATGTTGGCGGGCACAATCCTTGCTTTTTGTATTTGTTGAAGTACTTACCAACTATGCTCAGCAGGAGTGAAATAACAACAGCGGGCGCAATGACAGGGAAGACGAAGGAGAATGTGGACGCAAACATAACAGCTAAAACACAGGCACTGATTGCAAACGTTGGATTATATGTTCGGGGATAGATGGCTGAGAATTTGTTAGCTACAATTTATCAATGAGATGTTCTCGTACCTCTAAATCGTTGGCGGGGCGTCAATGCAAGCCGTTCCATTGTGAGTACGTTCCAAAGTCGTATGGGTTGAAGCAAAAGTAACCCTGGAGCAATGATTGCCATACTGATTACAATGGTGAGGCCCAGCACACCCGTATAGACTGCACCATTCGCAATGGATCGAGTCTGCCCAGAGTTCGTGTTGAATGATTGTAGAGCGAAGAGAATACCCGCTATGGCGGTTAGCCAGATCACGACAACTAGAACCAGCACGTAAAACACAATCCTGAAAACAAACAATTGATTCCCCGATCTTGAGGTTGAGCCGTGAATCTTCGTCGCCACTAAGTTCGACCGTCAAATCGAATGATTATCAAACTCTGAAAATTTGACTCACAGCTGATGTAGTAGATTGCCAGCGCAGTAAGAACGGTCGCGGCCACAGCAGGCAGAAGTACAGTCGCAATACCGCTGACAAGCGTATTCGTGGTAAGCAGTGGCTCCAGGAACGGTAAATAGTGTGCCACATCGGGAGCTGGTAAAACTGCAAGACCTGCTACGGCAGTCACTAGTATCAATAATCAGTACGAACAGATCTCAATCGTTCCACAAAAATCTACTTACAACCGGCACCGAGAAGTACTGCGATTATGCAAACAACGGTCCATAACACAATCTTATCCAAGAGGTTCCTCTCGTTCTGGAGGACATCCCATCGGATATCTTCCTTAGCCCGACCTTCAATTATTTGTACTCCTGGCACATGTCTTAAACCACGACCGACGATTAACCACCCACGAATGTTTCTTCCGTCAGCAATGTCACCATAGCTCTGCTGTTGAGCATCCTTGATTTGCATGTTTATTTCTTTCAGCTGAGATCGCCAATGCGTGATGTCCTCGTAGACTTGCCCCAGGTCATCGAAATTCAGCCCATCAAGAGGTCGAACAAATGGTTGAGCATGCTGAAGGCGTAGATGAGG
>Ga0153986_1000469_pt1 | contig 12402 bp, 13 predicted proteins | sample TSGA070MetaG_FD_104724 | JGI IMG/M metagenome (GOLD analysis project Ga0153986, IMG submission 104724) | Attine ant fungus gardens microbial communities from Georgia, USA - TSGA070 MetaG | ecosystem: Host-associated > Fungi > Mycelium > Unclassified | place: USA: Georgia, Alexander Wildlife... | reverse complement strand
TATTGATCCAGGTGTTCGGGGTAATTCGTAATGATATCATACACCAAGCGAAACTTCCTTTTAGGGAGGAAGATCAACGCCAAGCCTACGCTGAACCTGTTTCTTTTCCTCAACACATGATGTGGATGTGACAGAGGAGTCCACACCTTCACCCCAATTTTTTTCTGGACATCATTCCATGGCCCACGTATCAGCGCTATATCTATATTACAAACCTGCCACGACTCATTCTTGACGTCACATACTCTAAAAGATTTGCTTCGACTTCCGATTTCGAACGTCAATAAAAATGATCTCTCACAGATACAGAACACTCGAGCCAGTCGCCGTCCACAATCTCATCAATATTATATTATTTGATGGGTTCTACCACGATGCATGCGTTCTTGGCACGATCGAAACATGTTTCTTGACAGGAGAAACTCAAGTCATGTAAATTTGGACTTCAATTAGATCCTGATTAGATCTTGGGAGCTCACCATCGAGCCTGAGATCAGACTTTGTATTACAGTGGAAAGGTATGATTATTATCGAAGCTACCTTATTGACTGATACTTGTACATCGATTTACACTATAACACACCAGAAAGGAAGGAAGAAAGACAGCACCATCTAACATCATCAGAAAGCACATCGTCAAAAGACAGAATAAACGTTCAACATAGTCTCACATTCTAACCCTTGGCCTCGATTTCATCCTCCGAAACGAAGAAACTGCACTCTATAATCCCAGTTAGTCATTCAGTACGGCGTAACGACTCTTGACCCAACAACGTAACTTCCAAGTCCGGACCCACCACGTCGAAGAGGTGCCCCGTCATCACCTCTCACAGAAGTCGGACTCATCGTCGCAGCCAATGTCCCAGGTAAAACACTATTCACTGCGCTCTGCGGTGAGATCCATGCCGGAACATACGGTGATATTGATCCTTTCATCGAACCTGACGGCGAAGCTCTGGGCATCGAGTACAGGTACGGACTGTTACTTCCGGGAGCATTGGCAAGGGCATGGTGTATACCAGGTAATGGAATTGCGTTTGATCTGACAGGTGTCGGTACCCCGAACCCAGGGTTACATCCAGCGCCACTGGGTAAATTGCCACAGTTTGAATTAGCTGGGGATTTGATTAGTGGCGATAAGGTGTATCCTGATGAATGGCCACTAGCGGAAGGATTTATGACCCCATAAGATGGACGGGTTGGTGACATAAAGTCTTTATAACTAACTGGAGAGGAACCATAAGTATGAGGTGATACTTGAAGAGAAACGGGGATGCCTCTCGGAATTGGCAAAGAAGTGAGATCAGGGGGCGGATGATTATTGTGAACCAGAATACTGGGAATGCGTGAGCCAACTCCTGGATATGTTGCTGGAGTTTCCGGCTTAGCAGGAGTATAGTGTCCTCCCACAGGAGGACTACTACGTGGTGGGGGACTGGAGCTCGATAATTCCAATTCCGATCCCGAGTCATTGGTACTGGTGATACGTTGGGGTATTACTGGTTCGCATTTAGGTATGCCAGGTATGTGTTCCCAATTATCATCTGAATCGGGGTCCAAACTATGTGGTGCAATGTTTCTTACACCATCTGACGCGCATGCAAGAGGTCCAGTCCAAGGGGTCTTTATAGCAGCATGGCCCGATTTAGTTGGACGTCTTATTAATGTCAAACTGAGTGTGTCCACATGAGCATCAGGTTAAATGTCGTTCATTACATATGAATCCTCACCCATGCCACGCCTTACTGCCCGAGGCAGGAGGTTGCTCCATCGCCTGATCGAATGTCACACTGCCTACCTCATCAGGATCGACAACTGCGAGTGTAATATAGTTTTCCAAGGGCCTCTTCGATCCCAAGGACTCCTTCCTGTCCGACTTATATTTAGATTCATCGTTATCATCATCATGCTTCGATGAACGATGATGATGATGGTGTTTCCTAGAACCAGAATGTCCATCACCATCTTCCACGTGTCTTGATGACGAAGGGACATGCCCCTTCTTTTCAGATCTGCTTTGCGGATGTTTTCGGTTTGAGGAGCTTTTTCGACTTCGACTCCTATGTCTCTTTGAACGGTCAGACCTAAAAGATCGACCTGAGACACTTTCTACATGGGCCTTGCGAGATTTGCCCTTTGGTACGTCAAGTCTATTAAAAACAACAATGTTGTCAGTTGCCGTGAATACTAGGTCATAGTCTCCGAGCCAGAACAGAAGAAAAACGTACTGTTGGTTCGCCTGAATCGGTGTGTCAATATTAGCTTGCCACTCATGTTCTACCCATCAAAGGAGATAGCCGAGTGAGCATCAGGACTATGAGAACAGAATGTCAAATCAGTTATACTTACCATTTTCAGCAGGTTCCGACGCTTCGACAAGGGTTTCAAGAGAAGCATTAGCGGGTATTTGCGTAACAGGACCTTCGACCGCTGCTGATGACGATTCCAAAATGGAATTCTGATCTGGGTTGGTAACTCGTAGGGGAACTAACGAAAGATCGTAGGGCATAAAGAGTGGAGAGAACATGTCATTAGCTAACCAAATAATGTAAGGATGGATGTATTTGGCATGCTTACGTCGATTGCTGAGTGGCACATTACGAATAGCACCCAAAAATGGTAGGGAAATGACACTGTTGCTTGCAGACCTGTGGGTTTGAGTGTTGTTAGATGACTGCTACATGTTATCATAAACCTGGACATCGTCACTCACGATGGACTGTTGATTGATGCAGTATCTGGTGGGGAAGGCAGGTCTGTAAAATATCAGTAAGTAGTTGGAAGAGACAAATCGAAACACACCGGTGTCAAGGGAAGATACGACAATATTTGGGGGAATAGAAGATCGCACGTGTTGCGATGAAGTAAAGGGTTGTTTTCTGAGCTTATCATATTTGGAACTGCGCATATTCTTATCTTCAGCCTCAGTGCTCATTTTCCTGGGTATAGGCCGTCAGAGAAGATCAGCCGAAGGTCAAGACAGACCCACCTATAACTGTGGTCAATCGATTTACGAACTCGCCTAAAGTCATGGTCCCAGGATTCTCGTCTTGGATCAGAAGCTAAGGGTTTCGATAAGGTACGAACTTCGCGGACAAAGTTCTACGCACTATCGATATTGGCTTTCTACCAGGAAGTCAGTATGTTATGTTGCGACAGAAAAACACGCACTGTCTTTCCTCTCCAGGTCATATAATAATCCACAACTCTTCTACCCGCTGCAACTACACAAACGCCAAAAACAACAGGACTGTCCATAATCTGCTTTGATCTCTCCTTCTCCTCCCCGCTCCTGAGACCCAATTCAAGTGGATCGTCCCTGTATGGGGCAGCAACAAACAGCGAGGAATAAAGGGGAAACACTTGTTAGTACAGTCCTCGAAGTAAGGTGAAGGGGGGATGCAAGCGTAAGGGCAAGGAGGGGGCCAGCACCCACCCTACAAATTTAAGAAAGAGCGCCACAGCTTCTTTGCCTGTAATAATCCTGAGTCGTTCCGCCACATCCTTATCGAGTATATTCAGGTCCTGAGGACTCTGTGCTAATTTCTCTAAAAACTCGGCACGGCACTTTGACCTGCGAACACCGGATCCGGCTGTAAGCCTGAGCGCGTCGAGTGCAGACCGTGTCGAGCTGGAAGTGCCCGAAGACGAGATTCCCGAGCTCGACTTGCTCTTGATTGAAATTTCATCGTCACCTTCACGTTCCCTACCAGCTTTCTCTTTGTCTTTTGTTGTTGTTTCACGAGAGAGGTCTTGTTTTTCTTGATCCCGGTCCCTGTAAACAGAGGGAAGTTTTTGGGAGCCTGATCTCCTACCAGAGCTACCAGAAGAACAAGAAGGGGGCGAGGAGGAAGAGGAAGGCATGGAGGGGAAACGGAGAGCACAAGGTATAGAAGAAAGTATATTGGCGCTAATTTTGGCACAAGTGATCTGATCATTACGTCACAGTCTACTTAGATGGCAAAAAGGAAAATCTTTGTGCCCACTCAGTGTCTGAACTGTGGAATCACTGGCCACTAACACAGGCCCAGGAGACATAGGTTGGAAAGCTTCATGTGATGTAGGATGATGTCAAAGTGAACGTGAACTTGACCCCTATGTACCGATAGACCGTAGACCGCAGACCAACTGTTCGAGTATTGAAGATTCTCAGTACCTGTGTCATACCTGGATACAATCATGACTATTAGCTCCCATAGACGCCATATAATTACCCACCAGGCTCAGCTCCAGTGTCCATACTCGCCGTGCCCAGAGTTTTACAGTCCTTGCCGGTTTACTGCTCACTGTTGGAAGTTCGACATCAATTCCATCCCACCAGCATTTGCGCTGTCAACATACGTCAGTACTTCAGATGATCAGCAATCTAAAATCACTCACAGCAGGCTTCCTCCAAAATAACAATAGTTTTTGGGCAGTAGTCATCTGCGTGTAGTCAACCTCTACAGGTTTCTCTGCATTTGGATGATGTATGATACCAGTCTTGAGCAAGACGAGCGCTATTGACGAGATACAACACCGCATTGGTTCCAAGGCGCGATATCCCCACTCATCTTCACGATTAAAACCGCTTTACGAGATACCATCAGCATATCACCAGAAGGAAGTAGTAAACAAGCTTGCCTCATACAAAGCATATCAATCAAATGCTGCTCGGCAACATTGTTCTCCTTATTCACATTCCTCTGCAACGCCGTAAAGATGTTCTTCTTCTCCATCAAATACTCCCCTGACCTTCTCTTAATCTCCAACATTTCCTCATTCGCAATCCCATTTGCATCCGTCACAGCGCCAGCATCATTGGGTGGTATTGAGAAATACTCCAATTCCTCTCTCAGCACAATAATTGCCTGCTTTGACAGAAGAGGGTTAGAACCCGGATGAAAATCTGGATTATTCTCAAAAGCGAGGTGTTGTTGTGCACTAGATAACCCCGGGCTATTTGGTGTTCCATAGAATGCCTCGGATGCATTTTTGAAAAACGTCAACACAAATTGGAAGCATTCCGGATCGAACTACACATCCCACATCCCCAAACGCCCAAATAGTTATGGATTGTTAGAAAAGCATTCGAACCTCAATAAAAACTCACATCAATAGCATATACTTCCTCCTCTTCTTCCCCCTCTCCTCCTTCTGAAACAGCCACGCTCTGTCTACTCAAGACCAAGCCATTTGGGAATAAACACAACAGTACACTCTCCGGCAAGTTCATGATAGTCTCCCTGTCCACATCAAATCTCTTCCCTCTCAATTCCAAGAACAACCTTGTCAGCAATTGTGGCTGCAAACCCATATGTGCAGAAGGCTGCACCTGCGACACCTGCGTAATCGGCGAGTTGGTGATTGGGGGTGCTGCTGCCATGACGGTAACGCTTCTTTGACCAGGGGATGAGGAGCGTGGTAAAGTAAGGTGAATAGAAAAAGAGTTGTCGGCTGGGTTGTACGCTCAAAAGACGAGCTGAAGCAAGGAATTCTGTCAAACATAGCTTCACCCTGCGAGGTCGACACACACCTTGGGAATTAAGCTGGGATCAAGCTGGGAGCCTCGCCGAGGACCACTGGACAGTGGTCGAGGTGCAAATAAATACCTTGTCTGCAACACTCACCCACTTAGCGTGTTTGCATTGGCGCCCGCACCAAACAAGTGCTAACGAAAGAGTCCGGGAAAACTAATATATATAGTGTAATTATCCAATACGTCTGTTTCTCAACGCAAAAGGGCCCTAAAAGAAACTGTCCGATAAATGGCATAGAAATAGGTATGTAGAAAATTGGGTAATAGTCTGGAGGACGAGACAGAGGCAATAAGGGCAGAAAAAAAGAGTTTTACCATGCTGCGAGGGATATATGCGAGTTAAATAGATATGTCCACAGAAGCGAGGGTCTGAATAGAAATACTGGAATGAAGAGAAAGAGAGAGGAGCGTGGCAACCACTGATATATCGATCATTACATTCCTCCTCCACCACCATTGCCATATGGCTGGGGGGGCGCCGCACCTGGAGGTAATGCAAAATTTGTTGAGTTACGTGAGTACCTGTTTTGTTGCGGCGTCTGTTGTGACGTTGGTCGTCGTCCTCCAGCTCGCGATATCCGCCGTACACCCTCGGGCGCAGGAACCGGTCCGCTGTCCATCAATCTAACACCACCACGGCTATTTCTTATCTCCTCGCTGTCACATCCAGAAACGCTTTCATCATAGTTGACTGGGCTGGTCGTCAACGACCTGAACGGGTTAGCCGATTCACTAGGACTGACACCAGGATATGGTTGCGGACTTGGCACACTACGTGTCGCAGGACCATTGTATACTCTAGGTGCGAGTGCCGAGCTATCGTAAGGGGATGGTGGTGAAAGGTGTCGTTGACTTGATACCGATTCGTAAGACTCGGTGTATTCAGGAGATTGCGTAAGTCGGTGGTTGGAATTAGATCCGGTATCTGAGAGGTAATTATCCTCGCTCGATCTTGATACCCCGACTGTTGAGGTCGAGGCCATCATAGACCTGCTGACAGACAGGGGAGTGGGAAGCATGAGCAGAGCGTTGCTTTCATGTCGCGGGCGAGGTGAAGACGTAGCGTTTGATGACTCCAAAGTACTTGAATCAAAACCAGGAGGTTGGTCGGAAGTCGAGATCATCGAGTGCCTATTGCCGCTACAGAAAAAACCGTGTTAGAGCCAAATCTTTCGTAGGCCAGATCACTTACGTCTTCTCGTAATAGGTAGAATCATGGGACTGGGAACCACTTTTCCATCTCCTGTCTCTCTCAAACTCTGCCCATCTCTTCATTACAATATGCGTCGAATCAAATTCTCCATCTTTGTCACCATGGTCACTGCCTTTATCACCAGCTACCTTACGAGTTTGGCCCCAAGAGAAATCGTCGAAATGCCAGAAAGCATAAGCCGGTAGAATCCCGTTCCAGATAGGCAATGAAATGAGATATACCAGCATCCAGCCAACATAAGCGATCTTCTTCGAGGTAATGACAATTAATAAACCGGGAAGGCCGAGCACGATGGCAAGTAGAATAAGAGGAATAGTCGTGCTGGCACCACCAGGGATGATAGAAACGATTATGAGGTAAATTGTGAATGCAATGGCAGCCGGAAGTACAAGGGTACCGGCAAGCTCCATACCAACGACGAACTGCATCGAAAAGCAGAAAGTACCACATAAGTCTCGAACCAACACAAGTTCTGCAAGGTTGTGAATGGTCGAATTAATCCAACGACGTCGCTGAGAAAGAAGAACGCGGAAGGTATCGGGAACGATAGTTTTGCAAACCGCTTGAGGGCAGAATACATTCTTACGCTTGGGGAATGTCTTCAACATGAGAGTAGTGAGATATCGATCTTCACCAAGAAGGAGGAGATTTTTCTTGTGAAGCGTATCGACAACATTCTCAGAATAGTGCTCCACAATATCGGGATTTGCGAGAATAGGAACCCAATAACCAGTATCGCCCTTTGGTGCTTTGATGCGATACATACTGAAACAACCTGGTAAACAAGTAACACCACCAAACATAGATTCGAAAGCTTTAGTCATGTGGTGAGAAATGTAGTACTCAAAGACTAGGTGGATTTGAGTAAAGGAGGTCAGAAACGAAGAGCATACGACCTACCCTGCATCATCGTCACAAAGGTCTCCGCTTTGTTCGCAATCTTTGTTTCGCCGCAAAGACCCATGATTTCTTCGTCATGCACCATACAACTAACCATCCTCGTTAAGGAATCCGGGAAAACCTTGGTATCAGCATCCACACATAAAACCAACTCATATCGATCTGGGCTAACACCAGTTACCCTCCAAATCGAGTTGAAAAATTCGTACTCGAAAGTTGTCATCCTCTCATCGAACATCACCTTCTGTAAGAATGCCATCAACACAATTTGGCTGTCGCGCTTGCCACGATTGCCTGGCTTTGCGTCGTTAGCTTCTAGAGGATTGCCACATTTAGCGACAAGGACAATGGGCACGCGCTGTTGCTTCGAGCGTTCGACGGTAGCGTCATCATAATCGTAAAATCCGGCGTAAACTTTGGCCATATTGTGACGTTTGTGACCATCTGCGATCGCGACGTAAGAGTGAGGTTCGATGGCTTGAGGAGCGACAACAAAGTCAGTCATCATGGACAAACAGATTTCAGGCGTCGTCAATGTATTTCCGGCGCCCTTAACCATACCATCAGCAATGACCAGAATAAGCTTGTGGCTGTTCGGATAATCCGTCGTTGCCAAGGAGTCAAGAGTAGTGCGAAGACCCTCAACAGATTCGGAATAGGCGGTGACCAAACATATTGAGTGAGCGAGGGGGAAATTGAAAGGTTCATATTCAGGAGGAGGCTGAGGAACGACGTTGATGAGAGGGAAGGGACAGGGATTATCAGCAAAAGCACTACCAGGCAAGGACACTGTGCTCCTCGAAAACTTGTAGCTGGGCGAGTCCGGAGGTGTCCCCTTTCCCCCTTTCAGAGAAGACGCATACATGGTTGAGCGCTTCCAATTGGCATTGGACGAGGAATCGAGCATGCCATATGCTGTTGTTGGTCGTCCATTTGATCCTTTAAGAAAAGTCTCTGAGGGTGTGAACCTAGAAGTATTGGGAAAGAATGTCTTTCGATTCTCCTTTTTTCGCAGACCATCTTTGCCGACATTGGGACGATATTGGCTCGGGGCGGGGCGGTAGATATTACTAGACCAGTTTTCAATTTCGGCAGAACGTTGCATACGCTGTTCGTAGGTCTCTCTTGGAAAATTCCCCAATTTCCACGAAAAGAACCATTGGAACATGACGGCCATGACGAAACGAATGGCTACAACACCGATAATGAAGACGAGAGAGAGATAGAGAACGACTTCAGAAGCAACGCAGCCAATCGAGTTCGTATCGATAAAACCGACCGTGACGAGATCCTGCAAGCAATGACCTACATTGCGTTCACCCATGCGCATGAATAACATCGTCAGGTCCTTGGTATTGTACGTCCCATTTGCATGAGCCATTTCCTTGAACAGAGACGGATAATTGACCTCAACAGTGTTTATCCATTGTAAAAGGTCAAGATCGAGAACAGAACTGGCAAGGGAGCGTTGGTTTGAGCGATATAAAACTAAGCATGAATACATACGACTCGAAGATTGCCAAATTTCGATTAATATCTTTGACATCATCCCAAGTATAGTAGACCTGGCCAGACGGTCTCATCATCTGATTAAATAGTGAGTGAGCTTTTGCTGAGATGTGGCAATTGGCCCCGGACTCATAACCGGTCAAGTTGGTGCCACTCCCTCCTATACGGCTGTGGATGTTGCAGGGCATGTACCAATCGAGAAAACTGCTTGCACCAGTGATAGTTGAACCAGAGGCTCTGGTGACAACACCAAGACAATGCTGGTTGACCTTTTGGAAGAGGAATGAGGCATCATTTCCAGCGAGATTCCAACCGCCGGTGATAATAGGATTGGTATTGCCATCGAATCCCGTTGCAGCAGGGTGTTTAAAGTTGGTAAAGTCATAACTATAGCCGTGAATGACAACAGACATATTTGAAACACTGTCCCACGAGCCAGGGACACCATGAAACCTCGTTGCGGGTGTCCCACACACAGCCTCAGTGAAGCCGAAGGTCAAAAAACCGACGCCTGCCATCAGGGTGAGGATAAGACTGAGAAGGCCCATTTTCTCTCGCCATGCACGTTGCTGTTCTGGACTGCGGAGACCTAACGCGAGAGAATTGTCAAGATGGGATGACTGATAACAACGGCATCATAACCCACCACATTGACGCATGAGAAAAGTCGGAACCCAGATCGTAATGATGTAGCAGTAGACCATCCACGGGCCACTGGGTCCAGGGCCCTTCCAACAACCTCGTTTTCTGTCTGGCAAAGGTTGTTGACTGATGGGTACCGATGGTTGTGCCTTCTTCCGTCTCAAGGTCCCACGTTTGAAAAGCGCGAGGCCTGATTCATGCACGTCCTCCTCACGGCCAAGGAGTGACTGTCCCCGTCGGAGGGTATCCTGCTGTGGGAAGTTTCCTGTTGCTGTATGCGTAGAAAAAAGATCAATGAAGTGAACCTGAGTAAAACTTTCTGCAGACGCACTTGACGGCATCACGCCTACTCGGGCATTCCCCTCCTGCTCAAGTTGGGCGACATGACTTCGATAGTGCCACTGGCGATGACCAGGGTCGATTTTCTCGCGGTCTGGACGAACCAAACTCTTCTTGCGACCGACTTTAGAGACATCGGAGAGCTCTGGGCTTTCCAGATCGCCTGCATAAGGAAGATGGGCCTGATAGGCAGAGGGCATGTTACGCTGTCTGGGAGCGTCAAGCTGGGAGTTGCGGTCACCACGCTCGATATTCTGGAAGGAAACATTTGTGCGGCTGTCTGGACTTACGAGAGAGGGGCGTGAGGGGTCGGCATAGGCTGGGGCTGGAGATCGTGGGCTCTGCTGAAGAGAGTGTGGTCGTACAGCACGGGGAGGCCGCTGGCCATCCATAGAAGATGGTGGTGGAGGAGAAGACTGGAGAGCGGCTGACCTGCTCAACCTGTTTGCCGAGGGAACACCGCTGTCACACCTTTGTTTGTGTCACAATGTTATATCTCCTGAATTTTCTCAAAGGACGCTAGGACATTGACATACTCTAGGAGAATTTTTGACTCAACCCCTTGCACCTGTCGCAGATTTCGAGTGCAAGCTAGCCATTGCTTCTGGATCAGCTGTCATTGCAGCGTTTTTTTAACCTATCATGAGCACCGTAACCCACCAGGTGCTAACCGAACCAGAGTCTGGGACAACGATTCGTCCTCTGCACACATACACGGGTGATCAGCAAGCCAAAATTGACGATCTGCGTGCTGTGCGTACTGCGGAGTCCAGTGCGCACAGTTTCTAACCATATACCCAGTACGCAGACAGTCTCCTCTTGCCCCTTTCAGACCCATATCACCCCTGGGAATGTCGGTGGCTACAGAAAGCAGACACTATTCCTCGATATATGAGGGCTTCAAAATGGAATTATCCGGATGCCCAGAAGCGCATTAAGGCCACTCTCGAGTGGCGGCGCGATTTTCAGCCGGATCTCATCCCTCCCGACGAAGTCAAAATCGAAAGTGAGACTGGTAAAATGTAAGTCCTTGTGTTAATGATGCTTCTCAAATGCTTACAAGTTGCTCCTAGAATTATTACTGGTTTTGATCGTGACGGTCGTCCTATCATATACATGCGGCCTGGACGTGAAAACACTGAAACAAGTCCTCGACAGTTGAGGCATCTTGTGTGGTGTCTGTGAGGAGTTCTTGCTAGTCGCATACTCACCCCTATAAACATTTTGACAGTGAACGCGCCAAAGACCTAATGCCACTTGGTCAAGAATCTCTCGTCATCATTGTAGATTATGCATCTACAACTCTTCATACAAATCCTTCCATCTCCGTCGCACGCAAGGTACAGGTCACTCTTGTGTGTGCCAATACCACAGTTTTCCATTCTCTACCGTTTACAGGTACTCAACATCCTACAAAAACACTACGTAGAGACACTCGGCCGGGCACTGATCGTAAACCTTCCCCGACTATTAAGTTTCTTCTACAAAGGCATCTCGCCTTTCCTCGATCCAGTGACACGAGACAAGGTGGGTGGCAAATGGCGTATATCATCAAAATGACTCTGACAATCTAGAAACACTCCGTTACATGCAATGCCCTTATTCGCACAATTCCAGATGCGATTCAATCCGGACCTACTCGATCTGATTCCGGCCTCCCACCTCGATGCAGATTTCGGTGGCTCGTATAACTTTGAATTTGACCCCGAGTCATATTGGAATCAAATCGTAACGTAAGTCAGTCTAATGCCTTTCTACAAACGTTCCTGCCTATATTTGCTAATACTGTGTACTTGTCTCACGGTCAACGCTTTGGTGACATATCTTTTCCTTTCTGTTCTCTGAGTCTCTCCTCTGTGGTTGTACTTTTCTAACGTCATAACAAACAGTGCATGCCATATTGCCCCAGATGGTACACGCATAACCACAAATGAGATATCACCCGAATCTGAACTTGCAGATTACGCCACTACAGGTAGTGATGTCAAGTCTGTCAATGCAGAGGTTGTGTCTGCTGCTGAAACACCAAGTTCACACGTTGTGGTTGCTTGAGAATAGATATATAGGCATAGACATGTTTGATTTGATAGAAATCTGATTCAATTAGCCCATAATATAAATTGTTTGAGGTTTCTGCTGCAAGGCAGATTATAGACCTTCTCAGTATGTCACTCGAGTATGTTTGTCAAAATGTATTTATTTCTATGTTTGACAAGAGTATTTGAATGTCATCGTACCAATGCAATCGGTAATGTATTGGATTATGCGCGTTGTGAGAGCG
>Ga0153986_1000467_pt1 | contig 12460 bp, 9 predicted proteins | sample TSGA070MetaG_FD_104724 | JGI IMG/M metagenome (GOLD analysis project Ga0153986, IMG submission 104724) | Attine ant fungus gardens microbial communities from Georgia, USA - TSGA070 MetaG | ecosystem: Host-associated > Fungi > Mycelium > Unclassified | place: USA: Georgia, Alexander Wildlife... | reverse complement strand
GTAAACCATACAGAACACTGCCACTGGTCCTGGCACAACTGTAACAAGTTCTCTTTGTCAACTCCAATAAAAGAGTAGAGCTTAGACCTAACTCAGGGTTTGAACTCTTACACAAAGTGTCATTTTATAACAGGACTGCTGTACCTGAGGTCTATAGTCCTAGGTCAAGTGCTGTAATTGTCTTCTGTATTATGAGTATTGAACAGGACTGCAACACCTGAAGACCATGATATCACATCTAGACCTCATCATTCTATTGTCTCATATCAACGTGTTAGCTCATCTCAGTTTCTTAATATTACCCTTTTCACTCTAGTAATGCAAACTATGATTTCCTTATATTATCTCCACTAGCATACTCAATTTCCCTCAGTCATCTACCTTAATAGGTGACTCCTGAGGTGAGAACTACAAGCGCCTTAATAGGTAACTCCTGAAACTTACATTTCTACAATGAGATGCCCTCAAAATCAAACAATTTTCTAGTCTAGAACCTTGACAAGTATCCAAAAATATAACAGACTAAAGATATCAATAGTAGAGCATGTGACTATAGGACATTATGTAATGTTAGAGTTGACTGTCTTCAATAGTCTTGTAAGGATTGTTTAGTGTGATGCCTCACAGTTCTACTTAATGTCTGAGTTGACAAGGAGAACTCATTAGAGTTCTCATTTATTGGGTCTATCTACTTATACATGATCCTACTGGTCTGTGCACTCCTTTCCCACAACTTCATGTGACCATGTGTGACATGACTTGTGACATACTTTCCTATGCTAAGAATAGTAAAATAAAATAAAATAGAAAAGGAAATATATATTGATCTAGCTGTGGTAGCTAGTCAATGGTCTGAAGTGGCAGTTCATGACAAGTCTGTGGATCCATTCAAAATTAGTAGAGGTTCAAAGTTGTGCCTATGGCACATTGAAAACCTTGTGAGGATATAAGGGAGTGTAAACAACACCTCTTGTCTCAACCACTCAATTTCACTTTATCTACCATCACAACATTGAAGAAGAGTGTAACACTTGATATTGGGTGATTTACCATTAACAGTCTGTGCCAAGATGCTGAGCGTGAATTTATCACAAAGTTTTAGGGCACCCCAAGGCTACCAGACTCTCTATCTTAACAAAGGTTATAAGATGAATCTGGAAGCAGCTCTTGTTGTAGCGCATACTAATACCGAGATTCAGTAACTAAAAGATATTAGTAAATAGAGGAAGTGGATTTTTTGGCATTGTTGCTGAGCATTGCGTGCTCTTCGAGTGCGATAGTAAAATCCGTTATAGGAGTCAAATTCATTGTCAAATTTATCTCAGACTAGGATTTCACATATGCACCAAGTCCTCAGACTTTGAGATCATACACTACTGCTACTTTTTATCGAGCGCTACACTAAAAATACATTTCCGATGATCAGATATATATTTTATGGTGTAAATGCAAGTAGTCGAGACAAAACTCGTTGCTTGCTTGCATCGAGTCCCCCTCCTTTTCTATCTAAAAATTCAACATCTCAATAGGGTTCATGACGAAGACCATCATTCCTCATGGCCCTGGTCAACATCAAGAGTAAACTTTCAATCCTATTCTGACGTTCCTGGAAGGGACATAAGCCTAAGACACGCAGAGATGGATATGTCCTAACCTGAATTTCCTTCATCTCATCTTTGAGTTTGTTCACTGGAAGACTTTTCACCTCACTGAGAAGCGCTTCAACCTTCTTCACACTCAGGTTTGTCTGAGCATTGACAGCCATAACAGATTGTTCGGTTCCACCAGATGTGATACCAGTCCTAGAATTATAAAGTCTCGCCAAACCCGAGTTTTCATTCCCACCACGAATCACAAGTGATGGAAATGCCGTGTCTTCTTCAGCAAGCGTGGATACGACAGAGCCGTAACCACCTAATGCAAGTTTCTGGTCTGCGATGAAGCCACCGGGATTATTGGCTGATGCCATGCGTGTCCTCGGCCACGGAGACCTTAAAGTAGCCCAATTAGTAGAGGCTGTGCGGGTGCGACGTCTACTAAAGTTCACTGCACTCGACGGCTGGGTATCGACACCAGTTACCTGGATTCGACTAAATTCACTTCTGGCAGAATTCTCGCGAGTATGGGCTCTACTATTGAACAATTGACCTTCTTCATCGTCCTCTTCAAGCTCAGAAAAGATGTCGTATTCGTCGTCCATTTCCATATCAAGAATGGCGTCATAGATATCATGATGGGCAGGACCGAGCAAAGCCTCAAGCATATGCATATTCTTGATGTGCCGAGGAAGATTCTTGAAAATGGACGTGGAGGCGTCTTTGCTTGCCTGACGGTTTTTGGATCCGGACTTGAAATGTCGTTCATATATGGCGATGAAGAACAGTTGAGGGAGTGAGGTCAATATGATGAGGAAAACATTGACATTGTGAAGGGCTTTTGGCGAAAGAAACCAACTTGCAGGTTTGAGAATCGCGAAAGCCAGAATGTTGAAGGGAGGCTGATACGAGAATAAAGCTTCATTTTTAACTCTGTGATTTCCACATTCAGCTTCCGGTTCTGTAAAATGGAATCCGTAGCTATGAGAAAGGTGACATACCCTTCAATGGTCGAAATCGCAAATTGAAACAAATACTGTGAAGGTTAGAACAACGTATCAGCTGTAAATGGAACAGGGTAGGCACTCGTGACTTGCCTCCTGGGATGCATTAGAACCAATCCTGGCAACGGTGTTGGACAAAATTGAGATCAGAACTGTTGAATGGGACATCTAACGTCAGTATAGTGAACAAGGCTCAAACCAGAGCTGTCAAAGTGGAAGCTTTGGAGCCCTGTACTCAACTTGTCACGAGAAGTGTGCTTGAAAACAAAGCGAACACGGTTACCAGAAGAGGACCAAAGACAGGATGGAAACTATCAGCTTGGCTGAAAATGACGTAACCACTACCGAGCCAGATATGTACGCAGTACCACGCGAGGGACCCGAATGTCCAAGGCTCGTGGTTGTGGTCAATTGTTTGGTCTCTGGCTGTGGATTCAAAGGTTTTTTTTGTTAGAGTGGGATTTTCTAACGAGGGCACATTACCTAAAATCCATAAAGTAAACATAAGACCTGAGAAGCATATGATGACGGTGCCAATGAACATCACGAATTGCACAATCATTGCTTGCAGTGAGCTATTTGTTACTAGATGTGAGGCGCGTAGAGGTCTCGATGAATTCTGGAGACATACAGAATGATAATATGATTGGCTACAACAAAGAATACCAATCTGCCGCCATCAAGGTGAGATCGGAGTGTAGGTGCTCCAAAAAGCGATAACCCACCTCGGAAAAAGTATGCAACCCCCACAGGCCAGGATATCGAACGCAAGCCTCGAAGTCGCCACTGTTTGAAAATGAAGAATTGTTTCGGACATACATGTGAAAACTAACAATCATTGTTGTGCAACCCTTGGATCCTCAGACCAAAATAGACCAAGAAAATGACAATGAAGGAAAAATCAAATGCATTCCACATCTGGATGGATGAAACCGTAAGCATAACATTCAGGAAAAAATAAGAACCTGCTGACGTTGGCGATATAAACTAAGGTTGACGGCAACAAGAAATCAGTCCGCCAGCATCACTGAGAAATGGGGTCATGGACTCACTGTACCAACCATGCTCAGTGGCGGCGATGTATTCCTCCAAGACATGGGCCATGGCAATGACCATGAACACCAACTCCAATAAGGTAAGCTGGGATCTATCTTGATCTGCATGCGAAGATTATGTCGAACGTTAGTTATGCGTGGGGATTGAACCGAACTTACTTGCTACACATAGGATAAAAGTGATCAGGAGAATAGCAAAGTTCAGGTATTCAAATATTGCTCCATAACGTGGAACACGAAGTCTGGTTAGGGTGATAAGTCGAATATCACAAAAAACGGCTGGAACAGTCAGCATACCTGTAATGGTTCAAGAATGGAGCTTTATGAACGTCGTACATTTGAATAGGACATGGTTTGTAATTATCAGCGAGGATAGACCGTGTTGAGGGTAGGGAGAACACAACGTTTCCAGAATAGATATCGTTCACCAATTTCTGGACTACTGGAGTGGCAAGGAAGGCCTTCGAGTGTGTGTATATTGCCATCTGTATGATTATTGAGTCTAGGGATATAATCAAGAGCTGTACCAACCTCAAGTGCAGTATGCGAAGTCTCAAGATCGTGCCCTGAGATTGCGTATTTGACTTCTTCGACAGTGGCCGAGGAGGCTCCAGCAAGAGGACACCAAGACGTTGTCAATACAGCCAAGAGTTGTGTGTAATGTGATGCAAATCGGCTGATAAGCTTGATCGCAAGCAACTCACATAAGCTTGCACGAGATTGCATAATGGCCATAAAAGCTAGATTTAAGTCCGCCTGGGCAAGAAAATATGATCGCACAACCAGGCAAGCATAAACGACAGCGATATTCCGAAGGCGGGCATACTTGATTACAAGGGGACGAACGATAGCGAAATTGATATCAGAGGCGTTTAATTGCCTAGGAAATAAATCCTAGGTTAGTTCTTCCTCACGGAAGAAAGCTAGAATACATTTACTCCCAGCTCAGAGCCACATTTGCTGATTGGTTGAGCGTTGTTGTTTTCAGCGTATGGTCCTTGCAAAAAATATTATGAGTGCTGACCGATTGTTCCCTGAGAAAGGTGATTAGGAGCACGATGCAATATCACAGAAAAACTCACCGTGATATCTTTCTTGAGTGCTGGGATGAGCGGAAAGACTTTGACGGACGCCAGTTCCTCCTGTGTGTGGGCAAGTAGAGGAGTGAGGGCAGGTTCTTCTGGATCCATTGGGATATAGTTATGCAAACCAGTATGCGTTTACGATCGCTTTAAAGCCCTTTACGATGGCTGCTGGAGGTAACCTGGGGTCGAGAGGACCCTAGTACTGCTGCAGGACTGTCAAGTGCTCGCTTCATGCTACAACATGCCAACCGCGCCGAGCAGACTTTTGACATTCTGGATGATGATATGGTATGATGGAACGGAAAATCCCGATTGTATAAGCGCTTACCTGAAAAAGGCTTTTTGTTCTGAGCTTTTTGTCTCTGTCATAATCATGCCCAGGAGTTTTCCGAGCTTATTGTCTTCGCGCAAACGCATGCTCTTAAATTGAGGCGAAGGCGAGATGGTAACTATTCTCACCTATTATTCGGGAGGAGACCTGTATCGCTTTGTCCAAATCAAGACATCTTTGTACTTATCTGCTTCTTAACTTCAAACTGTTGGCCTCTCTTTAGAACACGCAAGATGGGTTGTTGCTGCTCTACAGTCATCGATTTCAACGGTGAGGTCAGCCTCTTCCACTTTGAACTTCACCGCACTGTCGGTAAGGGCGCATTTGGCAAGGTTTGTTTACTCTCTCCGTCGTCGAGTATGTGTTTATGTCCTAGGTACGAGTCGTTGAGCACAGACGCTCGAATCAACTTTACGCCCTTAAATACATCAATAAGTCGCAATGTATCCGACGAAAGGCTGTTGCCAATATCATACAGGAGCGTCGACTCCTAGAGGAGGTACGAGGTCACTGTTTTACGCGTCATTGACCACTCGATCTCAAACTGTATACAATTGAGGTTGATCACCCATTCATCGTCAATCTCCGTTATGCTTTCCAAGATGACGATAATTGTTTCTTTGTCCTTGACCTTATGCTGGGAGGTGACCTGAGGTGTACGTCGTTGAACTTCACTTGGTTCTGCAACTAATCAATATTATTCAGTCCATCTGGAACGTCATGGATTCTTTAAAGAAGAAATTGTCGTTTTCTGGATTGCAGAAGTAGCAACCGCTCTTGAGTATCTGCATCATCAGCGCATCTGTCATCGGTGAGTTCCGACACTCTTCTCTGTCAATTGTGTCACTGACTAATCTATAGAGACTTGAAGCCTGACAACATCCTTCTGAATTCTGATGGCCATGCGCACATCACTGACTTCAATGTGGCTATCCATTATTCAGAAAAACGCCTGCACACGAGCGTCGCCGGCAGCATGGCCTATATGGCACCCGAAGTTATCGGGCAAAGGGGCTATAGTTGGGGTGTTGATTGGTGGAGCTTGGGTATCACCGCCTATGAGCTCTTATTCCAAAAACGACCTTTTGGTGGACGTGATGAGAAGAAGATGACCAATTCTATTCTCAAGGACCCACTGACGTTTCCTAAAGAGAGCTGTTCGCGGTGTAGTGAAGCTGGTCTTTCAGCCCTCAAGGGAGTACGCCAATACATTGTTCTCTTCCTTTGATTTCATATTCACATCTGGTTTTATGTAGTTCATTGATAGGGACCCCAGTACACGCTTGGGCTGCCGTCCAAATGGTTTAGGGTTTGAAGACGTTCGTCAAAACCCATGGTTCTCGTCGATCAATTGGGATGCCTTACAAGCTCAAGAGCTTCAGTCTCCATATATTCCTGATGTGAGTTCTGATCTCTTCGCGTCCAAATTTGTAGATCTGACCCAGCGCCGCTCAGCTGAACCAGGCTAACTTTGATGTATCACACGAATTAGACGAGTTCTTTATGGCTGAAAAGCCATTGAGACATTCAAAGCGTAAAGCTAATATCGACCCTGAGAAGATGAATCCCGAGCTTCGGCAGTTGGAAGACCAGTGAGTATGGTTCTAGTCAATAAAATATGTTTTGACTGGAATTTACACAACAGCTTCACGGTCTATGACTTCAGTAGCCCCCAAAAATTGTCATATTACCCTGACAACCAAGCTATGGGTACAGTATTCACAGACCGGACGTATATGACATCCACGACGGACACTCTAAGTCCGACTGCTACTATCGTCGAGCGTTCTCAGGCTGGGACAACGATGCTAGAGAGTAGTGTTGATCAATACCAGCCTCACCCGGACCAGCTTCGATGTAGAGATCATAACTGATCCTGGATTTACATGGATGTAGATCCATCAGTCTCAACTGTGATTCATGATTGTCTTGTATTCTGACCAGTGGCTTTCTATATCAACTACATAATTTGAATTATCACTAATTCCTTGACTCCTTGTATGATAAACAGGTTATCAATTGAATGTCCTTGTTTTGCTTTTGCTTTTGTTCCTCTTATTGTAACAATCTATGGTACTGGTGGAACCAACTTAAGAAGCGTCCATGTAACCTCTCACATGAAATGCCTGCAATAAGAAAATAGAATCTATGTTTGAACATTTGGAGGCAGCGCAATCTCAAACCAGGATTCAACCATACTTCCTATCTTTTGCTATTTGCATTCTTCGCATTCTGTTACACCTTTGATGCCAGGCCTTGTAGACTAGATGCTCTGTATCTCAGCACCAATTAGCTTGTTGCAGAATAGAAACTCAGAATCCCTCCCAAAACAACCGAAACACGAGGGCAGACTCGCCCCTGACTTAACCATATAGCAAATCATGGGTGGACGAACAACGGGTGAATAATCTAGAGAGACAAGTTTACGATGGGTCACATGGTTTAAGATTGACTGTAGATGGAGTTATGAAATCTGGAGGAGGGTGAATCAGGAGATGGAAAGCATTACTTGGAACATTCATTAGATTTTTTACAGCTCCTCTGCATCATCTCCTCCCCAGGGTGGTATTGTACCAGCTATTCAGGCAACTGACACCTGGAAGACTCATGGATACCACGAGGTGAAATGTATCAATCGAAGGAGGTATTTTGAGTCATGTTCCGCAGGGACTGTAATCGCGCACCCTTACGGAGTTCTGTATATACATGACAAATCATTAATACAAAGATTTAATTTATTAATTTTTAGACTTACAGGTGTTAATACTATAAAACTTTAGCGTCAGAAAAATCCTTCTCAAGACAGGTAGCGGTCACATCAGATGATGACAATCAACAATTAGGAAACGTTGACAGCTGCAAGGTACATTCTGCTTGACAGATGACATACTCGGGGAAGAAACCTTTGTTGCTCGAAGATGTATCCACCGTCAGGAAATTACTAGAAGTAGGGGTTTTGAAGAGAACTAACAAAGCTTGGGAAGACATCAAGCCGAATGATGAATTGTTGGATAGAGTTGCATTTCAGCGAGTGGTTCATTATTGATAGACAATATTAAAATGTGAATCATGACTGTTTAGCCAGGGAGATATCACTGTGCTCAAAGTGGATGTAATTGTGAATGCAGCGAATAGGACCTTGCTAGGCACGTTTCATTCCTAGAGGAACATACTGTGATTCCAACCGCTCATATCCTCTGAACACTACAGGCGGTGGAGGTGGTCAGTGGACCCTGTCCTATGGCTCAAAGCTAGCATTGATTCTCCTATACTAGTCGATGGGACCATCCACAACGCCGCTGGATCTGGCCTCCAAGAGGAATGTGTGTTGACCCAATATTTACAGGTTGCTACGGTTCATTTATTACAAACAGGTAGAACACTCGGAGGGTGTGCTACCGGTGACGCAAAACTGACAAAGGGCTACGAACTACCAGCGTACGCCGTCTCATAAAGATTTCTCTTATAACCATTTTATTCCTACAGTTCTTATGTGATTCACACAGTCGGACCCATATATCATTCTCGGAATCAAGGCACCGGAGCAGGTCAACTTGCTTCTTGTTATCGAAAAAGCCTCGAGATTGCAGTAGAACATGATTTGAAATCAATTGTATGTTCCGATATTTCTGGGACGTATACTAGCTCTGGCTTGACACGTTCTTGACTTGATAGGCATTCCCTTGCATCTCGACGGGTGTGTACGGATATCCGAACAGAGAAGCTGCACAGATCGCATTGACTGAGGTCAGAAGATTCCTTGAGACTAAGAAAGGGGTCCAGGTATGAAATTCTCATTCGTGGGAGTGCGCATCTTACTATCTGGCATAGCTCGAGCGCGTCGTGTTTTGTACGTTCATGACGCAAGACGAAACTATTTATAAGTAGGAAGTATGCCACGTCTGTGTCTCCACACTCATCAATCGTCAGGGACCTTCTTCCCCAGATCTTCCCCCCTTCCTGAAGGTTTTCGATTGCTTCTGATTCATTGAGTGTGGTTGTTGGGGAGATGAGAGTTCGTCAGTTCATACATCATCCCCGTACTTGGTCTATTCATGCAATCATCAGAATGTCTTCCACGTCGTTTTTGGGACCGTATTGCAAGGCCCGTGTATTAGTAGAAAAAAGGTTTGCAATTGATGGGAGCAGCCTTTTTTTGTCATATGATACTACTGTGTCGGTATCCGGGACCTGCCTTCGGGTGCCTGAACCAGGGGAAAGGTTACTTCGTTGACAGCAGGCCCCGAGCATCCTACAGGTACCTGATGATACACGGCTCAATATTCATAATTGAAGATGGGACTGGAGCTGTGTATATGCGTGAAAGCCTTGATGAAACCATCCAGAGCATATTCCAACATATCATCTACATTTAAATACCAATTTATTATCAATTGTCATCAGCCGGTATACGGGCCGCTCTGAATTAGCATGGAGAAGTGCCCCATGACCCTTTTCCCGGAATTTCTCCGTGGTCAGAAACCATGCGTTCTAGGTTGTAGTCGGGAAGTATAAAACCATAAGTCCGATCTTTTTACTTCGCCCGACGACTTCAAAGATGGGACTCTTTTTCAATATCTTTATCGCAATATTCTCATCCATTGGTATGCCGTGTTCTCTTCTTTCGTTGACATGTTCATCGACACTTTATAGGTTCCTTTCTATTCGGGTATGGTTCTTACCGGCTTGTGTACGACGAGGCATTGACTGTGCCGTTTTCCCCGTAGTTATGACAGGTAATTCTCGAAGTTGCCATTTCTTCCTAGAAAAGCACTGAGATAGATCACAGTGGAGTAATAGCATCTGTCATCACTATGGATCGGTATAAGGCTCGCTTCACTAAAGATGCAAACATCGAAGGTGCCGTGGTTTCGACATTTAATGGTACGTTCCTAAGTTCCTTTTGCTGTTCGCCAAACGTCTTAGATCTCCCCCAGGCGGGTGTTTCTTTGGTGCTGCAGCAGCTGGATGGTAGGATGGTCTTGTCCTAAGAATAGAATAGGTTAAAGCTGTGCTCCGTTTTCCACACAGGTTTAATGATAAATGGGGGCGAAAACGCTCAATTCAGGTGAGTTCATCGTTCCCCGTACAATCCGATGTTCGCCATGATTTTTTAATGATCTGGATAATTCAGATTGGCGCTTTATTCGCCCTATGGGGGTGTGCAATGCAAGCAGGAGCCTCAAATGTTGCTACACTTCTCGTGGGCCGGATCATTGGTGGCTTCGCCATCGGGTAGATATTTTCCTCTTTGCATACCCCATATAATGCTGACGTTGCAATTGACAGTATCCTTTCGATGACCGTCCCGTTATACAACGTCGGTGATATACTTAATAGCGTTGTAAGACTCATTGAGGTATTGTTAACTAGACTGAAATCGCTCCACCAAATGTACGTGGATTCCTTGTTGGTTTAACTCAAGAGATGCTGGGTATCGGGATTATTGTGGCCAACTGGGTAGGTAGATCTCTCTTTTGCTTCCTGAGTTTCACTGATGCTGTAGATAGGTTGGGTATGGCAGTCAGTTCATCAACTCAGACGTCTCATGGCGGTTACCCCTTGGAATTCAAGTTCGTTTGCCTGCAAGATTTTCTAGCCTGGTCGACTGACGAATCAAATATTCCTAGCTTGTCCCCGCAGGCCTGTTGCTCGTTGGGATTCAATTCCTACCCAACAGTCCAGTATGTTGCCTCCGTGATTACTCGAATTTTTCTGACCTGGGGTCCCGCTCTGTCATTAGCGGTGGCTGATCGAAGTTGGCAGAGAGGAAGAGGCCAGAGAGGTCGTCTATTATCTTCACGGTAAATCCGACGAAAAACGTGTTGAGGCAGAAGAGGAATTCCAGAAAATGCATACTATGATCAAAGCTGAGGCAGCTGTGAGGAGTAGAAAGATCAGCGATCTCTGGGCAAGCAAGGCTATGCTGCACAGAACGCTAGTCGCCGTTGGTGTACAGGTTTTCTGCCAGTTTACAGGAATCAATGGTATGTACTGGTTCCATTTTTTTCAATCCCATTAATGAACCCGAGGACTAGTCATCAATTATTTTGGCCCTCAAATGTATGCAAGTCTTGGCATCACCGGCAGCAAGGCACTTTTGGTTCAAGGGTTCGCCAATTGTTATTTTAGGCATTCAGTTTGCTCATCATGGCCGCAGCATCTACGGGGCAGTCGGACCAATTGCCAATTTAATGTAAGTACCTGTGCATCACGACATCCTTGAACAAATCTGAACACATTACAGTTTCATCACGCTCTTCCTTGATCGTGTTGGTCGGAAGAAACCGCTTTTGTTCGGTGCCACCGTCTTCGTTGTATTATACGCTATTCTTGCTGCTATCGTTGCGACGAACCCACCTCTACCCGACGGAGTCCAAGGGACCGTCAATGTTGCTGCACAACGGTGACTGGCTTTTTTGCATTGTGAATCTGTTGTCATGAGCTCACCCTCTTTGTCCAGTGCTGGCGTTGCTATGATCTTTATGCTCAGTATATTCTTCTCCTTCAGCTTCGGTCCTGTTAGCTGGGTGTTGGCCTCAGAGGTTTTCCCCACAAGCACAAGGTCTATTGGAACAAGTGTTGCCACTTGCTCCAACTGGGTATGTCATTCCAAATTGGCCGGATATCCGAAAGCTTGACCAGAGCAGGCCTTCAACACCTTCATTGGTCAAGTTTCTCCAATAGCACTCCAAAACGTTGGCTGGAGATTTTACATTTTATTTATATGCCTCAATCTTGTCGACTTTATGGCCATCTTTTTCTTCTTCCCAGAAACCAAAGGTCTGTTGACACCTTCATCGGGAACAGAGAGAAAAAAGATATCTAACGGATGGCTTAGGTAAAACTTTGGAGGAGATGAACGAGGTATTCGGAGATGAAATAGACACGTCTAGCCCGGGGAAGATCATGCCCTTTGAGGAAAAGGCAAGTGTTGAAAAAGTTGCCTAATTTTCGTTTCATCTGGGAATGTTATAATGTACGATCTGGAGAGTGCATCAGCAAATGGCAATCAGTTTGAGTGATGATACTCAGACTCAAATCCAATAGCGCAAAAGAACGATGACTCGGAGGAGTGTAGAGGTTCAAGAGTGTGAATAAGTGTATGGATTTGAAATTCGAGTGAAGATTTGAGATATCCATTTTTTATTGGCATCGTTGCCCTTCATAGATTACTCCAACCAAGAGACAGAATCGATTAGTTGCTAGTATCTCAGGAAGCAAGGAACAAATGTTAACCTCGGGTCCAAATGACAAGGCTGTGAAGCAGCTTGGACTTGAAGCTCTTCCTGCTGAAGTTGGCATTTTGCTTTTGTTCAAAAACCTACCTGACTTGTCTGACACACCAGCTCCTTTACCAAGTCCAGCTCTACGCCCTGTCCCCTTCTCT
>Ga0153986_1000464_pt1 | contig 12496 bp, 9 predicted proteins | sample TSGA070MetaG_FD_104724 | JGI IMG/M metagenome (GOLD analysis project Ga0153986, IMG submission 104724) | Attine ant fungus gardens microbial communities from Georgia, USA - TSGA070 MetaG | ecosystem: Host-associated > Fungi > Mycelium > Unclassified | place: USA: Georgia, Alexander Wildlife... | reverse complement strand
TGGGTTCCGAGTCTTCACTTTGTGAACGGTCAGAGGGTGGACCGTTTCCAATAAGTCTGATTGTATTTTCTTCCACCTCCTCTTCGGACTTTCTCTCCTCTTCTTTGTCCGCTCCAGTTACCGCAAACTCGGCATCAACGAACTTGGGCGACTCGACCAACACCTGTTCATCTGTCACCACTGAAGCTGCTTGCGATGCCGATGATGAACTCGGCTCAACCTCCAGAGATGGTCTGACGGAATCTGCTAGCAAATCCGTTTTAGGTGTTGGCACGTATTCATCTTGCAGTTGGGAAGCATCTGTGGGCGGATTCGACATGGCACGCACGAGGGGCGTCGTGACGTCCACAATAGGAGACATAACTTCGGCAAGTGGTTTGACCTCTCCGTGGGATATGGGATGGATACCTGGAGGTTGCGCAGGTCGTCGTGGGAGATGTGATGTCAACTTTGACTTGGACGAAGATGCAAAAGGAGGATCGGCAGTGGGTGGAGGGAGACCAGGACCCTGGCCGGCTTCTAGATCTTCTCCAAATGAATCTGACCGTGGGGAAGACTCGACGATGTCTGCAGCGGTCGGAAGAACGACAGGCCTCGGGACAGGGGGTTTCGTGACGGAGATGGCGGGTATACTATGTGGGGAGCGTTTTCCAAGGTCAGCGGGAGGGGGTATAGGTTCGTCGACATCGGCGAGAACTGGAATAGGAATTTCGGCACCGGAACCGCGGTTGACATCCACAACGGCGAGACTCAATTTGTGTGTATCCTGAAGTGGACTGATGAGAGAATGCAAGCCGGATGTGACGCGCGCACCTTTTCCTTGGGACGGTCGTTGGGAAGGGGATCTGTAATAAGACCTGCTTGGTGCCATCTTCTGAGGCTGCGGTCTGCCCAGGCATCCATGACGTTCCAGCCCTTGTACTCGCCGGTCAATCTGAGGCTGCTGATGGCACCCGAGTCGCCGCCGCCGTCTCCGTGACCGCGACCCTTGCCATCGTAAAAATAGCTTTCGTATCCGAGCTCGTCCTCACTGTCGTCACTGACTTGTTGAGGGCCAAGCTCAAAGCTGTCGCCACTGTCAAGCTCGTCTGCAAAAGCGGCAAGCCAGTTTGCCCAGCCGGAAGGCCCGTCGCCTCGCCAAAGGACGACCTTTGTATCAAAGTCTCTGCCGAAAACAATGACCTGGCCAACGTGGCCTCCCTGAGCAGGATTAAGATCGACACCAATGTAGTTGCCGGCCCTGTCTGCGATGAGAGGGATCCAGCCTGCGAGGGAGTACTGCCTTCTGACCCAGTCTGGGGGGATGCTGTGCATGAGCTGCTTCAGGGCCTGATTTGCCCCTGTAGCTGGATCTGAGTCGACCTGTCTCCAGAACCTCCACTCGTCGTAGACATCCTCGAGGGGGAGCAAGCGGAGGCCAAAGAAGAGGCCGTCCGAGCAGCCTGCGGCGCTCTCTGGCTCCTGGCCGTTGCAGATGAGATAAGAGTCCCTGAGAGCCTGGGGGAGAGGAAAGCCGAACTGGGACTCGATGTGTGCGAGGTCGCTGGGGAGGATGCCGTAGTTGAGGGTGTCGGCGAGCTCTGGGTACTCACGGTGAAGCCAGGCCTTTATTCTCACCCAGGAGTCTGGGAGCGGGTTTGCGTGGGGGGCGGGGCTGGGTGGATAAGTATACGGGTTGGCAGGCTGGGTGGCAGGCAGGACAGGCTGTTTCTGCACAGCAGGGCCCGCTCGGCGCCACAACACACTCGACAGCCAGCCCATTGCAGACGACAAGCCGCTCTGGATTATGTAATACTAGAATACCCCAGGCTCCCTCAGCACCGCGAATCCGCACCCTGTCCTTGCCCGCACCTCCTCCACAGACACCCCCTCACCCACGTCGGTCAGCTCCAGCACGCCCTGCGCCCGGTCCACAGAAAACACCGCAAGCTCCGTCACAATCGTGCTCACCGCACGTGCTCCCGTCACCGGCAGCCCGCACGACGCCACAATCTTCGGTGTCCCATCCTTCGCACAGTGCTCCATCATCGCTATCACCTGCGTCTTGTCCGGGTTCGACACGAGGTCCATCGCCCCTCCAATCCCCTTGAGCATCTTCCCCGGTATCATAAAGTTCGCAATGTCTCCTGCCTGCGAGACCTCCATCGCCTGCCATTTCTTGTCAGCCACCACACATGCTTTTCGCACTCGCAACTCACCCCCAGAATCGCCACGTCCACATGCCCACCCCGTATCATCGCAAACGACTCGCTCGAGTCTGCACCAATCATTCTCCTGACAAATTCCAAACTACAAATTCACTCACCAAACACAGACGCACCGGGCAAAAGCGTCACCGTCTCCTTCCCTGCATTGATCAAATCCCTGCAAACCATGTCCTCTCAACAAAAAATAAAACAGCCAATCATCAACACTCACGCATCAAGCTGCGCCCGAGTCGGATACGGCCCCATCCCAAGGATTCCGTTTTCACTCTGCAACCACACCCGCACGCCCTCACCCAGATGCTCCGGAACCAACGTTGGCATCCCAATGCCCAGGTTCACGTAATACCCATCCTTGATCTCCTTGGCTGTCCGTGCTGCTATCTTGTGACGCAATGCTCTCGCCTTTGCCTGCTTAACGTCCACTGCTTCCTCCTTGCCTTCCGCGGCAACTGTTTCAAATTCAATCCGTTTCTCCTCCGTCGCCCGAACAATCCGATCAACATAAATTCCCGGAAGATGGATCGCATTCGGTGAAATGCTCCCAACAGGTACAATATTCTCTGCCTTGGCGCAAATTCTAGTCAGCCAAAACATGTCACAAATCACACTACACACCTCTACGATCGTCAACTTTGCATTCTTCGCCATAGGCGCACTGAAATTGTTCGACGCATATCGAAACACACAATTCCCCACCTCATCCACCTTCCAAGCTCTCACAAACGCAACATCACCTTGTATTGCCCGCTCCAGGATATACTTCCGTCCATCGAATTCCCTAGCTTCTTTGGGAATTCCAGGTATCGCAATCCCATTCTTTGCGCCTCCCGGGTTGTATCGTTGAGGAATTTCTCCCGCTTCAACGGCCGTCGATGCTCCTGTCGGTGTGTAGAATCCAGGTATACCAGCAGCTCCTGCACGGATACGTTCTGCTAGTGTACCCTGAGGCACGAGCTCCAATGTGATATTACCCGTGAGAAATGCAGTTTCAAAGTTTTTATTACTGTGGTAGTTAGGCGTGATAATTCCATTTCAATTCCACAGATCTTTAATGAAACTTACCCTCCAGGGTAGGATGCAACGAGTTTACTGAGTTGACCAGATTTTAAGAGAAGACCTTTTGTTTTGTTTTTCAAAAGGCACCCCCAAAAAAGAAGGCTAGGCAGAAGACGGACCTAATCCGGAATCATTCGTCCCACAATTATTAGATACGCCTGTCAAATTCTGAACTTCTGGCCTCTTGATCAACGCCGACATCAACGTATCTTCATGAATCATAATCAAGGAATATCTTCAACACAATGAAAACTAAAGAAGAGTCCATGGAACACACATACCAGGTACACCAGCCAATCCAAATCCGCCCACCAACACAACTTGTCCAGAACGAACGTCTTGGATAGCTTCTTCGATCGAGTCCCAGACTTTGGTCTTCAAACTAGTCTCACGAAGAGGAGTGCTATACGTTCTTCTCCCAGTCGTCAAGAGTCGGAGATGGCTCCGAGTGGTATTGATGTTGATTCCTTTCCGCAGGAGTGGTACGGTGTATCGAACCAGCTCCGATAACGACATGACTCTTGGTCTGTGTGTGTGTGAGAGAGAGAGAGAGTGGGAGAGAGTCAGCGTGTGCGTGTGTGTAGATCAGGGTCACGCAACTCCCATCTAAACGAGCGGAACTCTCGTTAATTACATTGATTATGTCATTTGCTTCTCATGATCTGTCATATGTACAAAGAAAAATACATCTACAATACTCGCGAACACAATACAAATCACCCCCAGCACATACCTCTTCACTCCATTTCTACTCTCGAGAACTAAACATTGACGAACAATCTCTTCCTGTTCATGAACAAAAACCCAAAGCATACTTACTCCACATGATTAGATCTAAAAAAAGATATCATCATTCTGTGGGCTCATGACCATGATCACCTCATCAAGAAATCAGTTTTATTCAAATTCCCATTTTAAATCAGATACATATCTATATACACACACATATATATATTGAGTTCGAAATATTAACAATCGAACTCGCAATGCAAAGTACGCAGTATAAACAATGATCGTCAACAATGCATCAACACCAATGCGTGTCAATGAATCCCTCAAAGTTATACATCAGACTTTGCCCGTCTTCCACAACGCAAATTCATCCAGAAGGGTGGGCCAGGCCTAGAGTCAGAGTCCATGAGCATCAACTTGCAAAACGAAAAAAAAAAAATCCGTCTCATTCAAACGTACCCCATCGGCTTCGAAATTATCGAGGTTCGGGTTGATCGTCTCACAAAACTCGAGCATCTTCAGCAAACATTGATTTTATTACGGGTCGTTTCAAACAATTCACGCACCATAGCCCAAAGATCTTTATTAACGGCACGGTACGTGCCTTTCTCCTGTCAAATGATCAGTACTTACAGAAAGTGTACAAAGGACGATTTACATTGACGAAATCAAGGACGTCTCTCATCAGAGGATATTTCGGTCCCAGGAGGACAGACCAAAACGCAACTGCGGTCTGATCAAAGACATCAGCAATCCATTGCAACGAACATCTACGATACCGATGACCCACATCCATCTCAATGTTCTTCGAGGAACTTGATGGAATAGTGTCATGTCAACGATAGATCAGAGCATCAAACAAGATACACACGAAGGTTTCACAAGCATGAAGCAGTAGAGGTAGAAATCCCGAAAAGCGTCTTTCGTATTCGCTACATAAGACCAGTATCGAGTCCTGTTATAGGGATCCAGTCGAGATTTCTTGACAGGAGGTTTGCCAAACAAAAGCAGATCCTCCAGATCAGTCAGTGCCACAGCAAGTCGATTGAGTGATGATATCCTGTATTGACAAGAAAAGGGTGAGCGAATAGGAAGCAAAGCAAGCTACTCTTCTATCGCACCAAAGATCCTTCATTCCACTGACCCATTCTTCCTTGGAGATTTTGGCCATTTCTTTTGCATCCATCTGCCATGCTAAAATCAAAGGGACTGGACCTTCCATCGAGAGACTTGCATCGCAGCAAAGCTTCTCAAATCCTTCCGGACCAATAATGTTGGGCTCATCCGGTTCAGCATATGCCTCAAAAAGAGTCACGACATGTTTGGGATTATAAGATGGATCGTTTGTGAGAGCTTCTACAGGAGTTCCAGGAGATTTAGAGTTGACCGGGGTCTCTATGAACTAATATACTGAATCAGTATGGATTAATCGGAAGAAGCCTACTTACTCACAGGAGAGGAGGAAGACTTGCCTCTGACTTGACCCTTGCTGTAGATGTGTTTGGATTGGTTAGAAGACAAGCAGAAGAGGGAGCAAAACGGCATGAGGGCTACATTCAATAATGGAAGGAACGAAAAGACGCGTAAATAAGTCGGAAGACAGAACTCACTCAGTCAATTGACTGCTTTGCTGCGTCCGTATGTCAACGTTTTGCTGCAGCCTGAGAAAAATCAAAGTGATTGCTTACGTCACCAATTCTGTGAACGATATCAAGTATTAGATAATGAGCTGAAATTTGACATGCTAGACGCTGAATTACGTACTGGGTCGCTTTCTGTTGTTTCATGCCAATAGAATGCAAGTATCGCAAGGCGTGATGTACGAAGAAATACCTTGTCATGTTCTATCAAGTCCTCGTGATCCTCTCTTGACTGATATCAGAAATAATTTAAAGTGATGGTGAAATTACGAACAGTCGATTATTAGATATCTGTACCTTGGACTTCCTTTTCCTTGTAAAGCCGGCTTCTGCAGAATCGTTGTTTGTGATGGTCTTGGAACGTGTGCGCGTCGACCGCATGGCTTGCATCGAGTCGTCCTCGTTGAGTTTGCGCTACCAGATAATCAGGCCATCAAAATCAAACATGCCATAAGTTCCATTGATCAACTTACCTTCGGCGGCATTATTCAAAGCGTGGAACCTCAGGAGTGAAAAGAAAGGAAGATTCGAGCTTGGAAATGTGACTGTGACCCCATTAATGAGTGGCGCTTTCCAAAGTTAGCGTCCATCACCTGATCTTCCATCTTCCCCTCCCTGAGTCAGTTATGCCTGCCGAAGTCTTCAATCCTAACCCAATCATTTTCACCCCGACAAAGGGCATTGTACGAAAGTCAGAACTTCTTGCACAGAGCTTATGGATCGATGAGCCCGTAAGTTTCGAGGACGAGACAGGCACTCCGGAACTCATCGATACGGATGAAATATTTGGTAAACCGTTCTCGTCCCGTCCCAAACTGTACACTCATTTTTGAAACAAGATCTCATCCGTTCAATATACGATCCAGAACATCCTAACACCCTCGAAGAACTCAGAGTGGTATCTGCACCTCAGATCAAGATTGAACAAAACCGAGTTACTGTCGAGTTTACCCCTACCGTCCCACATTGTGGGATGTCCACTTTGATTGGTATGTAGGCTTCTCGACTCGATTCTCGATCTATATATACTACATCACACACACACAGGTCTTTGTATTCGTGTGCGTTTATTGCGTAGTCTGCCTATACGTTTCAAGGTCGATCTCTTTGTCAAACCTGGATCTCACCAAAGTGAACATGCTGGTATGCCGCTCGATATCGAATTCTATTTCCTCGGGCCTCATGGTAGCTTAGTCAACAAACAACTCAACGACAAAGAACGTGTAGCAGCTGCATTGGAGAACCCAGTTCTCCTCGAAACAGTGGAACAGTGCCTTCGTGATGCAGGTCGCAGAGGTCTACCGATCATATGAAATATGTCAAAGTATGTAAGTATGTATTTCATAGTTATAAAAAGCACGATCTTGTCGAGCATTCCATGACATGTTAAAGATGTCAAATTAAGTACGCAGAGATTTGTAGTGCTACAAAATCATGAAAATTGGTTTTAATGCTACAAAAGTGACGTGCGGATTTAAGAAAAAAATGCGATATTGGATGCGATAACGTCGAAAGCGAAATGCATGAGATAATGGCACAGCAATGAAAGGTCCTTCAAGAGGTAGAAATCTAGTCCTCGATCAAGAAGTCCCAGCTTATAGGTGTTTCTGGCGCGCGACGGGCGCAATCAAAAAGACGATTCAGAGATTCCTTGAAGACGTTTTCAGGGGCATGAGCCCGGGTGTCCCACATCCGGAACGTAATGTGTCCCCTGGTTTGCACAAAAACGACATCTTCATTCTGCCAGTTCTCTGTAAATGGGTCGTTGATTCGCGCATTGTGCATGATTCTATTCGTGAACCCCGCCGAAAAAGTGGCCTTGCCCCTGTAAAATATACACCCTTTGAAGTCTGAAGGGATCCAGATCGTCACATCTGACGTATCACAAAACACCTCAAGATCAAACCTAGACAATGACATATTCCGACACTGGAACCAAAAAAGAAAAAGGGATCAATCCGACGGAGATCGAGTTTGAGAGGGAAGACGCACAAGTTTGAGTTTGATTGAGGCAGACCGAGCTTTTATGTCCATGCTCAACCTGTGATCGACTGGTTGATTGTGTGCGCGGTAATGTGGAATTATCAGAGTCAGATCAACAGGAAGATGATCCACATGCAGCTGAAAATCCCGATCCTCTCGTGCATGGTACTTTATTTTATGCGTACCTGTCGTAGGCGACGGTGGGAGCTGAAATAATTTGTGTAAGACTACAACAGTCTATCTTAACCTCGTTAAGGTGAAACTACCGGAGATGTAGATTTTTCACATATATGGGACTGTCAGGTGTGATAAGCCTTCTCAAAGTCAGGAGACGTGCAAGGTCAAGCACTCACAGACAGTTCCTCGCAAGACATTATATCACAGCGGATAGTATTAAATCCAAAAAACCAACGCGGAAGGTAACAGTAGTAACCAGCGCGAGAAAGAAAGGATGGGACCTGAAACACTCGGGTGTGTAGTATTAGTACCGGTGATAGCTCTAAATTTAGAACAATGATCAAACCACGTGGGCGAACAACAACTTCCTTTCCAGGCTAGTCAATACAAATCAGACAATCTTCTTGAGCATACTACAAATGGAAAGTCACAATAGCCGCCAACAGCAGAAAATTCAAAGAGAAGGTTTGGCAAAAAAATTTCTACAGCTCAGGAACAATAACTCGGGGGACGTATGGCAAAGCCGCAATATCACCCCACCCGAGATCGGCCTTTGATGAAAGCTGGCGGTGCAAAAAAGGCTGTCGAATCAAGCACCTGTAGCACTATTTAGCCAAGACATGAGCCAAAAAAATCCTTCATCCGGCTTGTATGCTAGGCGCATTTTTTGGCTCACATCAGGCCTTTGTAATTATCAATTCAGAAGCATAGAGACTTTTATGGTGGCTATTGATCAACGTAATTCCTAAACCGTAGGTGAGAAAAAGACTAGGGGCTATGTCATTATTGTAAGGGTCGTAGGGTGGTGTTTATGTGAGTCACACCGTTGAGAATGGAAGTAATCCAAATCAACAGAATAGATCCAAAAGAGGCCACAAAGGATTATACATATATATGTCAATCTGATGACGTCGAACTTCAAGGGTGATAGATTTTCACCCTTTCAAGATCTTGAATATCGTAGGCTTAATACAAACGTCCAATCCAACGAGTTGCAGTTTTCTTAATTGGGCAATTTATTACGTGGTGTACGAGCACAGTTCGAACAAGTTGCAGTTTTGTGCATCTTGTCGCCGATTTGGTATTGCTGCTCTTATACATTGTATCACGTCACATAATATCACTGGGTTAGCGCAGACTGATTTCCAGTCACATAATTACTTTGTATGGTAGTCTTCTACAATTCTTCTAAAATACAGCTCCGGATAATGTAACATAGCATGAGAACCACTTGCCTAAAATGGATTCTAGGCTCACTTTAGCTCTGCTAAAAATAGTTTATTCAGTGTAGATATCAATTTCTTTGCAGTCTATAATAAATCGAACAAATAGCTAATAGCTGAGCCAGGTGAGTGGTAACAAGCAAGGGCTGGTGGATGTAGCATTCTTTTTCCCTTGGATGCTACTTCGGCCACAATGACCTTAAAAAAAAGTTCAGTCCTGTTGACGAAGAATAGAGGGCGCAGGTAACGTCGGAATGATATAAGATGTATAGATAAGAAGGCTGGATCCTAAGAAGGACGATACATGATATTTATGTAAAAGAGGAATTGTAGGCACATAGTGTAGACAATAAAATATCAACAATAACGGACTTACAATAGTTCCACTTCGAGACAATAAAAGATAATGAAACTTATTCTAACAAAGACAACAACGACTTGCTGCCTAGACAACCTTGTTTCGACACCTGTCTGCGTAAATTTCATGGGGCGTAAACATGTGCGCCAGAGTTTGAACACCGAGAGATGATGCCAATATCTGTGTTCATGCCCAGAAATAAAGGGCACAAATAATTTTCTCATCCTGCATCCCACACAGTTCATGGGATATTCGATTAGAGTTGTGGTCTTCCATGTACCATCATTGACTCAGTGGGACTAAGGGAGCATACAGGTTCAATAAATGCTATCATGGCTTGCGGCTATAATGCGGTGACGATTGAGAATGGAGACAGTATTGCCGAGCGAGTAAATAGCATGGGGTACATTAGACATTTTTCTCGCCTTGAGACGAGTTGAGCAATCATTATTCTCGCTCAGGGCTTTTCGTGAGTTCAGGACACTCACTCTCAATCTCGACTTGGCGACATCCTTGGGAGGTCTTGCCAATACTCTCATATCGTGAAGAAACAGTGTATAACGGTTGGGGATACCGGATTACGTTGATTGCCTTAGAACGTCACCTCGATCCTGCTTTACACTCCATTATTCTCAGAAGATCTTCAAACCGCAAGTAAAATTGGAGAGAAATATCTGGGCCCGCCTATTGACCATAACCACGTACATCATAACCAAACAATAATGTCTTGAATCAGATACAATTTTCAGCTTCAAGGTAGAGTTCAAACAATTTCTTCCATATCATCATCTTCACTATCGGTCTCTCCTTGTACAGAATGTTGCTCGGAAGCATGCAGCTCAGATCTAGATCCCGGTGTATATGTTGTTGTTTTTTGTAATGTATGTGATGCCGAGGAAGACTCTGAAGTGGGCTTTGAACCAGAAGCCCTACAACTGGGCAGCAGTTCTGATCGAGATACTGGTATTGTGAGGATTGTTGTAGGCCCAGATGCTACCTCCAATGAGTTTGCTACAATTGTATCTCCAGGTGATGCAGGCATTGAGCTTGTTGTGGTAAGTATAGGTGTTGATGAATTTGACGTTTCCGTCGGAATGCTTTCAGAGTGTCCAAGTACCTGACTACCCGGAACATCCCCACATTGTCGTGGATGTTGATTCAACCGGTATGATGGTGGAACGGATGTGGTAAGCGGTTCCTGTATCTGGGCTTGGGACCCTGGTAGAGAGAAAGCTGATGAAGGCAGCACATCAAAGGATGGGTGATTTAACGTTGCCGATGATTGTGTTTGTGTTTGCGGATGACTAGGTGATTGCTGAAGCTGTGATCGAAGCTCAGGAACAGGCAATGGGCCAACCTGAGTTTGTTCTCCAGATATATTGACATTTTCTGCACGTTCTTGACTCAACTCAGCCAACTGCGCTGCCAGAAGGGCAAGCTGAGCCTGCAACTCTGCACGTATCTTTGTCGGACACTCCAGAGTAGCAGGAACTGCAACACCAGCAGCAACGGATAGTGTCGGCAACGATACAACGGGAGGTGATGCAGCCTGAGGTGCGTTATCTATCTGTGCCGACATAACATTTTGTGCCTGGACAAGTAGACATGTGAGTTGATCCACTGAAACATCGTTGGACTTTTTTCCATCACCACCATTCTCGGAAGCAATCTGAAAAAGATCACCGAAGTTGGTGGCTTTGAGAATGTTCTGAGCAGCTTCATAAGCGTCTTTGTCGACACCAGAAGATGGATCAAAGCCTGAGGCAGATGTACCCGTGGCGTCTGCTACAACTTCCAATGAAGTTGGTTGTGATGGCTGAGGCTGAGTTTGAGGATGTGGCTGAGGATATCCTGCATAACCTGGATAGGGACAAGGATACGGGTATCCTGCGTATTGCAAGGAGCGCTGCTCATGAGTGAGCGGAGCATGTGTCAAAGGAGGTCTGGGTGACCTAACTGCCACATTCGTTTGTTGCATTTGTGTTTGTGGCCGTCTTGTTGCCCGCCTTGACGTCTGAGGACAAGTTCAGCACTGTAAAATCGATCTTTCGGAAGAGAATACACGCATACGCTGCCTCCTTCCCAAGTTGCGCTTAAACGATACTTTCCATTGTTAGCCTTTTCGAGTCTTCCCCTCTTGAATGCCTTCTGCAGCGCCTGACTTGCTGAAGGACGAAAATTGAACTGCAGCGGGTATTTCGCAGCCATTGATGCAAAAAGATCCTTTGGTGCACAGCCCTCAGGATCAGTGAACTCCTGCAATGCCTCGACAATCATCTCTTCGTAACTCGGTAAGTCATCCGATGCTCGTTCTGGATGTATTGATTGCGGAATGTGATACACAGAATTAGGGGGGCGAGTTGGATGAGGTGCTGGAAGCACTGGATGTAACTGGGGATGCGGGTAGGCATTTGGCAAAGGCGAAGAGTAAGGGTACGATGGAAGATGGTAATGGGGATATCCCGGAGGAGGCGGATAATACGGCGCATGAGGATAAGCTGCTGAGGGGTGGCCATACGATTGATGAGGGTATAAAAGTTGAGGAGGAACAATAGGTAGGGCGGAAGTTGTTGGTGCAGACATCAGCGAGGCAGGGGTTGTAGTTGTGGGAGTAGAGTTTTCTGTTGTTTTATCTGGTAACTGAGGCACTGTTGCCTGAGCCTCTGCATTGGACGAGCCTGACTGGGAATCATGAGGTTCTTGTAGTGGTCTCTCTAATGACGCCATAATCGGTTCTGAGGATTTATCATTTGAAGCAACACCATTGTCAGTTGCTTTACGCAGATGAGTAATCGCCCAATGTAGGTCCTGGGGCCATATTGTACTTTTGACATAAGGAGGGACATGCACATCGAATGTTAGACATATTTCGATGATTTGTTGTGGTGATAAGAGGGTGAGGTACTGGCGCTTGAGGTCATGGTCGTGGGGTGCTACGGGAAATCAGTATCAGGTCGATTTGTATTCAAGACGAACACACCGAGAGGTTGGATATGATATAAACTCTGATAATATGGAGGATGGGAATATGGAGAGCTTGCCGCCTGCATCGTCCCGGAAAGCTGCACAGTTTTTCACAACAAAGTTTGTACACCATCACAAACAAATCAACAAATCAAC
>Ga0153986_1000463_pt1 | contig 12525 bp, 12 predicted proteins | sample TSGA070MetaG_FD_104724 | JGI IMG/M metagenome (GOLD analysis project Ga0153986, IMG submission 104724) | Attine ant fungus gardens microbial communities from Georgia, USA - TSGA070 MetaG | ecosystem: Host-associated > Fungi > Mycelium > Unclassified | place: USA: Georgia, Alexander Wildlife... | reverse complement strand
GCTGGTTGTGGAAGTCAATTTGTGCTGACGAGTAGAGCTGTCCCTGCAATCGCGAATCTGTTCGATCTCGGGGAAACCTCTCATGCGGATATGTGTCGCGCGATAGATCAGGCACGGCTGCTAGCCAACGCCAAAAATCCAACCTCGTGATTTATTTGGTATAGAAGAAAATAATATAGAATATGCTCAGTCTCACGTGTATATACATTGTATGGCGTATGTGGCCAGATACGCATGTGGCGAGATGGCCGAGTGGTCTAAGGCGCCAGACTAAGGACCAGGATACGTTAGTATCCTCTACCTTCCATATTTGGAATCTGGTCTTTCGGGGCGTGGGTTCGAATCCCACTCTCGTCATTTTTGAATTGAACCTCGGTGCTGATGATAATGGATGCCGGCTGGTCTTGGGTCAATGTTTGATGATGATTCAAAAATAGATGAGTTTCCTTCTGAATGCAAGAAAACATTTCAACCTCAAAGACAATGTGAGAACTGAAGTTACATTATGCTATTAGAGTAGTATACGTAATTTTCGACTAGTAGAGAATGTCCACTAAGACATCCTACTATTGCTATTTAGATAGAACTGAAATTGAAACACGACACGAGTTTGTTATTCCAACACCGAAGAAAAAAGCCCTTGAATTCTCATCTAATCCCCAAGGTTAAGATTTTCCGTCAGGGAAGCCTGCAAAAATGTGAAGCCCATGTCACTTATGATGTGCACCAAGCTTAGATTGTACTTGAGAAGTCATGATTCGTCTTCCAAGGTGATTTCTAGGTATTTAAACCTCTCTCATACCCCATACATACATACTCTGATAGAACCCATACGTGGCCTAGGCTCTCTCCCAACTGCTATGAGTTGTCTTAGAGTTTACTATGATCCTAGATTAATATAGGTGTGTGAATTGATCAGTCAGGTCTTTATATGACAAGGATGGACACATCCACCTCAAGAACCATGCCAACAACGTCAAAAATACCATAATCGGATAACGTTTTTGAGTCGAATTACATAACTGATATCAATACACCTTATCTGGAGCTCGAGTTGCTCTCATGAATTTCAGCTGAGCTGACGACGACCCTTGGAACTTGTTCAAGCATTCGAGTCATCAAGGTTCGCGGGAATTTTAGTCTCTGATGAACTATATGTATGCCATGTTGTAGTGTCTTTCTGAATAAGACCGTTGTCCAGTTGACTACAATTGGAATTCTTGACTAGATAACCCACTTGCCGATTGATGGGACATTCATATCGTGACGCACCCAGAAGATTGGTATACAGACGGGACTTGCAGGCAAGATCATCGGGATCCACATAGGCGTGTAGAGTCGATAAGAAAAATATGAGACTTGCAGAAAGTCGACTGTTTTCTGTCGTGTGTCAGGCTTCTCCTGTCTAACTACATCACGAATTACCAGGGATATCCTGGATTTTCATCGTGTCTGGTACATACGAAATGAAAATAGCTCCCTTGGAGTGACCCCTCGTTGTTTGGCTCCACACATTGTCCAATTTAGGTCTGGATTGTTAAATTAAGGATGACCCTTAATTTGAAACGAGCGCTATCACCCCAGATTCCAGAAGGGCAGCGTGATCGACGTCACATACATATATATACGGACGGAGTGTGAGCAGCGTTTTGTCTTTTCCTCGAAGCCAAATGATGGAAATCATCCAGGATCCTGCCTCCTCTCTACTGGCAGAGACTGCAAAAATGGTTGATGATGGTCTTTCTCGCCCCAGTGGAGAGAAAACAATCCCAACAATCCTACTCTACGATGAACGCGGTCTGAGGCTCTACGATATCATCACTACAGACACTCCTGATTACTACCTCTTTCGTGCTGAGGAGCAGATTCTCAAAGACCACGCTGATGAGATTATCAAGATCATGCGTGGCACTGCTGTTGCAGGTGAAAGGGTTCTGGAGCTGGGCGCGGGGTATGCGAATTTTGGATACGACAACACACGTGCTGATCTGCGCCGACAGAGCCTTGAGAAAGACTTTACATATCCTTCTGGCACTGGCTCGCTCGGCGACTAACGATGCTCCCATCACCTACTACGCTCTTGATCTTGAGAAGCGAGAACTCGAGCGAGCTTTAACCGATATCCACAAATCTGTTGGAACAGTCTTGCAGGGCAAAGTCGTCACAAAGGGAATTTGCGGGACCTACAATGCTGGCCTCAAGTACATCACCAGGGTAAATTTAAATCACGTATCAATTATCACAGAGCCGACTACTTCGCAGTTTGTCGACGACCCGGAAAGTCTCATGTCATCGGCCAATACGAGTACGTCTGAAAGCCAGGATAGTCTGACTGATACACCCTCTTCTTCCCTTCGCCATTCGTCTCCCCCACTCCACATTCTGTTCCTCGGATCCTCGTTGGGAAACTTTACCAGACCTGAAGCAGTAGAATTTCTCAGGGGCTTTCCTCTCAGATCCGGTTCCCGTGATACACTTCTTATCGGACTTGACCATGATAATAATTCACAACAAATTGAGGCGGCCTATAATAATAATCACACGGAGAATTTTATTAAGAATGGACTGCGTGTGGTTGGCCGAGTTTTGGGAAACGAAAACTTATTTGACAAAGACAACTGGGAGTATGTCAGCAAGTACGGCTCAGTGGGTTCATGTCGTTCTAACGTATGACAATGGCACTCAACTCTGCTCTCTCTCCAGGATCTTCGTAGGCACACACAAATATATTTTCTTTTCACTTTTGACAAGCGGAACAGGCGTACATGAAGCTTTCTTAAAAGCAAAATTGGATCATTCTGTAGCTGCTCCAAACGGAAAAATATATACCTTCGGCCAGAATGAGAAGATCAAGATAGAGCATTCATACAAGGTATGCCCGTTATCTTGTTACAGGTATTTTCAATCCCACATCTATATTCTATTCCTAGTTCTCTGGCCAGGATACCTTCAGCCTTTTCACAGAAGCCAACCTACGTCCGGTACAACAATGGTCAGACAATGATTCCCAATACTCGTTATGGCTGCTGCAACGACCGCCTTTTGCTTTTCCTCTCCTATCCCCTCCTTCTGCTTCCAAGGGGGAGAGTGAACTTGTGTCCAAAAAAGTTCTCTCGACATCATCATACGGCATTCCCGCTCGACAGGACTGGAACCCGATTTGGAAACTCTGGGATTTCGTCACATTGCGCATGATACCCCCTTTCATGCTCCTTGAAAAACCTATTGATCTGAGGCATATCTGTCTCTTTTACCTCGGGCATATACCTGCCTTCCTGGACATACATCTGTCTAGACTCTTGAATGAGCCTTTTACGCAACCTAAAGAATATAAAGTGTGTCCTGCTGCTATGACCAGTGATGGGGAAACTGAGTTTTCGTTTTTAGAACATCTTCGAGGTCCGTTTAAAATTTACATTGAATTCTCCTATCGAGATCGACTAGAAAGCTAGCGAGGCATTGATCCTGACGTAGATGATCCGACACAATGCAATGTATGCTACTATCTTTTTATTTGGTTTAGGTCTTCATTCACCCTTTCTAGCCTCATTCAGAAGTCCCTACTGATCTCACTGAGTGGCCTGCCCTTTCTGATATCGTGGACTACCAACGACGTGTCCGTTCTCGCCTCATCTCGTTATACGATGATATAGAATCTGGGAAACGCCTCATGACGAAAGGAATGGGTCGTGTTCTCTTTATGACCCTCGAGCATGAAGGAATGCACGCTGAGACACTTCTTTACATGCTGTTACAGAGGGCTGGAACAGGAACTATACCGCCGCCCGACTTTTCCAAGCCCGATTGGGAATCACTTGCCACAACCTGGAATGCAGCTCTAATCCCTGACTGCGGAACCGTCATCTTAGGGCCTGAAACGATCACTATCGGCCATGATGACGATGAACAACAAGATGTCTTATCAGAAAATATTCAATTGCCAGACGATTACGAATATGGATGGGATAATGAAAACCCGAAAAGGATCGTCGAAGTACAAGAGTTTGAGATTTCGTGGCAGCCAGTCACCAATGGTGAATACTACGACTTCTATTCTGGACATAAAGACAAGGTCAATTTCCCTGCAAGTTGGATTCTTGAAGACGATATCATTCAGGCATGTGCAATCATTGCTTTGAACTCTCGCCGTCTGATTCTCGTCTTTAGGTCCGTACTCTCTATGGACCAGTTCCGATGACTGTAGCACAACGCTGGCCCATGTTGGCATCTTACGACAATTTTCTCGCATACGCCATAGAAAAAGGTGGGCGTCTTCCCACTGAGCCGGAACTTCGACTCTTCTATGACAAATTTCGCCACGGTTACGAAGAGGGGGCCAATATTGGCTTTAGAAATTGGCACCCGTTACCGTGAGTTGCTCCAATCTTGTAATGATGTTCCCGTCTTCTGATTTCCCCAACTCATCAGAGCTACAACAGGAGGGACGAAGGACGGTGGGAGAGGATGTAATGGGGGTATCTGGGAATGGACGTCTACCGTCTTAGATAAAGTTGATGGATATACTCCTTCCAACCTGTATCCAGGGTATGTTTATGTCTTCCATGAATTGTGCTTGGGAGTTGACTTTTGTGTAGCTATTCCGCGGACTTCTTTGATGGAAAGCACAATGTTGTGGTGAGTTTTCGAGTCGATCCCTTCTTCTTGATACTGAACAGCTGTTTTTCAGATTGGGGGGTCATATGCCACCGTTCCTCGCATCGCTGAGCGCCGCTCATTCAGGAACTGGTACCAACGGAACTACCCCTACCCTTGGGTTGGAGCACGAATTGCATATGATAAGAATTGATGACTTGAAGAATGGCGGGCATTCAATTGTCTCACAATTGTCTCGCGTAGAATACGAGAGCTAGAATTATTCTCCCGCAATTTGTATCTTGGCCATCTTGATCAATTTGGCTACTTGTTCGATCTTTGGTATGGTCTCGCATCTTGCGTGAATTTTTGTCCTCGTCATGAAGAATCTCTGCATATTGAAGATACACACCTCGCTTGTTGAATCCTCGGGAAAATTTAACTGCCTCTGAACATTCATCCCGTATTTGTAGATTGACTAGCATATTTCCATGCTTCGATTAACCACATCTACAGTGAGATTTGGACAAAGAAATAGCAGAACTCGGCAGCTTGACTAGAGTCTGCGAATGTCAAGTGAAGGAAGTTGTTCTGTCAATTCAGCAGAACTAGAACTTGGCACCTTACAACTATCGAACTCAACGGTCTTGTAGGTTCGTGCATCTGTATCCAAGTTGGTCATTCTATCACATGAAAAAAAGTTCTAGCCACCAGGTTTGTCCGTATTCTCCAGAAAAACCCTCTTCTAGAGAATCTCCAGCGACCTTCAAGGTTTTCCTATTTTGCGTCCTCTAAATAGTGCCACCCACAACTCCATTTCCAATATTCAATAGTAGTGCTTGTTGTTCGAATAGAGAATGCCGAATCAAAACGACTAATGAGTCGTTCCTTCTCATTTTTGAGACTGGCCCTACACTTTTGCAAAACCTGAAGCAGCTTTCTGATCTCATGTTCATATGAAAGAAAAAATGACTAACTCGAAATGTGCAGCATTAGCGACAGAGCCCCAAGTCTGATGGATAGCAGAAGCGCAGCGGGCAATTGTTTCCCTACATGCTGTCCAGCTACTCGGCATCACCACAATTTGTGGTATAATTCAATTGCTAAGTTAATCTCCACCCCGATTGACATTAGGAAGTGACAGAAATGCTCTACGACTGGACTAGGTTCTACGTCAAAATGTGGATTCGATGATTTTTGATGTATGCACCATATATCCCGGAGTAACCAAATTCCTACTATTGGAATCTCTGCTCCTGCTCCACCTGTTGTGTTTCTCGGTAATATTCTCCTAGAAATAGCAACTCTCCTATCTAATCATCAATCGTCAGATATGAGTACTCTACCAGACCGAGGCTACCTTGGATCAGATTATCTAATAGCCTTTGTGAGTCAGTACTATTCTCAGGAACGATGTGTTGCACAGACATCACATTTGATGCTTGGTATAGCACTCCGATCTATCTAACTGAAAAAAGGAGAATAGGTGGAGGTCTGGACACTCTGAAAAAACTTGTAGACCATTTGGTGTCTTAATGTACTGCCCTGTGCCAAGGGTTACCCTATATATCCGGTTTGATATTGCTCAAGACTGCCTTTCGGAGCGCTTGCAATGAAACGGTCAGTGGCGTATCGCGCATTGCATAGGTGTAGATCGCTCCTGCACGTCACGCGCTATGAGACTGGAAAAATGTTTTGGAGAGACTGTCATGGACGATATGGCGTTACTTGGAGTAGGTCAGTGTTATTCCATGTTCTGCGCCTACTGTTGACAACGATCGATTGTCATCGGTTGTCGATGGGAGCATCAATTTTTGGCTTCCGCAGAGGATGGAAATCACCTCGCCCGTTCGGCCGTGCCGAGTCAGTGCCGGGCTTCGCGTGGAACATTCTTTCTAAGCCAATTCATGGCTGCGGAGGCTTGGCAACTGTTCTCTTTTCTCCCTTATAAAACTAGCTTTTCCCCCGAAACAGTATCACTCAGCACCTTCTTTTAACCATGTTCCGCACCGCAACAATAATTGCTCTAGCAGGTCTTGTGAGCGCCCAGTGAGTCCCTGATCTACATCTTCTCGAGAACCAAGAGTTGAGATTCCTTTTCTAGACTTCAGTTATCGCAGTCTTGCATGAGTGCATTGGCTGGTATTGTCGCCAACCAAGATGCCAATGACTGTCTAAGCCCAGCCACCCTCCTCCCCCTTGTGGCGGATAACAGCACCTCTATCGTTGGACCGATAACGAATTGGACTCAGAATGTTTGCTCTGCTGCCCCCTGCAGTAATCAGACCCTCGCAGACGTCGTCAGCTCTTTGGCAAGTGGTTGCCAGGTTGATATCACCGGCACCAATTCGAGTGCCGATGCGTCTACTTTGGCTTCGGGTATTACACCTATTGTCCAGCGGTACTACCCTACCGTGAGGAGCATTGTCTGTTTGCAGGAGTGAGCCAAGTTCCATAAGCATGTGATCGTCAATCCTGACGGTGAATTTCAGCAATGGCACCAACTGTTTGGCTTCGACCTTGAGCGACATTCAGAGCGTGAATGGCCCTGTCACTCTCAACAGCCTCGTCCAGCTCATCACCCTCGGCAATGTCCCAAACATCCCTTCCAACGTCACCTGCTCGGACTGCACTAAAGCTGCCTACAACATCCTCCGTAGTGACGTGCCCAGCATCGTGTCAGACACTTCAGGAGAACTTGAGCAACAATGTGGTGCCAATTTCACTGGTAAGACCACTACACATGGATGAAATGGAAATTAACAATGCTGTAACTCATTAGACGGCAACACCCCCGTGGGTATCACAAATAGCGTAGTCAGTGCCTCAGGCTCGAGCAACCAGACCAGCCAGACTAGTGGTTCTATGGGCTTTGTGGCGCCCGGCCTTGGTGTGTCTGCGTTGACGGTCATCTCTATAGTCACTCTTCTTTAATACGTTGCTTTTGACTGTACTGACATTTTGGTCATTGGAGAATCTTGAATAAATAACTAATACATCGAAGTTGGGCCTTGAGTGCAGATTCTGAGATCATAGCACCACCGAGGTGGACTAATTTATGATGCTTGCAACGAAAAAAAAGAAAAGAACAGAGGGTCAGTAGAGACGTGAAGAGTGTCACGCTATTGTCACAAACGCGCCCTGTACTTTCACCTTGACCATGACTGACGGCCAAAATGGGACACTGCCATCCAGTTTTCCTGCTGCTACGACTGCATACGGGTCAATGACGGACTCGCAGCTACGCCAGGCCATCAACCACATAACCTCGGTTGCAAATGCCACATATGCTGCTCCAGCGCCTCGGCCGGCTGATCCCAAAGGTGATTTGTACATAACAATCAAAATTTATATTCTAAATAACTTGAACCAGCGTATATGAGAAATGTTCATACATGGTCAACCGCATCGACTCCGCCTCCCAAAACACCCGCCTCCACCGCTAGAAATCCTCGTGGTCGGCCGGTGCGTTCAACCCACGCATACCTTCCAACAACATCATACACACCTCCCGTCTATGCTCCCCTACCCTTGGCTTCAGCATCAACAGTCCAACCCAATCCCCCACGACCCCCCTTACCTTCAACCCCACAGGCGATCCAGTCGACTTATGCGTCCCGACTGCGTACAGGAGTCACGCTTCTCATGCAGCCTATCCTTGCATCTACCGCCGCAACAAATTCGAGGACAACAACGAGGCGAGGAGGGGTGGTCAACTATGCAGATCCAGGTTCAGGGGACGAGTTTCCGGATGCAGGGGCAATTGACTCTGATGACTCGGATTTTGTGGCAAGCGGTGGCACCCGGACAGCGATACGACAGACAAGAGGTGGGAGGATGAATCCCGGATTGTCTGTCTTCAATACTGCCCTGGGGCCTTCGGGGACCCCCAATCGTATAGGTACTCCACAGATGGACAGGAACGAGTTGGACCAAAGTTATCTTGGACAAATACCTCCGGAACGCTTCATCAAACCCCGCCTCATGCAACCGACGGCACATGAATACCCGTATTCATACTTTCATTTCCTTCTCATCCATTTGTCTCACTTCTGCCCCTAGAGCATCAGAAACCTTATTACAGCAAGGTGCAAAGCGGACGTCACTGATCCCCATACGTGTAGAGTTTGAGACAGATACTCACAGAATTCGTGATTGTTTCGTATGGAACGTCAATGAGGAACTAATAAAACCCGAGACATTTGCGAAAATCTTCTGTTACGATCTTGACCTCCCTACATCCTTTGTCGATACTGTCGCAGCACAGATACGTGCTCAGATCGAAGATCATGAAGGGGTAGCGACCTTAGAGCTAGGTCAAGATGGTGCTCCCGACCTAGTTGATTTGGGACAGAGTTGTGATGAGCTACCAGAATGTCGTGTCATTTTGAGCGTAAGTATCGTCTCCTTCAATATTTCCTTGGACCTCTTATCAGTGTGTTGGCTCGTTCAGATCGATGTCCAGATAGCTAACCACCACCTCATGGATCACATCGAGTGGGATTTGCTTTCCCCCCTCACACCCGAAGTATTCGCTCAAAAACTGTGTACGGAACTCGGTCTTTCTGGAGAAGCAGTACCGCTCGTGGCGCATGCTGTACATGAGGAGCTCATCAAACATAAAAAAGATGCGATAGAATGGAGCGTCATCAATGGAGAGAAGGGGGAAGTCGGTGAAGATGCTGCTCCGCGGGACAGAAGCGGTTTCGGTTTGGTTAAGGATAAAACCGGTCTGGGACTTGGCTGGGGTCGCGCGCCAAAGGATGGAAGGGGACCGAAAACTTTGAAGAGTGTCTGGAGAGATTGGCAGGAAGCGGACGAGTTCAGGACCAAGTTTGAAGAGTTGACTGCGGAAGAGGTTGAGCGGAGAGAAATTGAAAGGGAACGGGCAAGCAGGTGGGTAATATGTCCAGGATACCCTGATAGTGGAACTCATTGTTGGTATGTAGACGATTGAGGCGGGAGACGTCAAAATTCCAATCGACGAGAAGTAGACGACGGTAGTGTTCTTGTTGCCTTTCACTAGTATCCCATATTCTATCATCCTATCGTTATTGATCACTTCATCAATGTCCATTTTGGCATCTAAAAGCTCTCAGTAGAGAATGCATGCTCAGTTTGTGGAAGTGGAAGGTCGATGATCGAGAATTTAGATGCACGTATGGATTGATTGTTATCAACTATTAAGTGAGCCCTTGGCGAGGCGAGAGACGTTTCATTTTGTGCCGATTTTTTCTGTGGATAGCTTGACACGATTCACCCTTCGACTACTGGACCTGTGAGAAGAGAGAGGGATCGTCCTGGGTAGAAAAAACCACCAGTGCGAGGAATAGATGGAGGTCCCAGATTCTGGGCTACAGGGTTTTAGGCTGGGGTCAAGCATAGTCAATGTTTAATCTATCTCGAAAATGACATGACGATAGCAGTTCGTTTCCTCACAGGAGGCTGCAAGGCTGAGTTCGATAAAGACTATCAGCCTTCGTATGAGCAGCTGTCAGAGGCCACACATGCCTGATGGTGAGCCCATGTGTCATGGACCAGACTTCCTGTAGAGAAACACGGAAGAAGGGAAAGACAGAACCGAGTTGGGTTGAGGTGGAACTGGTTTTAGGGTCAGCCACCAACCATCATCCCATGGATTTCTGGTCCCTCTTTCCTTTCAAAGGAGGTTATTCTTTGGCTGCATCAGCAGATAAGGAATTGTCATTTCTTTTGCCTTCTCCGTCGGGTCTGGTGGTGCCCACTGTTCTCTTAGGAAACATTAAACCGGGACATATATTTAAATTGAGGGTCGTTATCTCGAATTTCTTCTGAAAATCTGACATCAACTGTGTCTGTTCTGACCTTGTCTACCATGAGCAAGATGGTTTCACGACAAGGTTAAAGCGATTTTTGGTCCTGCTTAATGCTGACGACACTGACATGCACTTCCCCCCCTTTACTGTGGCTTGCTGAGATCAATTGCACGTGAATTCATACCATAAGTTTATCGAGCACATTCACTCCCGAATCTGTTAATTTACAACGGATCTTTCATGACTGGATACTCTCAGGACAAGCTCTGAGAGAACATACCCTCGACGTGCGCAACTTGCTTTTTTGCGTTAGAGAAGGCATGGAGTGGCGAGGCCGGGAGATGTTGCAAAAACTGCGAGCCGAGAGGACTAGATGTCGTCATCCTTCGTAATTTCTTTGTTGCAGAAAAGCGGGTTCTTGGCGATCCATTTCTATCACAAAGCACGAGTATCTATCTATTTCTCAGCTCTCCGTTCCATATTCTCCGGTTAGTTTCCTCCGAGTCAGTAGAACAACTCGGACTCGAATGGTTTTTTTTTTAGCAAGATGCCCTCTTGACCAGCCCAGGTCAGTTCTGGTTGGATAACGATGATCTAGGTTATTGCCAGAAGTTCCTGTTTGGCCCGTTCTTTATCGGCTTGTTTTCTCACTGCAAGACCAGAGAGAACTGAGGGCTCTTGCCTGGGAAAGAATCTCATGTGTCCTTGGGGAAACTCACATTAACGGTGTAGATTCTTGTGATGCAATCAATGTCCATGGGTGGAGCACGTCTTCTGATAACAGCTTGAGCGTCAACCTGCTTTCTATTGGGGGAGTGCTAGATGATGAACCAGGTGTCTTCTGCCATGATTACGACTTTGAACTTCACTATCACTACTGTATCCGAATTGGGTCTGCTCGAATTATCGGTAAGACTTGGGAATCTATTCAAGCGGTATGCAATCACAATGGCATCTATAATTCCGTATCTTCGGAACGTGTCTCACCCTGCGAACAGTGATACATTGTCGCCTGGATATAATCTAGGCGGTGCTGTAAGAAGCCTATGCCTGTCGTGCCACCCATGTGGTTTCTGCCTGTTATCGTGTCATCAAGTCTAGGTGACTAGGTCTTTGATGTTCTGAGTCGGGGGAGATAAGTTCGTGGTTATCACCAAGCGCAGCTACTCCAGTAGTTAGGGTCAGAATCACTTCAACTGGTCAAAATTCGCCAAGAGATAAGACTCGGTGAAAAGGACATGAGAATGAGAACCAAGGTCGTTATAACATCAGGGTATGCTAAAAAACTTCGGAAGCAATGTGTCAACTAGCAATCTCGGACTTTGGAAGCTTGAATACATTTATGAATACCTTTTGATATTGTTGTATATATATATATATTCGATCACGGTACCACAATGGTGGGTACCCGAGAACAGAGAAGCCCAAAGTTTCGGTGGCGAACACCTCCGTCCTTCGGTTTCAGAACTTGCTAAAGTTTGATACCCCACACGGAGATAGGCGGTTAAGGAAAAAAAAAACAAGACCATGAGGCCCTTGATTTTCCCTTGTCAATTTAGCTTTATCTTGAGAATTTGAAGTGCACAAGAATGGGAGCAACTTTATATTATCGGAGAAACTTCTCTAGAACAAAGAGTCTATTCTTATGCATTCAACTCTGGCGGCATGATCCATTCAAGCTGCTCCAAGAATGAAAAATCTCTCGGTGATAGCTCGACTTGTAGCCCGTGTGGATATGCCATCTATAGCAGCCGGAAGCCATGTGTTCTCAGGTGGCTAAAATCGAAACATGCATTAATAAATATTTTCAAAAGAAAGTCGGAAAAGGTTGGGTGTGTTCCGCGGGCCCCCTGGTATTTGGTGGGGGAGAAGGGGGGGAGCAGGACCATGAACTATGAAAATTATACTCGAGTTGCGTTGCTGTAGTCGTTTAATTATCCCGAAACAAGCAAGACACCATCTTCAGGGACCACTAGATGCTAGATGCCTTGAGGTTTTCACGATGTCACCTCCTACATCACCCCCCACCACATGCAGGTTGTGTAGTGTGTCATTGTCTGCGGTCCGAGTCACATGCTTAAGCCTGCAGCAGAACGAAGCAAATCACAAGCGATCCACACAAGCATAAGTTGTCAAT
>Ga0153986_1000462_pt1 | contig 12551 bp, 11 predicted proteins | sample TSGA070MetaG_FD_104724 | JGI IMG/M metagenome (GOLD analysis project Ga0153986, IMG submission 104724) | Attine ant fungus gardens microbial communities from Georgia, USA - TSGA070 MetaG | ecosystem: Host-associated > Fungi > Mycelium > Unclassified | place: USA: Georgia, Alexander Wildlife... | reverse complement strand
TTATCATCGAACTGCCTACCGTGGTCGCTCCCCCAAGGGCATATAAAACTTCCCTGCCACCAACATCTCAACATTTTGCAATCCCGTTTGCCTTCCCTGCGCCGTTCTTGTATCGATAAAATCGGTACTCGCTGTTCTCACTTGAAACCATCCAGGGACATATTTATCAAGACCCACGCATGCGTGGATATTCGAACCTGTACTTTTGATAAGGCACAGTTTCTGCATCGTATCCCTCCGACTGCTACCTCTATAGATATACCTATTCCAGGACCGAGTCGAAGATGCCGTTTCAGACAAGCCAATGGTGTGATTTCGATTATTCATACCCTGCGAGTAGAAGGCACCATCCAATACTTATGTAACTGTTCTTATAAAAGCAAAGGATTTGGTTCTTGCAAACGGCCGTCAATCTGCGATTTGTTCCATATGACTAGAGCTTTCTTGACTTTGACCCCATATTTGTTGCTTCTCTTTGCGCTTCTCTTTGTCGATAAAAGTACAACTTACACCATCTAGACAGGTCAGGCGCCATCGACCTCGCGGCTATGACTTATACCTCACCGGAATCCTTGATGATCATCTATCGTTCTCATAATATAAGTATGCCGCGATTCTAGGTGCATTGGTCGTTGGCAGTTCAAATGTGAGAGACTTGTCACTCCTCCAACACAGCATTGATGGCAGAACTGTCTCCACTATCTTACTGAGTCTGAAAAGCATTCTCTTTCTTGGTGGGGGGGAGGGGTGGTGGTAATGTCTTACTGTCGTATCTGAAGACAGACGTTATCAGCTGAGAAAGCTGCATTGAGGGAAGGACTACAACATGGTATCAAAGAGTAAACAAGTAACACTTAGGGTTCGATTTTCAACCCACATCGATCGATCGTTTCAGAAACCGGAATGGAACTCCCCGTACTCGATGGATGCGCGTCATTGGGGGGACCGGCAATCGGCGAGAGATGATAAGAGAGGAACATCACCCAAAAAGCGCCCTGACTAACACATTACAGGACAAACTTGGCAGGAAAAAAGAAAGGCAACAAGTAGTCTTCGTGAGTTCCTGATAAACTTGAAAGACTCCTGCCCATCATTATTATTATTGCTGATAAGAGACCTACACCGGATCTTTCCCTGTGAGAACTTCTTTCGGAACTATTGATGTATTTTGTCTGTTCTGGATGCTTGGGGTTTGCAGGAAGTTCCCCCCCTTTTTTCCCTGGTGAAGTGCAGCCCAGCCCATAAAGAGGACCAGCCAGCCTGACAATTTTTTATGATGATATTCCAAAACAAAACCCCAAAGGCTCACCGAGGGCCAAGACTTAGACTTATAACAAGGGTGAAAAAGGTGGGACCTCGATATAGTGATTATGAGATCAAAAACGGTAATTTTTAAAAAAATTGTGTGTACCTGCTCAGGTCGATGGAGTAAGTACATGCTACTACTATCAATCAGAGCACATATGGTTTGGACCAAGAGAAACGTCATCGATGACAACGCAAATCTTGACCGTTTCTCTACCACTCTGGAGTAATCACGATAAGGTGGGTGGGTGGGTCTTCCAGAAGGGTCAAGCGGCGCCACAAGAATACCGACTTCTTCTTCTTCTTCTTCTCAGGGGTCAGTCAATTTTGCACACAAAAGCCAACCAGCTGGACCGCCCTCTGATAAGAGGAAATGAGGTCTGATACTGAGAGCTCCAATTGCTCTTTTTCTAGAGGAAAAAAAAAATTGTTGAATCGGGCTGAGAGGAAAGTCTACGACTGAGGGGGGCAGGTCGGAACTTGTCCTGACTCTTGACTCTTACTGAGAGAGATAGAGGAGCAAGCCACTGACGTTGATAACCTTCAGACCCAAACCTCTAACGCATGTGAGATCACTCTAGCTTAGTATGATCATCTGTGACTAGCTCCTAGCCTTCACTCGACGCCATAGACTCTTCCCGAGACGGACACGCTTTCAAGCACGCCCGTCGACCTGTCTCTGTCTTTCAATCCACGCAAGGACTTTTTCGAGAGGTGTCAAGTCGACGAGACGACACCATGACTTCTTCTTCTTCTACCCTGTGGTAAGCTGGCAATCGCATTTCGAATCCCGTCCTTCCAAACTGCCAACTCCCTCTCAACGTCAATCAACAACTTCCGAACCTCATTCCCTACCTTCCCTCCTTCATTCTTGCCACCCCCAAATCCCACCATCAATTCTCCTCGCGCACAAACAAGCGTTTCATAGGCCAAACGAAGACGTCGAGGACCTGACGGCAGAGAGGTGGCAGGTAAACAAGCAGAGGAGCGTGTAGGTGATGAAAGGCCGTTCTCGACAAGATGTCCGGGGGATGGTTCATCTACACTGAGCAGTTTCCCCAATTCTGCAATAGCTAGTCCGCGGATCGGATGGCCGTAGGTCACTACTTGATTGAGAGCATCACAAGTCCTCATTGCGGAACGGATAGCGTCATCAAGTCGCTCTTGAGCCTCCTCCACCAGCGGGGTCTCAATACCAGAAGACATTTGTATCCGAGGCGAGTCAGCTTCAACGGTGCCAGAATCAAAAGGAGAGCGGTAGTTTGTGATAAGGAGCGTAGTGTGGAGGCGAGAAAGGGCAAGCAGAGGATGAGACGACGGCAGAACTCGAATAGACATTAACATCGAAATAAGTCGAGTTGTCAGCTGTATTGCTTTCGGGGGGTCTATCGACACAATATGAATTTCATCCATCTTTTGAATAGGCATGCAGACGGATCAGAGACGAACCGGAAAACTGAAGTCGTGTGGCCTTGTCCAGGGCTTCTTGTCCTATACGGACAGCATCTAGAACAGAATCGGTATCTTTGACGACGGCCCCGCACTTTATGCAGCAAGTCAAAGGGTTTTCTGACGAAATTTTTTAGAGCTTGAAACAAGGGTGTTTTGACCAGAAACGCACCCTCAGTCGGTAACCAACATACTCCGCCACACTCCTTTGCACAGTACATTCCCTCTCTAGGATCAACATACGTATGACTTCCTCGCACTTGGCTGCACAAAACGCAATTACATGTGAAATGATACGTTGTCTTCAAAGCCTCTTGTCGTTGATCTCTCGGAAAGGTAGAGTCGATGTAGGAGATTGAAATCTGAGCTCACTGTCTCTGTCAAGAGATCCAGGAGTGGATTTTTTTTAAAACAAAACTTACTTCTTCATTCGCTGCAATGTCCTTGACTGCGACTACCTCCATCATTGGCTCGTCTTTCTTCGACCGAAATTCACTTCGCGGAAAGACCAAAACTGCATTAGGTTCACACGAGTGGTTGAAAAGGGCTACAGTGGGCGAAATGCAGACACCAATTGGTGTCAACGATGGGTCAGTGACTGCAAACGCATTGGTTGTAAACTGCATGAACTTGGTAACCAGGACATCACGATACAGAAAATATATACTCACTCGGGAAACAAGGTCCACAAGAGCAGTGATATTGTCGATGCCATACACAGCTAGGTCTTCAATGGACTCTGCGCGAAGATATTGAACCAGGGCATGCACCATATGCGTGTGGAGTTCGTAGGTATGCCGACTGACTGAGAGTGATGTACGATCTATTTCCAGGATTTAAAACAAGGGAGGTATTCTGAAGAGAAACCTACGAGATTGCATCATGTTTATTTCTTTTGCCTGTGACCCCAGCCAAGTCATGATCATTCCGAGTTGAAAGTGTCGGTGCGCTCACCCATAGATCCTCATGTCCCTTCTTCTGCCTTTTCCAGAGAAGCCTACCCAAGCTTCGAATTGCATCGCTCGGTATCGACCTCTCTGTTTCCTCGCCTCCGTTTGAAAGACTGGGTGCCGAGCTGGCCCAATTCTGTAAAGCAGAACATTCATGTTTGTGCAAAGTCCAGTCGCGTGTTTGACATTCCTGTTATCTCGTGAGTGGACATGACTGTAATTACTGCGATAAAGCCTACAGAGTCACAGTAATGGACGAGTTTGCAGGAGGTACATCGTTTGAGCACCTTCTCGCCTGATCCTAGAAAACATGCCGAGCAATGAGTGGGCAAGTAACGCGTTGACAGACAGGAAATAGATCGTGGTTCAGCGAGTAGAATTTGACCTGAGCTCGAACTGTCAGATACGCCACGTTTCGCGCGAAGAATGCAAGATTCACCAGGACGAAACGCCCCACAGCTCCAAATTCCTCTGCCTCTGGATTTTTCCCAGCGGAGTTTTATCTGTGCAGGAAGATATGCCTGTAAAGATGGGGGTTCTGCTGAAACCTCTGGCTGTGGCTGTTGGAGTTGGTCTACTTTGAATTCATCCGGGGAATCCACTGACACCGGTGTGTCTGCTGTTCCTGACCGATCCAGTTTTCGCTCAGCGTCATGTATTTCGTGATTCGGTTGTGCCCCAGGGCGAACTGCCTCCCGTTGAGAACGACGAGCCTTGAGTTGAGAGAAACTAGCCATTGTTCAGAAATCCAGAGACATACTGAATCATCTTATATATTAACTTCATCCGCTTATAAATCCAACACGCACAGATCAGAACGCGCCTCAAAAATTATTTGGCATGTCTACTAGGAAACGCCAGTAACCTATTTTGACCGAACCGAAACCCAAAACTCAAGCTACAGTTCGTAGTACATGTAATACATATCCAACTTAAAAGGTGCCGGGGCGCTTGGCAGTAAAGGTCGAGCGGACTTTTCCAACGCGATGAGGGAGAGGGAACTTGAGCTTGGGTTCAAGGAGCTGCTTGATGTATGGACGACGGACATCAGATGCCTTCTCAATCTCAACAACCCTGAGAATCTATTTGAAAGTCAGTCTCTATTTGTCGAAAGATATCTGGGAGGCCCACCTGGATAGACCGGAACCGGGCACGGTGGCGGGCAGCCATGTCCTGGTAAAGCGTCTTGGCAGCATCGACTCGGGAGACCTCGCGAAACTCCTTGTACATATTATGGGTGCCTGAACGGGAGTCGTATCGGAGCCAGATGCCAAAGTTCTTGACCTTCAAGGGCTTCCTCTCGTGAATCTAATGGAAAAAGCCAAAGAAAAGCGCATGGATCATAGTCAGCAAATCCCACTCCGCCTGCCTCTTGAGGGCTGCAAGGGACATCAGGAATACACACGACGTTCACACCGATGATTTCTCCACTGGCCTTTTTGACCTTCTTGAGCTGCCTAAGGGGGGATTCAGCACCAGTGCTGGGTACAGAAAAACACTGAACAAACCTGAGGAAATACCAGAAACGGGACTTTGCGACTACCTCGTTGGGGGCAAAGATGCGCATGCGGTAGATTTTGGGGGTAGGCTCTGACTCTGTAGGGAGATGGCGGCCGACAACTTGGTACTCCTGGATGGGCATTTCTGGAAGAATTTGAGGTCAGTGCAGTCCACATCCGATGTCGGGTGGGCACATCCAGCCGACCAAGTGCACAGAGGACACATGGAGCACGGGCTGTGATCTCTGTGCGTGCACCACGGCCTGAACTCACCTGGACTGGCTGCTGGACGTCTTCAACGGTGCTCTGCTTGTGTTGTGCTGCCGATTATTTGGTTGTTTGGAGGGATGCTCTCGGGCCGATGTCATCCGTTACTGATTAATCATTTCGCACCTACTAATATTAGTCATATCAATGTCTTCCAGGATCGCCCTCCAATCCTTTTCTCTCAACAACAAAATTGCGGATATCTCGCCTCGGGACGAAATATTTCGCTTTGATGCAGAGGCTGATAGACAAATAAATCGTGAGGCCCCATGGAGCAAAGAGTGAGCTCGTCCGAGTCATTGCTGTTGCCGTCCATTCAGTGCGGTGGAATACAGTCCTCACTACTTCAAGACATGCAAAATTTCTGTGATCGCTCTCATTAAGATGGCAGGCAAAATCCATCTTTCTTCTTCGCCTCCCAATTGACGCGGTCACCAGGTGATCCATGCTCGGTCTGGCGTGCCACATGAAATCATGGGTCTCATGCAAGGAAAAGTAATGGGAAGCACTCTCATCATCATGGATTCTTTCGCCCTTCCTGTCCAGGGAACAGAGACCCGAGTAAACGCCGCGAACGAGGCCAACGAATACATGGTGGAATATATTGAGAAGAGTGAGAAGGTACCGTATTCCTGAGAGTCATCACCACCACCTTGTCAGCTCACGTTTCATTCCAGGCCGGACGTTTAGAAAATGCCATTGGCTGGTACCACTCCCACCCAGGATATGGCTGTTGGTTGTCCGGTATCGACGTCAACACACAACTGAATAATCAAAAGTTCCAAGATCCATTCGTTGCTGTGGTGGCAAGTCCGTTTTTAACAAGCACCCCTCTTCTTCCATTCATCCCTTCACCACATAGATCGATCCCAACCGCACCATTTCCGCCGGGAAAGTTGACATTGGCGCTTTCCGCACATTTCCCGAGAACTACACCCCTCCCAGTGCTATCACCTCAGAGTACCAATCGATCCCGTTGAGCAAGATCGAAGATTTTGGTGTACACGCGAATCAGTATTACCAATTGGAAGTCGAGATCTTCAAGTCGAGTCTAGATCATGATCTCCTCGCGATGCTCTGGAACAAATACTGGGTGAACACGCTCAGCCAGAGTCCCCTCATCTCTGTGCGTCACACTATTTACTGCAAGCCTAACACATGGGAAATCTAATATCGAGGTCATTCCTTTTTAAGAACCGAGCTTATGCCGTTTCACAACTCTGCGATCTGCAGCAGAAATTGACCAAAGCTCAGGGCGCCGTCGCCAACACCAAGGCACTCCCACCTTTGCTCAAGGAGAAAGAAGGCAAAGAGAAAGAGGAAAAGAAGAGGGAGGACAATCAATTAGCCAAGAGTGTCAGAGACAGGTGCGCGCGTTTTTTTTTTTTGATTTACCAAGTGGGACGCTTCTCACACATACTGTGTGTTCGTTTGTAGTACCAAAATCGCCGCCGAGGCACAACACGGTCTCATCTCCCAAGTCTTGAAGGATTACATCTTCTCACAACGACCCAACCGTCTATTAAAACCAGACGTGCTCGCTGGTTGATTCTTGTCCAGCACCTTGTGTATTATAATTGTACAGATGAGTATTAAATAATTTGAGTAATGGAATTGAGAAACTTGGGGATCGCGTTCCATGCATAGGTTTTCAAAAATCATATCACCACGCACACCTCACACAGAGATAGAGTAACACAAGACTCGACTTGTGTTGATTGATAATAGCCCATGATGGATATCTACTTCTTGTAAATTAACCAGACCGCAGACCAACGACGACAGATACAAATACTTGAGATAAACAGGAATGAAATGCTACACAACGAAAAAAGACAATGGCAATACAGAGTGATCATTTAAGACTATTCAAAGATGAAAGAAACATGATGAAAAAAAAGAAAACAACAGTCAATCGAAGACAAGAATGCACGTACAGAAAAATTGCAAACGAGTGGACGCTTTTTGAAAAGAGGCAGACTTTAGAAGAAGAAACAAACATATGATCCATCCTCGTCGTGCTCCCTCTGTTCGACTTTTCCATCTGATAGTAATAGCGCCCCCCCCCCCAATCCATCATTCCATCTCCCACTCATTTGGGGTACAAGACTCGCCCCACTGTCAAAACCTCCCTCCCTCACCTCCAAAATCGGACTCAAACGTCGTCGTACTCTTCATCCTGTCCACAACCCCATTGCCACTAATCGGTCTCGAATAATCCACATTGTCCCTCAAACTCATCACACTCCCTCGCTCTCCTTCGTCATAATACATCCCTGGACCATCATGGTGTTGTCCATGCCCTGGCGTAAAACCAAAACTCCTCAATGATGATGATGTTGCGCCACTACCGGTACTCCCCATAGCAGAATGGGTACCCCTAGGAGCTTGGCGTTTAGCTGCTTTGGGTACGCCTGAGCCACTGTTAATACCACCGTCACCACCACCACCACCACCACCACTAGGAAGCATACGTGGATTGAGTAATCCTTCGATGCACGATGACGTCTCTGTCGAAACAGGCGAAGGCGGACGTAACAAATGACCCCCAATCGTCGGCAAAGTCCATATATCCTCAGCTTCATATTCATTGTGCGAACCATATTCCGGGCGCGCTGTAAACGGATGATATTCTTCCGTTACATCCATCGACGTTTGAGGATCTTGAATATTCTGAACAGGAGATACATTGTCATGCCTCTGCACTGACATGGGCGATCTTACTAGGGGTACGGGTATAGCATTCGGTGGGTTCAGTAATGAAGACGGTAGCCTGGAGTAGTTTGACAGAGTCGAAAGCTCGCCCATCGGCATTGATGTCGACGCCGCTATCGACCTCCTGAACATGGCACTATCATCACTTGAATTCATCCATCCAGATTGACATGAACTATGAGCTTGTGGACTCCCCCGCATCTCACTACTCTCTCCTCTTCCTCTCTCGTTCGACTTGACATTCCTCGACATCACTTTCAACTTCCCCAGTAACCCTCTGCCACTCAATTTAGACCCTCCACTTCCACTATTCGCATTGTTCTCATGCATCGTGCTCGGATCCACAGGGTCAATTTCACCATGGTTAGGAGATGAGGTCTTGAGCCTACTAACAATCATTCCCGTGTCATGGTCCAAGGACGACACCATTACTCTTCCCACTCCTTCACTTCTACCTGTACTTCCAGTACCATTGCCATGTCCAACAGATGGAATGAGATGTCCTTGGGTCGATGAATCACCCAGACTAGCAACTGCCTCTGAGCTAGTGCTGGGATGACCATGGACACTCAAACTCGAGATGAATTTCGTGCCATCGGCATCACCGAAGGGGTCACTATGACCTGTACCAGCACTTCCCATGTGCCCAGCTGTCGCTGCCCAAGTTTGATATGAATGCGAATGATTTTGTGGTGGTTGAGGATACGGATAGGAAGCGAGCGGCTGTGTTGGGCTACTCACATGGTCTGACGATGAACTTGACCAAAAAGAAGAATCTCGTAGACGAAGAGGAGAAGGTGGAGAAGGAAATGATGGTACATCTCTTGCCAGACCCATTGGTACAGCTTCCCCGACTTTCGCGGAAAGTGTATATTCCACGCCAGAAAAAGACGTTGTGAGAGCATGACTCTGAGGAGGGCACATCCCAGCACTTTCATCACTCGCGCCACTTCCAAAACCACCGCTCGTTGCACCTATACCCCCATCGATTCCATTACCATCGACGCAAGGAAAGGATGGAAACGAAGCAGGTACTGATCCACGATTTTCCAGCATCACTGCATCTGAGTATCCCGTTGTACCAATAACATGTGTCTGAGATGATGGGGGTCCATCATCGCCGCAATCCATAGCATCGACTTCCTGTCTCAAAAAGTTTTCTCTCGATCCTCCGATACCTACACTGTTAACATCAGTTTCTCTTCCTCTACGACCATTACGGTGGTAATGATGCCTCTTGCACATGAGAAAGACGATAATCATGGAGATTATAACTGCAAACGTCCCAGCCAATGCAACACCGATAATGGCACCTGTGTGACGCGCGAAAGCATTTTGATTTGGATTGGGATTGTCGGAAGAGAGACTACCAGTCTGAATGATGGAGCTATGGGTCATCGATAGACCAATGGATGTGCGAGTTCCATATATGGTAGAATGTAAAGGACTGGGTTCGGGTGCTGTGTTACTCTATAAGCGCTGCTCCACGTGGTATATAGTAGAGAGTGGTACTCACAGATAAACGTTGAGATAAACGTTGCAGCGCCTGTATCGGATGTATACGCCGGGAATCGGGAAGTGCTGCATATTTTAGATATAGGAGGCTGGAAGCCACCAGAAAGAAAGAAATTAACGTACAATAAGAAGGGTACCGTTGAGTTTAATTCACGGGTGATTGAGGGAAACGTGCCGAGAGAGGTGTTCAACGAAGTCATCATATCAGTGGATGCGAAGGATGAGGTAAAGGAGATAGGCGAGGATGAAGAAGGCAACACGGAGGAGATAGACGTTGAATTAATTAAAGCAGACGCTGAGACTCTATTCGAAGTTGTCGAGGACTTGGGAGGGAGTGAGAGAGAAGTGACCATTCCTGTCGAAGTGTCTTCGAGTGTGGTGGTCAGAGTTGGGAAGGTGAGAGGAAATGTCGTGGAAGAATTGAAAGAGGTTGAAGCTATTGGAATGGAGGTCGTAGAAGCATCTGACTGTGAAAACCAAGCTCAGTGAGCACGTAATCTATCTGAAGGTTAGAAACTTTGTACCAAGCTTTGTTTCGGGACACTGGTTGTAATAGGCGACGCCCAGCTGCTCATTGATGAGACTGTATGTGATTTGATTGATGTTGGGTCTGATGTTCGTGAGCTCGTTGGGCCAAACAGACCAGAGGCTCCAGTAGGACTAGGGAGACTTTGACCCTGAGACGATGATTCTATAACATCAAAGTCAGCGCGTTCAAACCTGTATTTGGAGACAAACCTGAATGAGCTTGAAGAGAGGATCTCGTGGGCACTATTGAGAAACGTTCGTTCAGAAGAGAACAAAAAATAGCTGGAGATGACGTTACTTGACAGGTGAATGGATATTGAAGGCAAGCCTGCAACGAAACAGACAACAACATGAGTCCTGAAAAATGACCTGCCAAGTAGGAGACATCACCTTCTGCCAAGCCCACGGATACGGACGGGGCTGAAGAGATATCTCAACATCATGGCGGGGTGTAGAAGCGAAGAAGAACTCACTGGAGAATGGATTTAGTGAATTCGTCTCGCTGACCTTGCTTTGGAACGGTGTGGAAGTATCACTAGGACTAAGATAAGGTTGACATAGCAGAAGAGAAATAGAGAACGTACAAAGGCATAGAAGCTTGCCGAGGTCGAAGAAAATCTGCACGATCGAGATGCTGCCTCTTGCTCCGCGTACTCCCGCGCTGGAGAAAGAGACAGTCGCTCAGCGGTGTCTGGGATGTCTCATCTCTACGCGGATGCGAGACAGAGGACGATGATTGTGATTTTGCAGCACAGACAAGATAAGACATTCAAACAGGGCTAGAGAAAGCACTCGCAAGTCAATTGCGCTAGCTAACCCGAACGACCAGCGGTAGCAGGAGGAAAGAATACCATCACACTGCAGGACATAATATGGAGGGTTTGTACGTTAAATTCCGGCCGATAATAATCGTTTTGTTCCGTCGCCTGCCTCGAGGCCTATGTCCCCATGTCAACAACAAACTGTTTAAAATTCTCATGACCTAAAGAAAGCCAACAAAAGCAGCTTGTTCGGTTCCCCTCACGGCTGTCTGTTCTACTCACCAGGACTTTGACCCGGACGGCCGGCAGACTACGGCTAGACATGGACCTTATCATCGTGTACCCAGATGGAGATGACTTGAAACGTGCGGCGCAGAGGCAATTCAATAACTCCACTTGCGTCACATGAACCTATGACTTGCCATATCGTTTATCATTTGTCACAGGCAGATCAGTGTCACAATAAGACCGAAACAACATGGTTAGTTCTGCTGACTGTCATTGGTGCATTGTTATCATGGTCCCATACAATGGCTTCACATGAAACACACCTATTGGCGATACTTCAAAGTAGGGTAGTGCTAGCAGAAATGGATCAAGTAGAAGAAAAGTAATGAAATGAAATCTTGTTATGAAACATCACAAATATCTTATTTCTTTCTATCTACTTTTCAAAAGGCAAAGGCAAAGACATGCAGGAATTAACCCTAGGGGTTAGGGCTATAGCAAATCATAATGAGAGCTTACCTCAAACTTATGGATTGTACTGAGGCATTATCATGACACCTTGGTGCACTACACTCAATTCATTGCCAAATCCATAAAAAGTGCTTTTACAAGGACTAGGAGTCAAACAAGCAACATTCACTGCTTTCTATCCACAGATGGATGACATCACCAGGCAATTCAATCAAGAAATACAGCTTTATCTTAATATCTACTATGTTAACAACTCCAAAACATGGGCAGACAAATTACCAATAGCTGAATATGCTCACAATTCAAGACTCCATAGAGGGCTTGGACTTTGGTTGAGACAACTTAGGCTTAGTCCCACTGTCACAGTTCTCCTATGACACCCCTACCTTGGTCACCTTATCCAAAAAGGAGATCCTGATTTACTACAGAGTATAGAAGTTTCTAGTCTACTATGAAAATTAGGAGAAAACTTGGAAAGCTGAAAAAGAACTTGGAAGGGGAAAAGGAATGAATAAACAGATATAAAATAATCAAAACACATTCTAGAAGAGTAGAAGAGTATTGGAAGAGCAGAAGAACATTGGAAGATGTTATGATTTGCCTTGGACAGGCCTTCTGACATCAGGGGACGCTGGCTGTCATTGATGGACAGCCATGGGAGTTAGTAGTGACACCTCTAGGAAGGCGTAAAGATGGACATTCAACATGGGAACGTCTGTGTGATGGACACACATGGACACATGACAGGTTAGACAGTTACCATGGGAATGACAAGGTGTGGGAGTAGATCATAAATACTTCCATAGATTAACATGTGACGACTTGGTAGATACCTTGTATAAATAGCTAGAGGTAATACCAAG
>Ga0153986_1000459_pt1 | contig 12686 bp, 13 predicted proteins | sample TSGA070MetaG_FD_104724 | JGI IMG/M metagenome (GOLD analysis project Ga0153986, IMG submission 104724) | Attine ant fungus gardens microbial communities from Georgia, USA - TSGA070 MetaG | ecosystem: Host-associated > Fungi > Mycelium > Unclassified | place: USA: Georgia, Alexander Wildlife... | reverse complement strand
GTGAACACTGGCACATGGAACTTGATCTGACCTGCGAGGAGGAGAGGGAACTCGGAGAGGAGAGAGATGTTGACCGTTGACCGAATAAGGTCCGGATTATCTGCGGACAGTAAATGTGTGCGCTGGGCCTGTGGAATGAGAGGTGAATACTGGGTGATATGGCGAAGAGTGCGGTCTGTTATACGGTCGAGGCTATTTGCCTCGAAAAAGCCAAAGTCGCCTGTGTGGATGATCGCAGCAGCATTTTCCTGACGAGCGAGATCGTTGAGTGCTGAGAGCTTGCCACGGATGTCCGCAATGCAGAGAACGCGTGCATGGCCATTGTCGAGGGCGACGGTGAGGGTGCGAACGGCAGTGGAGGAGGACATGGTGCAAGACAAGAAACTGAAAATTCACACTCAGCTCTGTCTTCCAAACTCGGCTTTCTCCGGCCCACGATCTGTGCTCGTCCTCCATGCTCGACGCTTTCCTCCTCGCTGCCGCCATCTCCATAGGCCCAGCCCAGGCTGTCGTTGCTGCTCAGCTCGTTCCGGACACGCCTGCTGCTTCTCTGCCAGATGTTCTTGACTCTGCTCGCCGCCATCTAGCCTCTTCACAGGATATCCACGATGCTCCTCTTCCCAGTGTTCAGCTTGGCCAAAGTCCAGCTCTCTATGTCTTCTCAATAGCGTCCACAGATAAGACTCATGCTGCAGTTACTGCGATGAATGCTTTGCACTTTGAGGGTCTTCGAGCGCCTACGCCTGTCTTCTGTTTTCCTTTTCAGGACATTAATGAACAGCCCCGTCATATCATTTCACACTTTCTTGGTGCACTCAGAACTCGTCTCATAGAGGGTATCGTATCCTCTAACACTGGTGTCCAGCGCTGCAAGGATGGTTTCCTCATTTCCCACCAGCAACTCACCACGGGCACTGACTGGGGTTCTGGTTGGGAGTACAGAGCGCTCAGCAGGCCACTCATATTTTGTCACATCCAGCTTCAACCAACTGCGTCTGCTATTCTTATTCGGCCCTCAATAATCCCAACACCCTATCTTCCTCTACATTCATCTCTGTCTCTTCCTAGATCACCGATCCTCCTTCTTCCCTATGGCACCCCAGCTTACTTTTTGACCACTTACTCTGGTCCTACTTCCGCGCTTCAACGTCAGTTCTCAGACTCACTGAAAGGCCATGGACAACCATCTCTCGATTCGTCATTCATCATTGGGTGGATCAGCGTCGAAAATAAACGAGGAGAAGATAAAGGAATCACCTTCATCTATCCAACTCGTCTATGCCTAGCATTCGTTCCTGCCCTCAACCGATCCCCTTTAGATTACACCCCTGACCTTCCTGGTCCCTTGCAGCTATCTCCAAAGCTTCTCAGTATCTCCACACTTCAAGCCGAATGTCCGTCTACCATCTGTCTTCGTCGACCTTCTCTTTTTGGTTCACAGACTGTCGAACTTGAAGTATTGCGCGCATTGACCCTTTCAAAATCTAGAAATATTCGGACCATTGCAGCTCAGATCAGCACCTATGTAGACCATGTTGCCAAAGACCGAGAACGTGAGCGGGAACGACTGAAACGAGAACGCGAAGGTCATTCTCCTAGTCTGATCGCTCGTACGACGCCTTCGATGTCTTCAAATGCGACACCTCTTGATATCCCACTTGTACCACCCCTTGCAGTACACACTCCTACACCCACGCTTTCAAACATACCGTCGCAGGACTTTTACCCATCTCCACCTCAGGGTGATACCATCATAGGCCCCGCTGCAGGAAATACATCTCCAGTTCTCCCAGTTGTCTCCCAACCTACAGCCTCCCAGCCACTAAACAGCGCCGGATCTAGTCAAACACCTCCCATATCCTCAGCTTCCTATGACCCTTTTGAATACATGATGTCTAATATGGGTATGGATTTTGGTATGAATTTCGGCATCAGTGGCATGAATATGGATTTAGGCGAGGATTCAAGATTGAGTTCCGCTGGTCCTGGGAACGGGTCAAATGTGTACAATGATGACACTTCTCATGGGATGAATTTCGGAGTTAGTTCTGGTATGGAATTCGACGATTTTACAGACGACGATTTTAGTTTCTTTGATCGACCGTCGACGAACGCAGTACCTGCTTCACCTCCTCTACAACGGCAACCTCCAATTGTGGATTCTATACCTAATTCTTTGCAGGTCACGCCGCCACCTTTGTTTGGGGACGCTCATCTTTCTGGGTTTTCGAATACGAGTCCTCATTCGCAGTTTTTACCTTTATCACATTCCGGTGGTCCTTGGTCTTCTATCTTTCCTGACGGGCTCACCCCTCGATCTGCGGAATATATAGATTCTGCTATCCCTTCTGAAGCAATCTCTCCTACCCCAAGAGGGGATCCGAAAACACCTCTTAATGATGGGATTTCTCCAACGCCGAACGTACATTTAGAGTATGACGCGAAACGACATCATCACTCACCGGAAATTGTTGAGTTGCGCAAAAATGCAGGCTTCTTTGATCCTATACCATTTGCCAGGTCTCATCGTGTATCAGATGGCAAGTATGCGCCCATGGGAAAATTTGGATTACCTAGTCCACCACCTGATGGACCCAGATTCCCGCCCATGCTTTCTGTAAAACCTTCCATTACAGCACAAAAGCGTTCTCTACCTTTCGGATTGCTTCGGTTCATGACCCTTCAAGATAAACATGCTGAGAGCTGGCGGCCTCGATATGACGCGATAACAGATCCTAGAGTCGGAGTCATGAAGAAATTGATAGGAGTGAAGAGGAAACTTGCGTTGCAGGGTGGTAGGACTGGAAAGAATGTGCGAATTTTGCCTTGGGGGATTGGTGAACAGGGGGAATGGGGAGTCCACCGATCGTCATTGGTAGGTTCTATCGAAGGTTTTGAGGATGTTGAGTTTGAAAACTCAGAAGATGAAGTTTCTCAGTCCGAGGACGATGGTTCTGGCATGGATCAAGGAGAGGATGCAGAAGACAAGGAAGGAGAAACACCAGCTACGTGCCGTCCGAATACCCCACCACCCTCATATCTCCCGCTTGGTCCAACACTTCTACATACCCAGTTTCAACATGCACATTTGCTGCCGCTTTCAAAGCCTTTACGCCCACCAGGATCAACCATCGGGACTGGTGCTATCGTCGGCGTCGGCAGTAGCAGTAGTGGTTTACATGGAGCAGGAACAGGAGGGAACATTGTTATAAATGTCCCTACGCCTGTTTCTCCAGCTGCAGGATTAGGGTTGACAGCAGAGAAACGGAGAGCATTGGAAGTGGTTGTCGATGTACTTGCAAAAGAGGCGGTAGAGAATGTTGTCTGGAGGGATACCTGGATTGCGAATCATGTATTCGATGCTTCACTGAATTCGAGTGGAGAAAAGACAATGGATGAGAGTGGCGGTGGAGCTATTGGTGGAGCAGGAGTAGAAGGGAAGAGATTAACAGAGGTTTGGGTTAGTGATGTTAAAAATGTAGAAAAGGTGTTGGCGAGATTGGATGGTGTGAAGATTGGGTTGGGAGTCAATGATATATTCGGTTTAAGTGCGCTTACTTTTCTCTTCTTCATAGTCCATCCTGATGAACCATGATCTACTCTCAGCAAATTCATCCAACGATTCTCTGGTCACAGACAAATCTCAAGCTCTGCAAGTTCTAATGCCTCCGAAACTCTCAGTTGGTAAAGGTGACGCTATCATTACAGTTTTACCACCCGCTTTGAGGTTTTGGGAGAAGCTTGGTCTGGGACCGAAGAGTGGGGAAAAGGATGGGACAGTGTTTGTGCTATTTGCGGATGATGGGGAGCAACATCGGCAGTTGGAAATTGCAAATTGGCTTGCGGGTGTGTGTAACGCTTACGAGGTGTGCAGTCATACTTTTTTTCTGACAGGATTATTGATAGTTTGATAGACTAAGCATCTGGGTAAACTAAAGCATGGAACGAGCACATCATGCTTCAAGGATGGTTTGGTATCGTTGAGATTTGATACATCATTCAGAAAGACATTTGGTATGTTTTTTGGCTATGCAAGAAGGTTTCAAATAAACTGACGTTCTAATCTGTAGCTTCTTTCATAACTAGTCTCATTGGGATTTCAACACCTATCCTACTGTTCCTCGTCGTGCCTGTCACCTTGATGACCCTCTCTTCTCCCGTCTTTCGCCAAATTATCTCCACTGTGCAGAAAGCACTTAAGAGCCTCCCTGAAAGTCAAGTGTTGCTCCGACTCATCCCAGAACATGCAATCAATCATTTTGAAGCTGATCCATCCAACACAAACCAGCTTGAGTCTTTCTGCGTAAATTTATATAACCAGATATTGGTTTCTGTGCCCCAATCTTTCGCACGAGTGTTTCAACCTGGCAACAAACCACTGACTGTGAAGGCCTTCTTACAAAAACCGATTTTCACGATTGCGAGACCGGTGTATAATAAAGTTACGTACGTAAGGGGTATACGCGCAGGCTTGGATGTTCTTGATAGGTGGACGTTATTGCATGCCGGTTATAGGGTTAGTAGCTGCGGGAAGTGGGTTATGGTTGCGTGTGTTGATCAGAGGGGAGAGGCTTGGGACCAGGGAGTTTGGCTCGTGAAGAGTACAAATGAACAGCAGGATGGGGATGGGGAAGGGAGTGTTGGTCTTACTACTGGGGTTTGCGCCGGTGGTGTTAGCGGTGCCGTCCATATCAGTGCTAGTCAAGGATTCAGTAAGATCCCGGGTGTTGGTGTGAATCATGAGGAAGTGTTGGTTTTAAAGAAAGTTTGGGAGTTTATTGTCGGATTTGCCAGGAGAGCAGATGCCGAGTGGAGGATTGTAATCTCGAAACTTGGCGTTATGAGTGAGACAGAATTGACATGTTTGTGTCTTCGTTTCCAGGTTTTATGTGCTTTTCACTGATATATTTTGATTAAGCATGGACGAGTTTGCTGCCTGCTGTGATACCGGCGAGTGGTCTTCGAGCCGTACACGTTTCACTCTTATGTGCAGATCCGGATAGTCCTTGGCTATTCACGAAATTGAATTTGGATGTTGCTATTCCACCCCAACCTTCATCTGCCTCGATTCCGAATACGCCCAATGTCAAAACAAATAATATATTCTCAGATGCATCCAGCACGACTTACGCTCTATATCCAAATATTGTATTACCCATTGCCACACCACCTGGTCAATCTGATATCGGGCTATCGTTACCTTATGTTGCGGACCCTTCGAGTTGCAGCAATGGGATGGGCTATGGGAGTTCGGAAATCAACGCAGCTGTACCTGCTGGCGCAAATAATCTTCCTACATCCACAGTGTCGCCAATGGAGCCTCCGGCGGATTCAGCTACTGGTTCGACGATGCCTCATCCTGTAGGACTGGTCCCGAGATCGACAACGTGTCTCGTTCGTGTCCCACGTTCAGCACCGAACACGTCTATATCGATGCTTCATATTCACGTTCTTGCAACGTATTGTTACCCTGCGTCGTTGGCCAAGAAGTCTTGTGATGATGGGTATACAATGACGTTGTTGGAATCAAAAAATGTTCATAGAGATGTGACGAGGAATTTTTATGAGTTGAGTGTGCTCGCTCAGGCGAGGTGGAGGATGTTGGCGCCAGAAGGTGAGAGTAGTATGGGTCTTCCGGGTGGGTGTAGCGGAGGGAGGATGAGTGGTAATCCGATCTTACCGATGCATTTGGCTATAGTGGATATCATGGGACAGGTTACGGATGGCGCGGATGGCATAGAGATCGATTCTTAATTCTCAGTTCACTTCTCATTCTGATTAGATTTCATATCCATTTACTATCTTCATTACATTACCTATTGACGCTTTCATTTATCACTCGCATTGTACTCTACATTTCTACATTTCTTGGTTACACATACCTGTTTGTATCTATTATCCTGTAATCGGTCGTACAAGGTATACATAACTGGCAAGTTGTATTGCAAGTCATCCGCCCATCTAGGATATAAGGAAAAATACAGAACTAGGATCACTACTGGTTCTTCTTCTCGACCGCACTGAATCCTTTTGGAGTCTCCATGCGTGTAGGGGTCTGGATACTAGCAAGAGCCGAGACAGCCGCAATGAGCACAGGGAGGAGAATAAAAAAGACAATAAGTAGACTGGTAATTAGACCAGTCGTGAAGAATACAGAGGTGGTAGGGTCATGGGCTGGCGGATTAGCAGGCTGACGCGACGAAGAATTGTTGGTGACGTCGATAACAGGTCGGGAAATAATGTCTGGTGCTTGACGGACTTGTAGTTTTGATGGCCCAGAGCCAGTGTAAATTATGAAATAGGAACGAAAGACGGAAGAGATAGCCGCGAGTTCGGCTGCAAGAGCTGATTCTAGTAGAATAGTCAGATCCGGTACCGTTGACACCTTTGTCAAAACGCACCATGTTCCTCGACGTCAAATTTGCGTTGAGTCTCCAGCATGTTGAGGCATAGAACATGCTTGATGCCCTCTTGGAAAACGACGTCGCCGGAGGGCGAAGGCCCAGGTGAGTAATTGAGAAAACGGGCACCGCAGCGGGATGAAAGAGATCGTGCAGCATTTTGCATGTCAATTGATCCTACAAGTTCAAACGAGCGTGAAGATGGTGCTGAGGATATACTACGGGTGATATGGGTTGACGGAGGAAGGTTAATCATCTAGAAAGAGATTGTGAAGAACTATTACACTTCAGCTGTGAAAGAATTTACATTGGGTTGATCAATAATAGCCACTGCGTCATAATCGCATAGTTGATCATCATTAAGGACATGGTTGAGGAACTCGGTTGACTCAAGTTTCGTCGGAACCGTGTCTAGTGCAGTTGACCTTGTAGGAAACGATAGGTCAACCAATGGCAACAATGAGAAGAGACGCACTTCGAGGACGACCAGGTAACGACCGAAGTATTTGCGAGTGCAAGATTGGCGGCAGCGAAGGCAAGGACGACGATGAGCAACCTGGTAGTCATTGTGTGATGTGATGTGGAAGCTCGGATAACGCCGACATTGTGATCGAAGAAATGACATGTGATTTGCCATCATTCCAGATTAACATAGGTTCAGTGACTTTAAGAGCGTGTTCGCTTTCGCTCTCTGGAACGTCGCTCATGTTGAGGTCCGCTACTTTTCGCTCACTTGCATATTCTGCCCGAGCCCTCTCGACTCAAACAACAAGGTGGGCAGATCGTCTTCCCCAGACATCGACATACCTACACGCCCGTAATAGGCGGTTCTCGGCATCAAGATGTATTTGGAATGAAGCCGTCGGTCCGACATCATTGGACGTTTTTACTGAGGAGGAGCAGATGTTGAGAGAAGCAGGTATGTTGCCTCAAAATATCTGTCTTACGTCTGACTTGGTACCTGAAGTTCGGCGGTTCGCTGTCGATGTCGTTGGTCCCAAGGTCCGGGAAATGGACGAGAAAGAAAGTATGGATCCTTCTATCATCAAGAGTCTGTTTGAACAAGGTGTATGTTGTTCCATGTATGACAATATCACTGAGGAAGAACCCCAGTGTATTCCAGTTGATGGGCATTGAAACCAGCCCAGATCACGGAGGCGCTGGATCCTCTTTCACTTCCGCAATCATTGCCATTGAAGAGCTTGCAAAAATTGATCCTTCAGTTTCTGTGTTGTGCGATGTCCACAATACCCTCGTCAATACTGTGATTCGGATCTACGGTACTCAGGAACAGAAGGATAAGTGGCTACCACTGTTAGCTGAAAAGAGTGTAAGTTCCTCCAATGGATATGCAACACTTTTATTGATTCTTGCGTCAGCTCGGTTCTTTTTGTCTATCTGAGCCTGCTTCAGGTTCCGATGCATTCGCACTACAAACCCGTGCCAGAAAGGAAGACAGCCACTACATCCTCAATGGCTCTAAGATGTGGATCACTAACTCAAACGAAGCTGATGTCTTCTTGGTCTTTGCGAACGTCAGTATACATACCGCCTTTGGTGTTTCTTCTCAGATGCTAATGTCGATTATAGGTTGATCCAAGCAAGGGCTACAAGGGCATCACTTGCTTTATTGCTACGAAAGACATGGGGATCCAAATCGCGAAGAAAGAGCAGAAGCTTGGTATCCGCGCTTCCTCGACATGCACTCTCAACTTCGACGATATCAAGATCCCTCAGGAAAACGTTCTTGGCGGTGAGGGCAAAGGCTACAAGATCGCCATCGAAATTCTAAATGAGGGTAAGTATTCACCCCAACTTGATGCACCCATACAGCTGAATGACCCATAAGGTCGCATCGGTATTGCCGCACAGATGCTCGGTCTTGCTCAAGGTGCCTTTGACAAAGCTGTTCCGTACACCTACCAACGCACACAGTTTGGCCAACCTATTGGACATTTCCAGGGTATGCAATTCCAGATTGCCCAAGCAGCTGTTGATATCGAAACTTCCCGTCTTCTGACTTACAATGCTGCACGCAAAAAGGAAGAAGGCAGACCTTTCACAAAAGAAGCCGCTATGGCTAAGTACTGGAGTAGCCAGGTGGCTCAACGGGTATCTGGTTCAGCTATTGAATGGGCTGGTGGTGTCGGGTTTACACGAGAGACGGGCATTGAGAAGTATTGGAGAGACTCCAAAATTGTGCGCCCATTTTGAGCACTTTTTTGGCTAAAATTGACGATTCTTCTTTTAGGGTGCGATTTATGAGGGTACATCAAATATCCAGCTGCAAACAGTCGCGAAGTTCATCCAGAAGGAGTACTCGTAACGTATATGCGTGTATCTCATGTTGTGTAATTCGTTGTATAATTCTCGAATCTCCTTGAAATTCACACCATCAATGACTTCACTACTATAATCATATGAGTAAGGGTGGGGCTACGCTATTGCAGATAATGTTCAGCCATGATCATCGATCAAATTAGGAGACCATATATTTTTAAAACTTGTCCCGATCGAATGTTATCATATATTATGAGTGTTGCTTCGAAGTTCTTGCAAACATGAGGACAGCTTCATAGACCATCCATCCTATTGTAGAACTTAGGACCTTGCGGGACATGCGAAGAGAAGCACCGTCAAGATAGCCAAGAATGCCGCGTTGCTGGAGAAAAACAAGTTATCTTAATGTGGGAATAAAGCTACGGCGTTTTATGAAGCCTACACACCTGCCAGATGGTAGACACAGTTCGAAGGAATCCTCTATATTTGTCCTCTTGACGAACTTGGATTTTGGTCTGTATGAGTTTTGAAAAGGATAGCAGGATATGGAAGATAGGGGGGAGACTTACCTTTATAACGTCGAATGGTTGAGTTGTCAGTGTTGCTATTGTACCGGCCGATGCCGCAGATATACCATGAATCATGGTGGAGTGGAATGTACTCCTTGGCGGAGCGAGATATGCTGATCAAATTAGTCATATGAAATTAGGGGTAAACCGAAACTCACAAGTTTCACGTTTGATCCCTTCATAGAACAAGACAAATATTCCAGCATACGGAGCATCACGCAATGATGTAGCCACGAAACCTCGGAGTAACTCGGGAGGACCCTGTCGAGCAGTAGATACAAGTGCGCCGAGAAGACTTCGGTAGGCGTACATGTTGCTCTATAATCGAAAAGTAGGTGAATCAACACAGATGTCGGAAGGACGACGCACCTCATACCGAACTTTGACGATAGAAAGAGGGTTGAGTATAAAACCTACACCAACTCTTGTTGTTGCTCCAGATATGAGGTTTCCTGTACTAGTTAGTGTTGGAAGAACTGAGGAGCTGGCAGAATTTGTTCGTGGTTGTTTGTACAATGCAGCAAACGAGGGTGAGCTTGCCATCTGAGTGCGAAGTTGAGTCAGGGCTGTCATATAGAAAGCGACACCTGGAATATTGCGCATCAGAGTAGCTCCTGTACCACGCCACAGTCCTTGCCACCCATTTTTGGAGACAATCTCGTGTATTGTATTGAGTAGAAGCGAAGTACTATTTCTTAAGAAGGAATTTGAGAAATTCAGGGCTCAGGAGGATTTCGAGAAGACTAACTTTGGTCGGATTTGTCTATCTACCTGCTGCATGCGCGTTTTTAACAGGTCGACTGATGATCCGTTCAAACTTTGGAGAGTTGATCTGCTGGTTTACGCACATGGTTGGAGACATACGGTCGTTGTCAAGCCGGAAAGAGCACCTGAATTTGTATGAATAAACTCAAAAATATTGAAAGACGAATAAAGCACACCGGAGCCAAGTTGATTGGTGATAGTACTCATGAGCGCAGATCTTTGCAAAAATTCAAGGAATGCCACATGGATTGGAATATAAAAACATAAATCCATAAATCACACGTCATCACTTCTCACTCCCATCATCATCACGCTTTAGAAAACCTATACACCCAATAAAACAAAATATGAATGCAACGAGCCCCCCACATCTCGCATCTCAGGCCCCAAGAGGTCCGGGTCAAGGATGAAGAGGATGAAAACATCGAACTCAACTGCATCCTGTACACAAAGGTCAAACCAGCGTGCTGCTAACCTCCTTATTTTTTCCGACGTACTGCATCATCGCACCCAGCTCAACCAGAGAAGACAAGAAATAGTATAAGATAGAGATTGCAGGTATTCGCAGACCTACAGGTGCGTTTCTTCCAACAGATTAACTCGCACTTTTGCGAGAACAACCCCGGATATGCTAGGGCTAGTATAGCCCTCCTACCACGCTAGATCCGCTTCCCTACAGAACTCGGCACGTCAGGGTTATCTTCGGTGGTCTTTGCAGCAGATGACAAGAATCAACATGCACACCTGCTGAACTCGAGCAGCTTGGGGTAGAATAGTACACATGCGTGAATGGATGGACCCAGTGCCATCTTTGCTAGAAATCTGGCCATTTCACAGCAAACTGCCAAGGGACAAAGTGCTGTCTTTGCTCTGATTATCACAAGGAAGCATAACACTCCCTAGTACGACATGCAGAACAGAGACATTAGGGATATAGACGGCAACCACCCATGCTCGCACACTACAATGAGCTGCACTAGCAACTGTGTCCACTCTCCAACTGGACTAGATGCCCAGTCCACCTAAAGAAACCTAAAGAAGCTTGTGAATAACCAAAGCACACACTCCAAAGCAGACCAACAAGAAGACAAACAATACAGAGGACCCCACCAACCCAGCAACCAAATTGGATAACAGCTTTGGAGATAGCTACTCTATCAATCAACACTGTAACAAGTAAGCACCATGGGTATCAGTTTAGACCTAGAGAGGACCCAACAGAACAAGTTGTTGCTGGAATCACTCTGAAGTTACTCATGTATTTGCTCAATGAATGGATGTCCTTATAATACCATCCTAGTCAGACTGATCATTATAATACAGTAGTTCCCAAAACCAACCAAATGTTTAGTGTTTTTGAATTAATCATTTAAAGATATGAACCCTAAAACTCTGAAATTAAAATATGTTATACTTGTAAGACTTGAGGGCTGACCAGAATGAAGCCAACTGTCCTAACTCAAGGTGGTGGTACCAAGAGAACTCAATAGAGTTTCCACTCAATTGTGCCCAGACTTTATACTACTTTACATGGTCTATGTGCACTACTGACTAAGTGGGTCACTCTATGACTTGTCTACTGATCCCATCTTATCTCTCTATTACTAATTGGCAAAGTATGGAGATCTTAAGCCTACAAGTCCATATAAGGATCAGCCAGCCCTTCTATGTCCAAATTGAGTCCAAGTCCATTATCTTCTATTTCTACAATCCTTAGAGTATCTTCTTCTTCTGATTATATATCATATAGTTCTTCTATGGGATCTAGTTGGTTCATGACATTACTCTTCCTTTTAAGATTCTTCCTCTGGAAGAATTTTCTGTTTTTCCATTTTCTCCAGTGTTAGCGACCAACCACAAGCGGTGGCGGTGCCAAAGCAGAAGGGACTTAGGTGGATGGAGAGAGAGGAGTACCACTCATAGATCGGGATGATTAACAAGAACTCGACAAGAGTCCTTCTAGTATTCTCTACCTATTTATACAAGAGATCTACTAGGTATCACATGCAACTAGGTACTCTGTTATTATCTATGTATTTCCCATGTCCATGTGTTGAGCGTCCATCTATTGTGTGTCTATGTTAAGTACCTGACAGGACTGTTCCCATGTCGTCCTATTATTATTACACCTTCCCAAAGGTGTCACTCTAACTCCCACAGCCGTCCATCAATGACAGCCGCCATCTCCTGATGTTAGAAGGCCTGTCCAAGGCAAATCATAACACCATTCCCATCTCAAGGCTTATTGTCCTGACAAAGCCACAAAGTTAAAAATTAAATTAAAAACAAAGGACAAATGTCCTATCTTTGAAAAAAAATTTGGGCCCCGGCCATTGCCTTGGTAAGGTCAGCCATCCCGTACTCCCAGTTGTCTTTCTCCGACTGGACCCTTGGACCTACTCTCGTAGTGGTCCTCTCACTTGTTCCTCCCTCAAGTCCCAGTCCTCGTATCCTTTCCTCATCGACACTGGAGTCTGTGCTGTCCTCCATTGCCCTTCTACGTTGGGTACTCTCCTACACTACCATTCCCTTCTCAAGAAAATAGCGTCCTGACATTTTACCCCTCTCCTGCTCTTTCTCGTCTCTTAGCCTTCTTCTAAAACCACTTATCCCCTTCTCAGGATCCTGTGGCATCAAACCCCCTCTTCTAAAACCTAACTAAAAATATCCC
>Ga0153986_1000458_pt1 | contig 12703 bp, 9 predicted proteins | sample TSGA070MetaG_FD_104724 | JGI IMG/M metagenome (GOLD analysis project Ga0153986, IMG submission 104724) | Attine ant fungus gardens microbial communities from Georgia, USA - TSGA070 MetaG | ecosystem: Host-associated > Fungi > Mycelium > Unclassified | place: USA: Georgia, Alexander Wildlife... | reverse complement strand
AATTACTGCTATTTCCTACTAACTATTGTGACATTCCTGGTCCTATGAGCTTATTGAATAGTCCTGGGTAGAAAGTAGAGTGTATATAGTGTGTAAAGAGAGTGAGGGCTTGATGCAAAAAAAAAGGGAGAAAAGTGAACCATGCTTTGTTCTCTTTTTCTCCTGATTTTTGTTCACATTCTGAAAGCAATATGTAACAGCAAGCTTATAGAAGTAAAATGGGAGCTATTGGGCCCTTCCCCCCAAGCCAATGTTATTTTCGATGATTTTTTATGAATTTATAGGGAGATTTTGACTTGAAGAGACGATTGTGGAACCATTTCTCGATCGTCTATTTCCAAATTTGGCAGTCCGATAGACGCCCTATAAAGCTATATTATGTAATATTTTCGTGAATTACGTAAATTACGATGATTTGCTATTTCATTTCGATGATTTGCTGACCAAGACTTAGTCAAACTTTGCTAAGCATTGGCTAAGCAGCCATCATCCCACATCGGTCTCGCATACATTCTTGATCATTAGATAATCATTGAAAATAGTAATAAGTCTATATTAATCTCATTATCAAAATAGCATAGAGGGACATGCCCTTAAAGTTCTCATGTGGCCAATTGTCTTACATTTTGAACATTGGCTTGGAGTTTTATGCCAGACCACTTGAACTCAAGCCTTAAAGCAACTAGGCTCTCACTTTGTACTTGATCTTGGGAGTGAGCTTCAAGCCATGATTGGTTCAATCTGTTGACAAGGCTCAAGAAGCAACTATAGAGCTCCATTCTATCTTAAATGCCATTGTGAGTGAAAATGGGTGAGAAGAAGAGCCTTATCTTGAAGAGCATCTAATACATGTAAGCATGTAAGCCCATAGACCCAAGAAAAGGTGCTTGTGCAGGATAAAGATAGATCTCTCCCAAAGAGCAACAAAAGTTGCTCTTCAACTTTTCTCAAACCTTCATATGATACCCAGCCTTGTATAGCCCCATACAAGGTCCTAGAAAGCTCAAGAGGAGTCTGAATTTGTTGCTTTACTTGGTTTGACTTCAGTTCAGAGTGTTGGTTAAGAAGAGCAAGCTGGATTGATTTTCAAGCTTCAAAGAGGTTGAGAGTTGATTTTTTCAAGTAAGATTTGAGGAGTGTATGGATACCTTCAACACAAGAGGTAGCTGTATTGCCAAAGTGAGTTGATTGGTCAACCCAAGCTCTAACAAGCTTTTTCTTGAATGGAATAAGCCATGTACTCTTGATATAACCAATCTCCTCAAAGTGCTCAGTGGCATATTTTTGCTGGAACTCTAGAAGCCTCTCAGTATATGCTTCTTCAGTTGGACAGTTAAGAATTGAATGCCAAAAGCCATAAAACTCCTTTCATTTATCAGCTTCTGGGAAAGCTGATTGGCACTGAGCAAGAACTGCTTTATTTGCATGCTAGATGCAAATAAGTGTCATAGCAGAGGGGAAGAGAGTAGTAGTTGCATTTATTGCTGCAAGACAGCAGTCTGTTAAAATAACAGATGGAAGAGTGGTATTGCATTGCTCATAGAGTGATTTCAACCACTTGAGGGCCCATGTATAGTCTTCTTCACTCTTACCACTCAAAAATGCAAATGCAATACAAAAGAACTGTTGTGTTGCATCAATACAAGTGATATCAAGTAGAGGCATATGGTATTTATTTGTTTTATACATGCAGTCAAGGAAAAGGAGATTGGGATAAGCTTGAAGATAATGTTTTATTTCTAAGAAGGTGTTTGACTGACACGTCACTGTCAAGATGTTACTCAGTCTGAAATAGCAGAACTATATTCATCTAGTGTACCTGTTAAGATGTTACTAACAGATACATCAGTACATGATATGTCAGAACATGAGAAGATAATAATAAATACCTCAGTCTGAAATAGCAGAACTGAGGTTACAAAGGAATAATGACCCGAAAACATTAACACTGATTAGTAAGCAGTCACTGTCACAAAAAGGGTAATCAAGAGAGATGTGAGAGGAAATGTAATTGAACTGATGAGTCACGATGTCATTCACAACATAATGAAGGGAGTCAGGGTGTGCAAAGAAGACTGCTGTAACATGACTATCAGGTGCAAATTGTATCCAGCTCCAAAAGCCTTGGTCATTTAGCTGTTTTGTGAGTGCATGGATTGGACTCTGGCCTTCAAGTAAACCCCATTTTACAGCTGCAATCTGATTATAGATGTCTTTTTGAGTAGCTAATGAGCCACTCTCTCATACAAGAGTCTGGATCTCCTTTGGTGCAAGGCCAGCTCTTGAAAAACTTGCAAGCTGGGAAGTACCTCCAGAAAATTGCTGAAAAATCAGGTGTGCAACTGGATCTTGGCTTGGTTTGTGGTTATGTGTTGAAAACTGGGGATCAGAACAATGCTTAGGAGTTCAACTATTGGATGACTCTTTAGCTAGGACTGAAAAAGGGCAGCCAGTTGCCCAAGTAGTTGTTCTCCTCTACTGTTCTTTCAATAGATTAGATGGACAGCAGCTTTGATCACATACATAGATAATTGTAGAAAAGCCATTCTTTTCCTAGGTTGACCTTTGAGTTATAAAAGCATAGCCTCTTATTGCAGCCTTAAGTTAATTGATTTGAATAAATCTTGTTGAGAGTCAAAATAGCACTTGGGATGGAGACAGTCATCTAGAAAGGTAGCTATGGCTCTAATTTTTCAGCACTGAGCTGGCATTTTTTTCTAGGCTTATCTAATGATTATCCAATGCTAGAACCTCTATTATTCTAATAATATAGATTTATTACTATTTTCAATGATTATCCAATGCTTAGCCAAGGCTTATATAATCACACAGACCTGTTATCATGCTGGCCAGTAGAATTCTGGCTAAATAAGTAATGATAATAATATAATACTCCTATAATACTTATTCTATACAAAGATGAGCACCCCAATGATAGGGTGATAAAAGTAAATAGGGTGGGTCCTTTATCAGAAACAAGGGTAACAGATACAAATCAGAGAACTGTAGTCTCCACAATGGGTCACAGCTGTGTGCAAACAAGTAGGCACAAGGGAGGTAATTAGAATTTAGGGAGCATACTGATAGATTTGATATATAAAATGGGCTAAAAATAGTAATAAGTTCTGCTCACAAGTGCTCTTGCTAGTTGGATCTCAAAGGCACGTGTTTGTCTCATGCCGTAATACTGCTGTCCTTACCTATTCTAGTAGTCTGGCTTGCCATCAATATAGCAGTTACTGCCTAGAACTCCCAGAGCCTCATGCAAGCTCTACTTTAGCTGACCATACAACTGGAAGCTTACTACAAAGAACAATAGCAAGGGATTAATCTCCTAGAGTAAGCAAATGTCCAAGTTCTCTCAAGGTTGAGTAACTTGTAGAGAAATAAAGTAGAAAGTGGAAAATTAAACTTAAATTCACTCAAGTTCACTTTTCAGCTCTAGAGCGGAAGAAAGGGTAGGGGTAAGATTACTTGTTCCTTTCCTCATACTCTAGAGGTTTTTATTAGAATACAACTGTCCAAATCATATACAAAGAAAACAGAAAAAAAGTCAACAGAGTTCCCTAAGACAGCCAGCCAGAATGCTAACCATGTCCCTCTGTCCAGTTCCTCACTCCTCATTTGTTCTTCTTATCTGGGCCCTTCCTTGAGACTTCCTTTTATTGATATGGCTGTGCAGGGACCTGTCATAGAGAGATTGTGCTCAGAATGAACTGTCAATCCCTCTGATCAGATTGTTTGTGAGTGCATTGTATTCTTTGTTCTCCTCACAGCCAAGTTCTTCTCTTCTCTATACCTTTCCATAGCCTTCTACTGTCATAAACCACCTCTCTGAGCCATTGACTAGCTCTCACAGCTAAGATAATATTTAATATTCTTTTCTTTTTCTTTTTCTTTTCTCTTTCACAGAAGTGTGGGAAAGAATGTTACACAAGTGTGATGTCACAGGTTAGATAAGGAGTCACGTCACGTCACGTCACGTCACATGTGATGTCACGCATGACGTCGCAAGTCACAGGGTCACATGGTAGTGTGGGAAACTAGTGCACAGACCAGGTAGAATCTGTATAAGTAGATAGACCAATGCAACAGGGGCTCTTAATGAGTTCTCTTTATCTAACGCTAATAAAGAGCAGTTGGCTTAATTCCGGCTTGGAGTTGACTACTCTGATACTAGAACTTGTTTCACATTCTAGAGACCTTGCTCCTTGCAACCTCTCTTTTACTCTCACATCATTCGACCCTCAACAGTGGCCATTGTGGCTATCAACCGTCATATCTATATATAAGCAGACCCTAGCTTCAAGGGGTACTACCAGTGGGGAGACACTGGAAGTGGATAGTGGGTGCATTTGACTCAGATCACCTGCTGAGACCAGACCTATAATTGAGTAGTGTTGAGTAGTTTACTTGTGTCCTTTTCAGTAAAAACTTCATGCTACAAGTCCATTGTGACTTGTTTATGCAAAGGAATAGTTGGCTCTCCTTCAGAGGCTGACTTAGAGTAGGGGTTCCCTGCTTAGGGGCAATCTATACACTATCATTAGGGCAGTAGACACACATAGTCAGTAGTTGGTAGGATAGCTAGCTGGGTAAAGGTTGTGTGCCCCAGTAGCTGTAGATCCAAGCACACAAATCTATTATGGTCACCTTGACCAAAACTTTTTTTATCACAACAAATTGAGAGGCAATACTATGTCTCTTACACAACAACAACTTGAGGCATTTAAGGGGTACAGGGGGGACAGGAGATGTCAAAGGTGCAACTGGTTTGGGCACATGGCCCGCCATTGCTAGTATGAGGAGAGAATGGCTGAAAGGGAGCAGAGAGGAGGGTTGTGCAGAAATAGATAGAACACATTGAGAACAAGAGTCATGGGGTGTAAAGAGGACAGGAAGGAGGTGCACTCAATTAGGAGGGAGGTACAGCAGGGAGTAAGGTGTTGGGGATGTGGGGAGTTGGGGCACTGCCTATGGGCATGTCCAAGTAGGGTGGCAAAGAGAAGGGTGCAGCATGAGGAGGAGAGGAAGTCAGTACCAGAAACAAGAGGAAAGAATAAAGTGGAGAGGGAGTAGCGAGCAAAAGAAAAGGAGGTAGCCAGTAGGGGACAGTTGGTGGAGAGAAATGAGAGGGGATGGATTGAGAGGAGGAGAGAAGAATACTGTGCAGTGTCAATTGTGACCTGTGGATACTGTGGTGAGGAAGGGACAGCAGAAGGAGGAAACTTCATGAGGATGGAGTATGTGCATAACATGTGGTGTGAAAGGTGTAGACCCAAGAAAGAGTGGCTGGAAAGAGAGGTAGCAATAGGGAGAAAGTCAAAGATGAGATGTACAGCATGTGGAAAGAAGTGGATGGCAGTAAAGAAAGAGGAAGTAAAAGCAGGAGAATGTAATAAGTGTGAAGATGTCACGGTGGCCCATGACTCACAGTCACGACAGGCTAGCTCCCCTTGCAAAGGCTTAGATCCACCCTGGGCAGGCATTGCTGACTCAGCATAGGATATATAGGCACAAATTCTCCCTCAAATACTTAGCTTCTTTTTTCCTAAGCTATCTACCTTTATAATCAGCTCCCATCATTCTCAATAGAAACCTCTTCTCCCTCATCTAGTAGGGGACCAGTACAGCAGTAGACGTGATCCCCAGTCAGTGCCAAGCCCTCTCCCGAGTCCTTGGCAGTCTGAGCTTGACAGTAGAAGAAGCCAACTTACTGCTGCACTATCTGATTCTCCTCCTCTTGAACTCAGTTATGTCACAACCTCTTCTAGACCCCCGGTATTACGCCGGAATTAAAAATTCCTTCAAATGGTGGTACAAGAGGATATATGGCATGATACAGACTAAGTGGAATGCACTCTAGAGCCTACCGGTGAGTCCCAAATGTAATCTAGAAATTAGAATGGGTGGCAGTGCGCGGCGGTCGCGGGTCTGTCATCTGCTAACAGGAGATGAGCAAGCCTTACTGACTGTTTAGGCCTTAAGAATGTGAGTAAGTTACCAGAGGGCTAACTAATTGAGTTCTAGAATGGACTTAGTCAAACCCACAAGTGATGTGGTACGTCAAAGACAATCAGACCCTGCCAGTCTGCACGGTAACAGGCTCATCTGGAACACAAACGCAGCCTACAACAACTACAACATGGCGCGGGTTTGCACCTAGCCCTAACAACATCTAGGATAAGATCGGAGGAGGGGCGGGTCAGTTCTGAGAAGCAGGGTTGATGAGCGGATGAGATGATGAAGCAGGACAGGACTGCATGGGCACGATTGGTGTTAGCGGAGCTGTCACCAGAGAGGGCGCTGATGGGCCAGTTGGGCCTGAGACATGGGAACACGCGAGAAGCCGAGGGAGAAAGGGTAGAGTTTCTAATTTCATATTTTGATTGAGTCCCGATCATTTGTATCAATATACCTTCCAGGGTGGAGGGGATGGAAAAGCAGACTACTCTTGGCACCTGCTTTTATCTCTGAAGCTCTTGGGATTGTGAAAAGCAATTCTAGAAGCAAGTAAGAGTGTGACCTCAGTGGGAGGCCTGAGCTAGGACTCTCTATGTACTATACCTACTCGGTCTAGAGGCAGAATCCTGGAGGTCACTTGGACAACCTTTGGCAAAGTAGTAGGCTGGGAAAGCCTGGCTAGCCATTGGCTCAGACTCCATTACACCTGTAAGGTTCAGGCTGGGGGTGCAGATGTGGACTTGGTTGAGATTGGTAAGCCCATGAGTTGGTTTACTGACTACTCTTTCTAGTGAGCTTGTGACAGTGTGTAAAGGTGGACACCTTAGGGGCACCACAGGAGGATGATCTAGATCAATCTTACAATCCTTCTACTTATTCTCACATTACAAGCTAAGCTGCGCTTCAACTTTTAATCATTCTTGTCACCCCTTTCTGCCATTCTTCCTTCTGAACCTTTAGCACGCAATTGGGGACTGCTACTGCTACCATTTACCTTTTGCTTGTCACAGTTAAACCCCCTTTTGCCCCTTTTACCGGACTGAGCACCACACTTGCCACAAAGGCCTCTATCCTAATCCCTCTTGAGAATCCACAACAACCCCAGTGGAACGTCTTTTTACAGCCTCACAGGCTTGTAACCAGCGACTGACCTCCCAAGAGCCCCTCAAAGACATTGCAGAAGCCCTGATGGAAGAAACACTCCAGGACTCTATGCTACAGCCAGAAGCTCCATCTGAGTCAGTCCCCTCTGAATTGTCTAATCTCAACCTCCAGAATGCCCTCCTCACTATAGTACACCAGACAGGCCAACATTCCTCTAAAAACCACAGAGGAGTGAAGGAACCAGACCTGTTCAATTGGAGAAGCCCAGATGAGTTACGTGCCTTTATTTTCCAATGCCAAATCTACTTTCATGCCTGCGAAGAGGACTTCCAAGAGGACACAGACAAGATCTTCTTTGCTATCTCCTACCTAAGAGGCATTGTACTCGGCTACTTTGAGCCTTACATCAATGAACTAGACCCTCTTCAAGACTTTGATTTCCTAGATAGCTGGTCAGCCTTTGTACAAAAGTTATCCAACACCTTTGGATCTTACTCTCCAGAGGATAATGATGAGGATGCAATTGTTTCCATCTCCTTTCCCCATGATGGGAAGGCAGTAAACTACTTTATTCAGTTTGCAAAATATCAAAACAGGATTAGATGGGATGATTGCTCACTGCGCAAGGTAGTAAAGGACGCTATCCCTCCCCACATCCATGATAAATTGTGCTTCTCTCATGAGGACATGACATCCTTTGAAGGGTTTAAGAGAGCAATAATGAAGATTAATAGCAATTATTGGAGAAGAACCCAGGACAATAAAAACAGATTGCACACCACTCATCCCACATAGACACACATCTAGAGGACCTCCAAACCTGATCTCAACTGACCCTTCTCCCTCAATGTGGGGACAAACCCTACAGAGCGGTCAACTAGAGACCATCCTTGACTCCCCCTAGCAATGCCTTCAGTCACCCCTCTTCCTGGTATTCTGGGACCAGATGGCCAGTTAACACAACAAGAGAGACAGCGCCGCATATCCTTAGGGCTCTGTTTGTGCTGCAGCCAGACAGGCCACCTTGCAAGAGCTTGCCCCAAACAGGCACAAAGGGCTCCTGGATCATTTGAGGCCCACGCAGCCACTGTGGATGTAGACTCAAGCTTGCCAGTGGTTCCAAAAAACAAGCTGGTGGTCATGCACCTTGGGGAGCTGACTGCATAATCAGACCCTAGGAATAAACCCTACACTTGAGCTCGGTGGTACTCAACAGCCCAAAGGCACTCTATGCCCATCTCCACTCCTAACTTGTGCCCTACCCCTTTCTAGCTCTGGTTGATTCTGGATCCTCTGACTGCTTCATAGATTCCAGTTTTGTTTCGTCACATAAGCTACCAACCCAAGAGATCACTCCATTGCCTCTGATATTAATAGATGGTACCGTTAACCATTTTGTATCCCAAATTACAACGTTACCAATTCTACTCTCTTGTGGTTATGTGGTCCCTACTGAGTTCTTTGTAACAAAGCTTGATGACTCTAGCCCCATGGTACTAGGTTTTAACTGGCTACAGTCACATAACCCCATGATTATTTGGAGACAAAGGACTATTAGCATCAAGAAGCACAATACAACCATAGAAAACCCCACCTCTATAGCACCACCAACTGACCCCAGGAACCCCAAACCATCTGAAACAAAGAAAGCCCCTACAGTCAAGCAACCCTCAATCTCCCTGATCAATGCCGTAGCCTTTAACTGTGCCTCTTGAGCCTAAGGCACAACAGTCTACCAACTCTCCTCACCCAATCTACCCGGACCTAAGGGGAAAGCTACTTACATTGGTGACCAAGCACAGGACCTAAGGAACATCTCCAGAGATTACTTACCATTTGCAGATGTCTTTGACAAACAACAATCAAAGGCCCTTCCTGTCAGGAAGCCAACTCCGAGTTGGAATTAAGCCAACTACTCTTTATTAGCATTAGACAAAGAGAACTCGTTAGAGTCCTTGCTTCATTAGTCTGTCTACTTATACATAATCTACTTGGTCTGTGCGCCAGTTATCCTGCATTCCCAACCAAACTATGTGTGACATGTCTTGTGATGTGATGTGACTTCTGATGTGACCCGTCACGCCGTATGTCACATAGCGTGACAGACTTTCCTACGCTATAAATAGAAAAAGATATTTAAAAGAAAAGAAAAATGGAAATGAACTTAGTGCAGGAGAGGTGGTTCATGACACCACCCCCCTCTTAAGATTCCTCATCCACGAGGATTTTCCTACAACTTATTTATGATATCTCCCATCTGCCCCATTTCATCTTCTTCATCCCCCTCCTCAATTCTTCTTCCTTGATATTTGTCTTCTTCCTCTTCTTCCCTTATAGTGTTTAATCTTCTTCTTTCCAAGGGTCTTGTCCTCTTCCACTTCCTCCAATTTCTGTTCATGCAACTCCAGTATTCCTGGTCGTATCTCCTATTACTCTATCCAAATAATGTTTTTGCTGTGAACTTCCCTGGGAAACTTCCCCTCTAGTAGTCGTCCTTTTCCTCCTGTTTTTCCTGTTGTCTAACTTCCCTTTCATTCTTTTCATATTCTTTCTTGAACTCTTCTACCAACTCCTTTGCATTTTCTAGGTTCTCCCTTCCCTCCCAAGTATCTGCTTCTGCTGTGAACCCCTTCCATTGCACTAAGTACTTATCCCTTCCTTGGATTTTCCTCTTGTTCAGATACCTCCCACTCCTCCTCTCCTTTAATGACTATGGGCTGTGGTGCCTCCTTCTGCTGTCCTTTTACTTGACTAGTATATCTACGTATCCTGCTTACATTAACTACAGGGTGTATTTTAACTGTAGATGGCAATTCTAATTCAACTGCATTACTAGATATTATTGCCTTTACTTTGTATGGACCAACAAATCTTTCCATCAATTTCTCTGATTGTCACCTAACCATTTGCCACTTGAGATCTTTAGTGCTGAGTAGCACCAAGTCTCCCACTTTATATTCCACTGCCTCCAACCTATGCCTATTGTCATGAATTGCCCCTCCAGGCATTTGACTGGCCACAATGGCTAAGTCATTATTTATATTTCTTTTATTTTATTTTCATTTATTTTCTCAAACCAAAGTGCGATAACAATAAGATCACACAATTATGACTTGACATCAGCTCCAGTGTACAAACAATAGTAAATAGAGTTGTTTGTATTTAAGTAGAGCATAATCTAACGGGAACTCTTATTGAGTTCTCTTTGTCATTGCTGACTTAGGGGCAGTTGGCTTTATTCTGGCCCAGAAACTGAGCTAACGTTACACTAGAACTTGATACCTCTATCTGATGACCTTGCTCCTTGCAACCTCGTCAAAACTTTCATCTAAGTCAGCAATCATCCCAATTGTCACTCTCCCATTAAACTCGACAACTAAGCGAAGGACCATTGCGGCTCAAGAGAACTCCACACATAAGTGGGCCCCAGCTTTAAGGGGACTTACCAGTCAGTAGAGAGACTAGAGGAGGAGACACCTCAGCTAGCTCAGGGCAGTTGTGTCAAGTCCAGACCTGACAATCTGAGGAGGTAGAATAGTACTTTCTTTGCTAGATACCTTGTGCTGCAGTCCCATTGTAGACTGGTACATGCAGAGGATTAACGGTTGTCCTTAAGACACCGTTTAGTAATTAGGGATTCCCTTCTTAGGGATAGTAGTTGTTTCACTCTTAGTAGTCAAAAAGTTAAATACAAGTAGCAGGTAGCAGGTAGGCTAGCTAGTTGGGTAAAGATTGTGTGCCCCAATAGCTGTAGAAGTTAGCACAAACTATTGCTCCTTGGAAAAGACAATACACTATGTCGTTTCCATTCACCACCACCACTATCCTCCCAGAACCCACTGAGGAGGAAATAAAAGCTCTGATGGCTGTCATCATGCAAAACGGCCTGATGATACAACAGTTGTAACTTATGGTTGCACTAAGGCAGAAGGAGATCAAGCAGGAAGAACAAGAAGAGGAGAGTAGAAGGCTAAGGGAGGAAGACACTAAAAGAGAAGAAGAAAAACAAAGTAAATTAAGGGAGGAGGAAGTCAGAGTGATGAGAAGTTGGAACAAGGAGGAGAGTAAACGGTATATGGAGAGGTTTAGAGGATACAGGGGAGATAAGAGGTGTAAAAGATGCAGCTGGTTCGGACACATGGCCCACCAGTGCAGGAGGAGGGAGATCAAAGCTGAGAAGGAGCAGAGAAGGGGATTGGAGGAGAACAGGTGGGAGCTGTTGAGGTGTAGAGTAATGAGGTGCAATAAGGAAAGAGATGCAGCATGCTCCATGAGGAGAGAGGCACAGCAAGAAGCAAAGTGTTGGGGATGTGGAGAAGTAGAGCATTGTCTATGGACATGCCCAAGAAAGGCAGTGCACCCTCCTAAGGGAGAAGTGCAGCAAAGGAAGTTGGTGTGCAGAGAGTGTAAGGAGGAGAATCATGTCACAAGGAACTGTGACAGTTACTGGAGATGGAGAGAACAAGAATTGAGGAGAAAGGTGAAGGAATTGAAAGAACTGAAGGAAAAGGCAAAAGAAGACAAAAGAGTGGTGAGGTGCACAATGCGACCTCTAAGAGCAATATGGATGAAGATAGGCTTGGAAAAGGTAGACACTCACAAAGGGGTGACAGTGAATGTGCTCCTAGACAGCAGAGCTACAGGATTATTCATGAACAAGAAGTTTGTGGAAAGGAATGGATTCAGAATGGAGAAGCTGGAAAGGCCAGTGAAAGTGACAAACATAGATGGAACCCACAATAGCAGAGGAGATATTATGCATGAGGTAGAATGCAATGTGTATTACAAAGGACACAGGGAAAGGATGAAATTCGATGTGTGTAATTTGGGGAGAACAGAAGTAATATTAGGAATGCCCTGGTTAGCAGCACACAACCCAGAAATAGACTGGGAGAAAGGAGAAGTGAAACTGATGAGATGCCCACCATGGTGTGGCAAAAGCAATGAGGAAAGAAAGAAAGAGCATAGAGAAAGAGTGAGAGAAATGGAAGAAGAGAAGGCAATTAGTTGGGTGGCAGATAAAAAGGAAGATTGGGGAAAAGAGGAGGAAATGGAAATCGACCATCAGAAAATCAAAACCATGGTGCCTAAATGGTTCCATTGGTGGTTGAAAGTATTTGGGAAGGTGGAGTCAGAAAGAATGCCAGTTAGGAAAGTCTGGGACCATGCCATAGACATAAAAGAGGACTTCAGACCAAGTAAAGCAAAAGTGTACCCACTCTCCAGAAATGAGAGAGAAGAGGTACAGAAGTTCATCAATGAGCATCTGAAGAAGGGGTACATACAGCCTTCAAAGTCAGAGCAAACATCACTGGTATTCTTTGTAGGGAAAAAGGATAGAGGAAAGTATATGGTCATGGACTATCACAAATTAAATAGACAAACTGTAAAGAATAATTACCCCCTGCCATTAATTACAGAACTAGTAGATAACATGGGGAGTAAGCAAGTATTTACAAAGATGGATTTGCAATGGGGCTACAATAATGTACACATTAAGGAAGGGGATGAGTGTTAAGACTCCAAACTGCTACTCAGCTTTAGAGTAGAGTCTGAAGCAATCAGTATTCTCTCTTAACCTCAATGAGATGAGGCTCCTTGTTAAGGATTTCAAGGGAGTTATACTTGAAGCTTT
>Ga0153986_1000456_pt1 | contig 12756 bp, 18 predicted proteins | sample TSGA070MetaG_FD_104724 | JGI IMG/M metagenome (GOLD analysis project Ga0153986, IMG submission 104724) | Attine ant fungus gardens microbial communities from Georgia, USA - TSGA070 MetaG | ecosystem: Host-associated > Fungi > Mycelium > Unclassified | place: USA: Georgia, Alexander Wildlife... | reverse complement strand
GTTTGATGTAAGACATAAGATGGGATCAGTAGACGAGTCATAGAGTACCTGCAAGAGATACTTAGTCATATGGTGCACAGACCAGGCACATATTGTATAAGTAGTAGACATGAATTGAGCAGGAACTCTATTGAGTTCTCTTGGTACCACCACCTTGAGTTAGGACAGAGGCTTCATTCCAGTCAGCCCTCAGGTCTTTACAATTGTACTATTGAGTAATATGAAGAAGAAATTTTATATGAGAAGATTAAATTATTTGTCCTAGCTCACAATCCCATCTAAGGAAAACAGATTTAGATGTAGATAGATAGAGAGTTGGGGAGATTTATTGCATTTGTAATGGATCTACCAGACTTTGATCAAGCATCACAGAGATATTTTGATTGCAAAAAATTAAAAGAAATGAGACAAGTTGGGGATGCTGTCAAGTTTTCTTCTCATCTTTTTTCTCTTCAAAAAGTCTGTTCCCAAATCATCATTCTCATATGATGGGCTAAAGAACCATTAAAAAAAATTGTATGCTATTCTAGTCACAAACTTATACACCCAAGAAACCATAGGAAGACAGATTATGATCACACCTATACAGCAAAGAATTCACCACTCAATTCTGTATCAATTAGTTTTCGCACACAAGTACGAAATGACAAGTGAGCCCACTTATCAGAAAAGGATTCAATTACATTATTGAATAGTGAGTCATGAGCGAGATAGATAGATATGATACACGCTAATAAGAAGGAAAAAGACAACAAAAACCAGAAACGAGATGGAGGATGGAGAGGATATAGAGAAAAAGGAAGATGGGTTGTAACAATTCGACATTGGAAAGCGAGGTCAAGTGGCAATATACCGCTAGATCTGAATGAAGAGGGACAGCAGAGGCAAGGGAACTGTATCATCGACGACAACAATTAAATGATCTCGAGGACAAAAACAAAGGATGCAAACCATGGCAGATGAGTCCATGATCGCGTAGTTGAAAAACATAGGACGGGGATAGGGAAATTGGCGTGTTGTAATAGAAAAGGGAAGTTGCGCAAGGGAGAGTAGACTGAGTGTATATTCGACATCGACGAACCATGACGAACAGCCTGAGTACCTCTAGAACTCTACAAATCAAAGTCTGCAATCTTCACGTTGAGCTTTTTTTGACAATTGGGGCACATAGGCAGCCCACTTCTACTCATCTCTCTCAGCGCCTCTACAAAATCGAAGCAAGGTTATTCTTCCTTTTTAGTCGCAGAAGTCAATCACTCACCCATCTGCTGTCGATCCATCTTGCCGCGGTACACTACCTCCGTTCAAAGACCTCCCAGATTCATGGCTGTTTGCCTGGAGAGCCAACAACGACTTATTCATGATCTCCTTCCCCGACTCCGGCGAACTCGGCAATGGTTTATAACTTGATCGATCTATGCTATCTCGCGAATTCGACACATTCGTACTGGCACTTGCGTCTATGCTGGACGTTGTATCGAGAGTAAGTTTTGGTGGAACAGCAGGCGGTCGGTCTTCTCCCTGGTCATTTTTGTCGTTGACATTTGGTAGTGATGCTGTATGAGAGCTGGCTGTTGTGGTAGGTGAAATCGACGCTGATGATGAGCTTGTCAAACGAGACCCCTGAGGCTGACTGGTCACAGGAAGCCCCAAAATATTAGTAGCGATCAGAAACGGTTGATTGCTAACCGTTTGTCGGTTCTGGGTTGACAGGCGATTGCCTGGTTCGGAGTTATAAAATCGGCTTTGAAAATGGGACGGAGATATCCTTTGTTGTTGTGCAGTATTAGATTCATTACTCTGAGTGGCGGCAGACGGTGGAGGAACCAAAGAAGCTTGAGATGAAGATGGGGGCGATGTTGATGTCGATGAAGGCCGGGCAGCCGGCAGCTGAGGCGTGAACCCGTCGTTGAGGTTGGAGGCCACTGCCGCTGCACAGGCAGCCTCTTGTCTCCGTCTCTCTTCGGCTTCCTTCCGTTGTTGTTCTTCGTGCTCGATAAGTGATAGGCGCATGGCTTCCATAATCATGATCTACGAATTCGGATATCGGATATTGCACCAGAAAGTGTTGATATGATCTCACCTCTTCGAAATCTTGACCCATCAAATGGTCTAGATGGGGGTGAGGACCACCTCTCCTCCGCCTTCGACTTCCTCCTGCGGCTTCGACGGCTTCGGGAGTAGCATCTTCAGGGTTAAGGGCATGGATACGACCACTGGAGACACCGACGGGGATTAAACGATCGCCCACTTGGCGCATGATAATGCGTCGATTGGCTCTGCGAGCGACAGCAGCGCGAACGGCGGCGAGTTTGGCCTCCCAGTCAGGCCGGATCTGATCTTTTCGAGATGAGTCAGTGGGACAATCTTCTTGAGATAAGAGGAATACCTGTGGTGACTACCTCTGGACTATCGGCACTATAGCTCTGTTGTCGTCGCCTGTGTGAGGGAGGGGTTCGGGGAGGTTCGGGGGTCTGAGGAGACTAGATGGATTATTAGTGGAGACCTAAATTGCAGTCAGAAGACTGACTGATCCATCACTGCCGATGCCAGCTCGCCAGTGAGGGGGACGATATACGATGCCAAAGTTGTCTTGAACACAATAGGGGCAAGCAGCTGGCTCCGAGACGAGATGGGTAGCTGTGGGCTCTGTGCGTTTAATCTGGACAAAACATTCTGTGCAGATTGCCTGATCGCAGCACCTCGAGTAATTGATGTTGGGAGGATAGTACTAGAGGGATTACGTAATGAAGCTGTGGCCAGAAAATGGAGATGGCTGACCAGAAAACAGATGGGGCATTCGATGGCGCCACGATAGACTGCAACCTCTGGGCGAGGCTGGACCCTAGAGCGCCTCCTTGAGCTGACGGTAGATACAGGGTCTGAAGTATCTATTGCAGGCTGGGTATCCCTGCGGGCGGCGAGGATCTGGGAGTCGTCCCAGGAGGGGTCGTATTCCTCGAGAGGGGGGTAAAAGGGGGCGAGTCTACGGGCGACGATGAGCTGAGAGACAGCTGCATGGTTCCAGTCGCGGGGCGCAGTGTAGACGCCGTGGGGAGCAAGAAAGCCACAGTCGACAGAGTCGTCGTGGTGCGGACGGCCGCCAGAGGACGACGAGTTGCCCATGGGCCCCCTGCCACTCCTCTCCTGGGATAACCTCTTGCTCACGTGCTAAGTCTCGTGACCTTTTCACGTGACTTTATGGATGCACGACACGTCACGCTTCCACGTGTGCACCATGGCCTCTGTTCTTGTTCAGCAGCCATGGGCACGCACATCGAGCGAGATTCTGAATCACTTTGGTGTGCATCCTGCACACGGTCTTTCCTCTGCAGATGCGGCCCGCCATGCCGCCCTCTATGGAAAAAATGGTATGTCGGATCTCTCCTTCCTTTTCTTCAGCTCATCTTCTTCAGAGCTTCCCGAGGAACAGCCCACACCCCTCTGGCAACTCGTTCTAGAGCAGTTCAAGGATCAGCTTGTCCTTATTCTTTTGGCCTCTGCCGTCATTTCCTTCGTCCTTGCCCTTTTGGAAGACACCGAGGACGCTTCTCTTGCAGGCGCATTCGTTGAGCCCCTTGTTATCCTTCTCATCCTGGTAGCAAATGCAGCCGTCGGTGTCATGCAAGAGTCAAGCGCAGAAAAAGCTATTGACGTCAGCCTCGTATCTTTCCATTCACTCCAACCTAATTTTACAATCACAGGCTCTCAAAGAATACTCTCCAGACGAAGCAAAGGTTGTTCGTAACAGCCAGACCACACGTATACATGCCTCTGAGCTCGTCCCGGGTGACATCATTTCAGTCTCTGTCGGCGACAAGGTCCCTGCAGACTCCAGGCTCATCTCCGTTTCTTCAAGCAGCTTTCGTATAGACCAGGCTATCCTCACCGGTGAGAGCGCCAGCGTCCACAAGTCCACTCATGTCGTTCCAGATCCTGCTGCTGTTAAACAAGATATGACCAATATCATGTTTTCCGCAAGTCCCTTGATTCACCCACCTTTTCCCTTGTACTCATGCCTCCTCATAGGGTACCACTGTCGTCAACGGCAGCGCGAAAGCTATCGTTGTCTTTACAGGCGAGCATACCGCAATTGGCGACATTCATAAATCAATCTCTTCTCAAATCTCCGAAAAGACCCCTCTCAAGAGGAAACTCGATGATTTTGGTGATATGTTAGCCAAGGTTATCACCATCATCTGCATTCTCGTCTGGTTGGTCAACATCCGTCACTTTTCTGATCCTGCACACCATGGCGCACTCAAGGGTGCTGTCTACTATTTTAAAATTGCCGTCGCCCTTGCCGTTGCCGCTATCCCTGAGGGCCTAGCCGCCGTCATCACTGCATGCCTGGCACTTGGCACCAAAAAGATGGCCCAGAACAATGCTATAGTCAGGAATCTCCCCAGTGTCGAGACCCTTGGCTGCACCAATGTCATATGCTCTGACAAGACCGGCACTCTTACCACTAATCAGATGAGTGTGTCACGAGTCAGTCTTCCAGCCCTGATCGAATGCTCTCTGTTGACCTAGTGTCCTACCTAGTTCTTGGTTGTCGACGCCACCACAGCCGCCCCTAAAGAGTTCACTGTTGAGGGCACCACATTTTCGCCCCTGGGATCAATCTACTCTGCTACCGGCAAAGAAGCCATCGACGAATGCCAGTCAGATCCTGTACAACGGTTGGCAGAGATTGCATCTATTTGCAATGATGCCAAAGTTGTATATCACCCAGTCAGTTCAAAATCTCCATCATGTGACATACTTACACCACATATTAGGACAAACAATCCTATGCCTGTGTTGGAGAGCCTACAGAAGCAGCACTCAAGGTTCTAGTGGAAAAGATCGGGTGTGGAGATAAATTGTCATTGCTTAAACCACTTTCTTCCCTCTCGCCTTCCGAACGCGTCAATGTGATCAATGAGCATTTTGAAGGCAAAATTTCTCGTCTTCTGACCTTTGAATTCTCCCGTGACCGCAAAATGATGTCTGTCCTCGTACGCTTTAATGGATCTGGTGCCCTCTTCGTTAAAGGTGCACCAGAATCGGTTTTGGAACGTTGCACATCTGTTCTCGTTCAGGGTAAAACTATTCCCTTGACACCCAACCTCCGATCTGCTCTCTTAGAGCACGTATTATCGTATGCCTCTGATGGTCTCCGTACACTCGCTTTTGCCTATGTCAACCGTGACGACATCGACGCCTCCCATTATCACTCCGATTCCTCTCAAGATTATTCACGATTTGAACAAGACTTGACATTTGTATCAGTTGTCGGGATGCTGGATCCTCCTCGGCCAGAAGTGCGTGAAGCAGTTGCCAATTGCAAAGCTGCGGGTATACGTGTAATCTGTATCACCGGTGATAACAAACGGACTGCGGAGACTATCTGTCGGCAGATTGGTATTTTTGGGGAGGATGAGAATCTAGAAGGGAAAAGTTACACGGGCAAAGAGTTTGAGGCGTTGAATGAAGCGGAGAAGATCAGAGTTGTGAAGAGGGCGAGTTTGTTCAGCAGGACTGAACCTGGGCATAAAAGCCAATTGGTGGACTTGTTGCAGGCTTTGGGATTGGTCGTGGCCATGGCGAGTGCTTTGGTCAAAAATCATATTGGATGCTGATGTTGCGTGTTATAGACTGGTGATGGTGTGAACGATGCACCTGCGCTGAAGAAGGCGGATATTGGGGTTGCCATGGGCAGTGGCACCGATGTCGCCAAACTGGCTGCAGATATGGTTTTGGCAGACTCAAATTTCGCGACAATTGAAAAGGCTGTGGAAGAAGGTCGTCTGATATATAACAATACTAAGCAGTTTATCAGATATCTAAGTATGAATTTCTATATTCCTCACTCGCCCTCACTGACGTGTCCTTTTCACCAACAGTCTCATCAAACATTGGAGAGGTCGTCAGCATATTCTTGACGGTTCTCTTGGGAATGCCGGAAGCTTTGATACCCGTCCAACTCCTCTGGGTCAATCTCGTTACGGATAGTTTACCGGCAACCGCACTCGGATTTAATCCCCCTGATCATTCAATCATGCGTGTTCCACCTAGAAATAGTCGTGAACCCCTTGTTGGAAAATGGTTGTTCTTCAGGTATCTGATTATCGGATTTTATGTCGGCTGTGCGACCGTATTTGGATATGCATGGTGGTTTGTTTTGTATAGAGATGGACCTCAAATTTCGTTCTACCAACTTGTGGGCTTGACATTTCTCCTCTATCCAACTTGGTTTCTGACAGCGACTCAAAACAGACTCACTTCCATCAGTGCTCGACCAAGTTCCCTGAAATTGGGTGTCAGATGTTTACGAATGGGATGGCACAACGCGCCACGACGATCAGTTTGTCAATCTTGGTGACAGTTGAGATGTTTAATGCTATGAATTCGTTGTCGGAGAATGAAAGCTTGTTGAGGTTGCCAGTGTGGAAAAATATGTATCTTGTGATGGCTATTACGTTGAGCATGGCGTTGCATCTTATGATTCTATATGTGCCTTTCTTCACGGTGAGTTGCCGCCTTGTGTTTGATCACGTACTAATCTTTAAATGTAGAAATTGTTTGCAATTGCGCCTCTGAATGTCGATGAGTGGAAAGCCGTGTTGTATATCAGCGCACCTGTCCTCGTCATCGATGAGCTCCTAAAATATATCTCGGTAAGCCATTGACAATGATGTAGTGTCGAGTATTGATGGCGGTGGTTGACAGGCTACATATATCAGTCCTCCTTCTAAGATCAAACTTGACTAATTTGGGCACAATTGCACCTCGTAGATTTTTTGTCAACGTTGATGTCACTTAGCATGGTCAAATTGCTGGTTAGTAGATACTCATTCATGTATTTCAGAAATGGTATAAAGCATATAATTTATATAATTTGTGCCGTAAAGGAGTCAGTGCCGTATCAAGTTGAGAAGGGGGACAGAACAAGCGCGCATTTTCCCTTCTTTGTCACTCCCGTCAATTCAAAAAAACTGAATCAATGCTTCCAAACTTTCAGATGTATTGCAAGAGAAACTAGGGTCGACGAGAATTGACAAATGTTCTCTAGAATCTAATTTAATTGCATTACCACAGTGGAACTAGGCGGTGTATTTGAGCTCAGGGTCCCTGAGGTGAGGGTTTGAGCGAGACGATGCCGGTATATTAACTCTTGGTTCATAGAAAAACAATTTTTCTCGTCATTGGTTCAACTCTCTCTCTCTTTCCCTCTTCCCTTGTCTTCAACGCTCGCCATTGAGGTTTATCTTCACGTCTCTTGGTTTTTTCTTGTCGTCGTTTGAAAGGTTGTCCTCCATCACACTCTTTTGATTATTGAGAACTATTCCCTTTCTGTTATTGTTGTTGCCGGTCAAGGGTAGGAGACATGCGTTTGTCGGCTATACTTGTTGCTCTTGCGACTATTGTGTTCGTGGATGCGACTCTTGCTAGGCAACATACGCCTACGTGGAAGAGAGCGAATGACCATCATTATCGTCGTCGTCGGTATGTGAGCTTTTTGTTTTGTTGTGCTTTTGAGTTCGTTCATTCGACCTTGAGTGGTCGTCGTCGTTGGTGTTCATGACCTTTTGTTTTTGAATTATTATTTGCTAGATCACAAGTGCTGATGAAGATCACAGCGTTTCTTCACCGAGTTATAATATTGACCATGACGATGGCCATGATCCCAACTTGTCAGTCGGACAGAACACGAACACGAACATTCACAATCGTGATTTGGGAATCCAAGGGAGTATCGCAAATGGAAGATTTTCATTTTATGATGCGGGTCTTGGTGCTTGTGGTGCCTTCAACTCTGGAAATGATTTTGTGCGTTTTGACTGAAGATTGTTTTTCTGTTGTTGGGTAATCGGAAATGCTGATGATTTTTGTTTTATATCACAGATTGTTGCGCTGAATTCTATTGTATGTCGAGTTTTCTTTCACTATGTATGTGAGTTAGAAGGGACTTGATGATTTTTTGGTCGGGCGGGGATTCTTTTTCTGTAGCAATTCGACTCGAAAGATTATTGTTTTAAGAAGATCACGATCACGGTCAACGGTAAAACTACTCAAGCCACGATTACGGATAGGGTGAGTGAAAGTTCTGCTCAAAGAGAAGGGGAGGAGGTTTGAGGAGAAACATTGAATTCTTTTCCCTTGGTAGTGTCTGGGGTGTCCTTATGGTGGCCTTGACTTCTCGCGTGGTCTTTTTAATTTCTTCGCTGAAGAGGCTGCTGGTATTATTTATGGCGATTGGAGCATTGAAGGAGCTTCAAATCCACCCCCACCTTCTCGCTCGAAAGTAGAGGTTAAGGTTAAGGTTGAGGCATCCTCGCCTCCGCCTCCTCCACCGCCTCCTCCACCGCCTCCTTCACCGCCTCCTTCACCGCCTCCTTCACCGCCTCCACCACCGCCGCCTTCTTTTCCTTCTCCAGTCACAGTAAAATCCCCGGCTACCTCAAGTAGTACGGCCTCAAGCAGTGCGACTTCTAGTTCAGTTGTGCCTAGTAGCTCAGAATCCATGGCGTCGTCCAGTGCCTCTGGTATGTTGCTTAGTTTCGAACTATGATCTCATGCAGTGCTTATATGGCCTCTTTTCACAAAGTTTCCTTTGAAACGCCATCCCCGACGTTCAAACCAGAAGACCACAAAGGGTGTGTTGAAAACCTAGATTTAGCCATGATACATTTAGGTGCTATGATAGCGAGTGGAGTACAGCCTGGCCAGAGTGTGAACTCGTCGCCATCACTGGTTGCGTCTAGCACCAGCGAATCGTTATTAGCCAGGGCGCGTTTAGATTGAAAACAAGAGGGTCCCGATTACTGCTACCGCAAGGCTTTCGTCACCTTGCGCGTGGCATTGACCGTTATCATGGACTGCTTCAAATCGTTTCATTTTTGGGATTGTAGAGGGTTTGACTATGAAGGTTGGAGGACAGGACCATCGAACAATCAAACAAAAAACAATCAAACACTGGATATATATTCTGCATCATTATCGACACGTGCCCAGTGGGCGTTTTCCAAAATCTTACACTATATTTCTGGACGATCTGCATTTGTTTAATACCCGTTCTTCTGCAATAGCATATTGTTGATGCTCGATCTCGGTCGTTCTGCAGATTCTAGTTCTTGGCATGGGCGCTCGGGTAGTAGAGGGTTGCCTTGTGGCCTTATCAGGATCCTGGGGCTTAGGGAGGGGTTACTCAAAGTACAAAACTTGCCACCTCGTCTCCTTTCTGTCTCTTCCCCTGCTCTTGCCCCTCTCTTTCTCTCGCTCGTCCTTTGCACTGCTGCCCTTTTTGTTTCCCCAGCCCTTGAAGGAAGTTTGACCTTCAACGCCGCTCTACGTTCTTTCTACTCAAACTAAATACCGAAGCCATCAGTTTAGTGTGAAGAATGAAGCATTTTGTGTGGCTTTTGGTGGCTGGCCTTTCCCTTAGCATTGAAGGATGTACTCTGCAAAGCCGGCAAGCTCGCAACCATCAGAATATATCCCTTTGGGACACACAGCTCTGGAAACGCGACTATTCTGATAGCAGATGGACATATTATGATGTCGGCCTGTAAGTCACTGTTCTTTTTTTCAAGATGGCTCTTGCGGGCCAAAGTGCTGACGAGTTTGTTCCGCAATGCAGAGGTGCATGCGGAAAGACTAACGGTCCAAGTGACTTTGTACGTGACATTTTCGATGTGATCCATGCGCAAGTTAAGTGTCGTCGCGCCTAGATCGTTGCCTTAAATTCGGAGGTAAGTGTCAGTGAAGGACAGCCAGTGCATTTTTGGCTCACTAGTGTCCGGCAAGCAATTTGATGTCGGAGGTGGTTATCCCGGACCACAATGCTTCAAATTCATCACCATGAAGTACAAAGGCAAGACTGCCAAGGCTCAGATCATGGATCGGGTAATCCAGCTTTGGCGTTTTGAGTTTTTACTAATATTGCAATATCAGTGTCCTGGTTGTCCATATGGTGGTTTAGACTTATCGGAAGGCCTCTTCAGTCATTTTTCCGACCTGGGTGAGGGGGTCTTATATGGCTCCTGGTCATTCACTAGTACTGGTCCAGAGGATGACAATTCAACTATTTATGAGCGCCCCACAACGACTCATCACGTTATTAAAGCGACGAAAACGCAGACTCCACCTCCAAATTCTAATCCACACTACGAGATCTCAACGACAGACTCGAGCAGCACGATTGATGCCTCCTCGTCATCGGCTAGTTACAGCACGCCGGTCACTGTTTATTCTATTCCCAGCAGTTCGGCCGTGCCCATTCCTACAGCTATCTCCAATCAACAAGGAGAAAACATAGACAACATCAACGCTGTCCTCATTGGCTTGGCTGAACTACTCTTTGCTGGCCTACACGAGGACTAGCACTCGTTTAATTGTCTTGGTTGTATAGATTGTTACATGTGCAGCGCTTTTTTCGGATGCAAGATATCCCAACGACTTACTAGATCTGCCATTGACTCTGATACAGGGGTCATCATCTAGCTATCATCTATCTCCTGTCCTGTTTATGCGTTCGATCAATGAATTTTCCTATTCGAAACGCGTGCAATGGAGCTGACAATTACTAAATTCGGACGTACATGTGATCTTACATGAGAAAGCGGTTGACCTTAAAACCGTTTCATTCTTCCCGTTGTTAGCCATCCTTCGCTCCTCGTGCTTGCCGTTCTCTAACGTACACACTCGTTTATTCTGTATCAAAATATTAAGAGCGCCTAATGCGTCTTGGTATCACTCTCCTCGCCCTTGCCTCTCCTTTGGCTGTCCTTGGTGATCTCCGCCATAGTCACCGCAGGACTAGTTCTCATGCCGAACTTGCGAAGCGTGCAGAAGGTCACATTCAGTTGTTTAAGCGCTTCGATGACGCTCGCTGGACTTACTATGATGTCGGAGGAGCTGCGTAAGTCGCCATTTTTCCAGGATATTCTCTTTTTCATTTTTATTGGTATAGTGGCGCCTGTGGCGAGGTCAACTCCCCGGACCAATTTGTAAGCTAGATTCCATACCCCTCCCAACAGTTCAGCTGATTGATGATGTCTTTGAATACCAGATCGTCGCTCTGAATTCGGCCGTGCGTTTTTGTTTCGAAAATCAGTCTAAGCACTCAAGTGCTCACACTTTTAACAGCAATACGGCAATGGTTATCCCGGTCCCAACTGTTTCAAAAAAATTATAATGCAATTCGGCGGTAAGCAGGCCACTGCTACTATTACCGATGAGGTATGACCTCTCTACAATTAATTTTGACCCGTTGAATCATTTCTCATTGTCATCCAGTGTCCTGGCTGCCCTTCTAAAGGTCTTGACCTTACTACGGGTCTCTTTAAGTTTTTCGCAGACCTCGACGTAGGTGTTCTTGACGGGACTTGGTGGTTCGCAGATGAAGCTCCTCCGAGTCCCACACTTTATTCGCCGCCTAAGACAACCACAGCGAAGCCCAAGCCAACTACCACTCATCAGGCCGAGCCAACTACTACTTCCACTGTCAAGCCGAAGCCGAGTCCTGTCAAATCGACAGAGGCAATCAAGGACAGTACTCCCAAGACCTCGTCAACCTCATCAACCCCACCAACCTCATCAACTTCGTCAACTTCTTCAACTTCCGCTGAGAGAGCTACAAGCTCATTCTCGTCTTCATCCTCATCTCACTCCTCGAGCTCGAGCCTTCATCCATCATCTGCGGCCTCGTCATCCGCTTTGTCTTCGGTCCCTTCGAGCACTGCGACCAGCGGATCTGTTGTCCCCACATCTGTGGCAAACAACGGCAAAGGTCAAAATATTCTGGCCTGCAACCAGGCACTCATCGGTCTTGGTGAACTTGCAGCTGCTAGCATTACGACCTAAGCTGGAGTCCGGTAAAGCGAACTCCGGGATTCTATATATAGCGGGAATGTTTTTGCAATCTGGTCTGTTATGACGTCGTTTCGTGCCTTCTAGTAAAGCTCGGAACTTTGACCACTAACTTCGTGCTTAGCGTACCGAAACCTCACGGTGTGTTGAGGCTTGCCTCCTGCCGTTGATTCCTATACCCTGTTTATCTTTTCTTCTAGTTTATGTCTATTCCACTCTTTTGTTTCTGAACTAGAAGCTGGCTGTTTAGTTCACCTCGTTTATCTATGTAATTGGATCTACAATGCATTGATAGACACTTTTTCATCAAAAAAAATTATATTACTGATCCTCGGCCAACCCTAGTGCATATGCCGTTGCTTGCCGTTGCTTGACAGGATTGTGAATCAATTGTGAGTCGTCGTTATGACATACTGTACTAAGGTAAATATCTCTAAGCCAACGACTGGATCAGTGATGCGCTCCGGCGCTGTTGTTGACAGGGATTAGCCTATAGTCGTCACTTCAGCTGGTCGCCGCTGGCTGATGACGCGAATGACAAGAGAGGCAGGAGAAATATGACGGTAAATGTTCTCATATACAAGTTTGCTATAAAAACTGAAAAACACACCAGAACAGAAACTGAGATCACCTGTCGGTAGAGTCCATAATAACAGAGATACAAAGCAACTGATCAACCTTGCCGCAAAGGCACTCGTCACTAATGATTTCTTCATGATGTTATGAGGAGAGGAAGGTGGTAAAGTGTTATAATTACAGATTAGAAAATTGGCGAGGAGAAAAGTTCAAATAATACGACCTGCAGGTATCAGTGAAAGCTCACCAAAGAAGGTGAGCGCCAGAGAAGAAAAGGGTGGGGCCAAGACCCAGTCCAGAAATATAAGGTCCACGCACACTGAT
>Ga0153986_1000455_pt1 | contig 12759 bp, 15 predicted proteins | sample TSGA070MetaG_FD_104724 | JGI IMG/M metagenome (GOLD analysis project Ga0153986, IMG submission 104724) | Attine ant fungus gardens microbial communities from Georgia, USA - TSGA070 MetaG | ecosystem: Host-associated > Fungi > Mycelium > Unclassified | place: USA: Georgia, Alexander Wildlife... | reverse complement strand
TCCCTAGCATTGTCATAGTCCTTAGTTTCGTTGTCTCTAAAGCAAACTCTAGAAAACCCAACCCCTTGTTGCTCTCCTGTTACCTGAGTCTTAGTTGTGCAGGGAAGGACCTAATCCAGATTGACATTAACCCCCTCCATCGTGCTAAGGCTTGACATACTTCCTGTTCTCATTCAGTAGTCACTTTTTTGTGACAGAAACTACAAGAAAATGATAACTCAGGTGGTTTACATTCTAATAAAAAAGTATGCCTTATGCCATATTAAAATTGTATACCCTATCCTTTATTGGAGACATATGTAAGCCCTTAAACCCTGAGCTAGGTCTTAGTACCACTCTTTATCAGAGTTGACAAAGAGAACTTGTTAGAGTCCTCACTTCATTAGATCTATCTACTTATACATATTTCTGTTGGTCTGTACACCTTTTATCCTGCACTCCCAACCAAACTATGTGTGATGTGATATGTGATGTGACCTTGTCACTCCTTTTGTCACACTGTGTGACATACTTTCCCATGCTAAGAATAGAATAGAAGATAAAAGGAAAATAAGAAATGGACTTAGCCAAAAAGTCCATGACAACATATGGACAATATATGCCTTATGCCCTGCAAACCAATTTGGTAACTGGAAAATATATGCCTTAATGGAGGTATGCCTTATTAAAGGTTTGACTGTATATCCATTCTTGCTGGCCTGCTTGGAGTATGGCATTACAACTTCACAATGCACTAATCCTGGTGCACTAACAGCCCTGTTTCTCCTCTGGCAACTTCAGAAAGAATATGTTTGCACTTTAGACATCTGTGATTACAGAATGTTCTTGATATATCAACTAGTCCATGTGACACTGAAAATGATATGCCTTCCCTGTCCGTGCTACAATAATTTGGAGGATCGGAGTTTCCTCTGAGCTCTTACTCACTGGCTGCTTCGATAATGGATTACGACATTTGATACAAATGCCTCGTTCCGGCGTCCATCCACGCGCCTTTTGTCGAGACAAGTTGACCATCGTGTCGAATAAATCATGCTCCATGAGACGTTGAGCCATAATCAGCATGTCTTGATCAGAACGGTATGAGTCTAGCATACCCGTAAGGATCGTACGAAACTCGTCATAGTGGGAACGTAAAGTTGAAGCTGTCGAGTTTGTCAGGCGTTTGAATAGGCGAGGAAACGAGACGACAGAGGTAGACGTTATCGACACAAGAGCACTAAATGTGGTCTGCACCGAGGAACGAAGGTCTGATAGACACTTGTGTCGCACCCCTTCATCGAAACCAGAAGTCTGACAAGCAGAAACTAGCTGTAGTATATTGATCTGGCTGCTGAGAAGTCTAAACCAAATATCTTCCAGTGGCACATCGATATCTGAAGACTCGCGTGATCTTCCTAAACAGATCTTGACGCAGCTCTGCCCTATGACTTGTAATGAATTCAAAATCTGATCAAGTTTCCCCCGTGATTCAGCAGACAACTCTTTCAGAGCTTGGATGACTTGTAATGACAAGTCTCGCTGGTACTCGACAGCTTTGTCAAGTGCTTTTTGAGGTTCATTTCGAGCGTCATATGCCCAGATAACGGCATCATAAACCTGATTATCTTCGCATACTTGAATCATATCGTCCCAATCTAGGTAGTCATGAGGCAGGGTTTTAAGGACAGCAACGATTCTGGAGGGTTCAAATCGACTTTGGAGGTCGATATACATATGCCAAAGTCCAGGTGTTGCTGAGAATGAGACCGGCGCAGACTGGGTGGTGGCACTGTCCCCATAGGGTATGAGAGCCTGAAGGTAGGTGAGCCTTTTGACGTCTTCCCCCGCGTCACCCAGAATATCAAGGGCACGTTCATGAAGGTGAGGAAGGTGTTTTTGCAGCAACAAAGCTGTTTCATATACTCCAAGCTCCAATAAACGCACCAACGACTTCTCTGCATTAGAAGCCAGCACATAAGGCAAGACCCTCTTGTTCGTCTCTCCAGAGACCAACACTTCATCCAACTTCTCAAACGCGATAGCAGGATCAATATCTTGGTCATCGAGATAGGTCATGAACAAAAGTTCCCAACGTTGGTCTCTCCTATGCCACGTACGGAGAATCCTATAAAATCCGGCACGTTGAAATAGCGCAATGACGTCCTCAGTGTCGTGGGGATTGTATGCCGATAGGAGGTATTCTACAGCTAATTGTCGATCTTCCCTATTCTCAGACTTGCCTTCCAAAGTGAGATGGACGAGAGTCTTATGTAAAATACTGGGGGCTAGTGCCTCAGAAAGGAACTTTGGGTATTTAGGAGCATTTCGAGCGATGAAGATATGCACGAACGTAGCGTCTTCAGAAGGTAAGGAAGGGATGAGTTCAAGAAGGATCCGTACAATGATCAGCCTATTGATGCTCTGAGTTTCATCATGCAAGTATGCATCTTCAAACGCAATATCAAGGGAGTGAAGGAATGATTCTGCATCCCACTGAAGGAGTTGTCGAATATAAGGGTAGGTGGGTTCGGCCCCACCTTCCTCATCGGATGTCAATATCAGTGTTCCTCCTCCTGGGGGCCACACACTTGATCGCCCATAGAACAGGAACGTATATATATCCTTCTTGGCATGAAGCGCCTCTCCTTCTGGCAAAGGCTCCCCACTGGGATATGTCAGTCCATAAAGGACATGCGAGAGATAGGGATAGACCTTGTAAGAGTTCAGAATTATGGTTTCTAGACTAGCCTCCTCATCTTCGTCCCCTTCAGCGTTCTCAGCCTTTGCTCGTCTGAATCTCAACACTCTTCGTATGAGTCCCAGAAGCTCGACAATCGGGGCAACATAGTCCTTCAATGCTCGGGTGTATGTATATATCAAAGCATCGTAGAGGTGATGTTTTTGACACAACTGAATGGCCTGGTTGATATCCAGACATTCAGGATCAATATGCCATATCACACGTTCCACGAGGTCTGATCGCCCACCTTCCTCGTGTAGGCTAATCAGCCTCTGCACGATTCGCGGTGGGACATATCGAATCTCGTTATTCAGAAGAAAAGGTTCCAGGTGCCGCAGATAAATCGCCGAAATACCACAGTCGTCGTATTTTTGAAACAAATCCTCAAACAAGAAATCGGTGTCGTTCAATGCAATACATGCACGGCAACATGAGGTGACAAGATTCTCGAATAAAGACGTCCTGTCCACACCTCTTCCGTCTGGTGTGACATGTGTTGAGTCAGTCATCCTATCTTCAGAGAAGGCATAGCGTGCGGAAGCAATCATCAGCTCTTGTAATTTTTCCCCTATGACTTCTTTTCGAAGTTTCGGCTCCTTGGGGAGACCGTTTCTATTTCCCGGCGCCTCGTCCAGATAGTAAGCTCTGGCAAGTTCAATTGCACTGAGAAGGTCACCATCTTTAACAAGCGACAGGATTCTGTCTGCCCAAGTTACAAGGGTCCCAACACGGACATCATCCTGGGCCTTGAAGAGGCTCAAAGGGAGCTCGCTTGACCGAAAGGGTGGAAATCACTCACCAATAAAAATATTTTGCCCTTATATATGCGCATGCTGTGTGCAACCTCCATCCCAGAGTCTTGATAATTGACCTTGCCATTTACTCTATGGCCAATTGTCGGTGACATGAGCATAGAGGAATCAAATTCAACACATTCAATCATCTTGGATGTCTGTAAATCATACACTCCCATCTGGTTCATTGTAAGAACAATCAGTTGCTGTAATTGTAGATCAGTAATTTCATATATTACTTGGGTATGGAAAATTCACCTCAAAGTTTAACCACTGCAAGCCCAAAATCTCCTCCTTTGCAGTCCACGAAAGCACGTCCTTATAATCGATGGCACCAACCTCTAGCTCGCCTACCTGCCCCGTCTTCGCATTCTTCGACACTTGTTGCACTTTGACTTCCTCAACTTCAATAATCTTCAACAACTTACCCAAGGCGAATGCCAGTAAAGGAGGAGTTGGTGATCCTTGTTCCCCGCCTTTTCCCTTTCCTTTCACCTTTCCCTTTGCATCTTCGTTAGTTTTCGCCACCTTGTTTATGTCCAACCCACTAGTAAAATTGGGATCTTGATAGACACTAGGGAACCAAGCCAAAGAGCCTCTCCATTTAGTCTGAGATTGCCATGACACACCCTCTTCCAGACCTCTAGGCACCTTGAACCAAGTTTTCGGACTCGGTTTCAGCCCAATAACAACCAACTTTGTCGGAGTCAACATAGCAACGAGACTATATGCATCTGTGACGTGCGGACAAGTTCCCAGAGGTAAAGGTGACATAGCAAGAATGGTGTAGCGAGGGTTCCGGTGTTGAGTTGTGTGCGTGCTATGTATGCGAACAGGATGTGATTCTGCTCGAGGCAGTGATGATGATGAGGGAGGTGGTTGAGGATCCGGATATCGACCCAGAATTCGAAGAATGTCTGATGCTTCAACGAAGAGGACTTTACCGAGAGTGTGATAGAACGCGAGACCATGTACGTCGGCTGAAACAATCGCTGTATGCCGTCCTGCAACAAAACCGATACTGACAATACGAGAACCTTGGATGTGACCTTCTTTTCTGCCGGAATAAACGAGAGAAAGGGAAGTAGGCGGGACGGATCGGATCGGTATAGTCGGGTTTGCAAGGTTGTATATCTGAATGTAGCCTGTCGAGTAACCCGCAGCCACACATGTGCGGTCGTATGAAAGTGTGAGCGCGGTGACCGCCCCATATCGACTCTCTAGGGAAGAAAAGTGAGCAAACTTTAGGGGAGATGGTCAAGGCTCACCAGATGACTCGCCGCCACAAATGCACCTCAAATTCTGTCGAAAATCATACACAAGTATCTTCCCATCCGACGTCCCAATGCACACATTCCCATTTGCAGCTAATACAGTAGGTGTCTTGAATCCCCTCGCACCAAGCACCGTCATCGCCTTCTTGACAGCAGTGCTGGCAAACAAGTCTTTTCCTATCAAATGCAGGTTTGTCCATCTAAAGGCTTCGTTCTCTGTACTTTGTAAAAGGGCATTGAGGAATTCACGATGACTCTGTGTGTGGGAATGGAGTTGGGATGTTGTACTCGAATGTGTAGTGGGTGACTGAGAGGTGTCATTGGAAATATCAGAAGGGGTATGTAATGATGAATCTGTGAGCAACTGAGAAGGTAAAGGTGAGCTGAAATTGGTTGATGAGGATACCGGCGAAGAGTCTGGTGTCCGTGCAAAGACAGATCGGGACCGCAAACGGGAGACACTGGGATGCAAAAACGGTTTCGCAATTTTTGAAGAGGGGGCAATTGAACGCGATCGAGACCTTGGTAGTGGTTTTTGAGTAGAGGTTTCGGAATCAAGTAGCTGTACTTGTGGCTAAACCCTTTCCCGTTCAGTTCAATGCAAGTGTGACGGAAATGAGACCTACATACCAGATGGTCTTCCTCATCTACAACCACCTTGGATATGTGCACATTCTCATCGCATCCCTCGTCGTCCGTCGACTCATCTTGACCCAAGACCTCCCTCAACCTGTCACTATAGTTTGACGCAGTAGCCGCAGCATCGACGCCGGCATACACTACGCTGTTGTCCAATTTGAACCCGGCCGTTTCTCCCTCTTCATCGCTATCCATGATCTCCTCCATACGAGAAGAATAGTCCTTGGCCGAGAAACTATCCTCGATTGCCGGGGCACGGATATCATCATACTCGAGACCACCCTCGTCGGAATCCGAGAAGTATACCTGATGTGTGTCGTTAGAGTAGATGACCGACATGCTCTTGTCGCTCGAAACCATGTGTATTTTTCAAACACACAAGCAATTGATCATGCCAACTATAATGGGCGTCACGGATCGCGTCACGGATCGGCGTACATATGTTTGTATTGTATTTGTACACAGAAGCCTATGCCATACCTGGGTCCAGCCAACGAGGATTAAGTGGATGGCACGGATTGAATATAACAATATACGATAGCATTATGACAGAAAAAGGGAAACCAAGCCCGAACCAAGAAGCAAGACAACGCCGTACTAACTCGCTATCCGTCTTTCTCTTTTAGCACCAGGACCAAATCTCTCCTGGAACCCAATCAACTCCTCCATCAGCTCCTCCATCATCTTCATCGTTGACAATGGCTTTCCTTTATCGCTTTTCCACAATATTGAGGCGGCCTTGACGGTCAATGGAACAACCAGCGGATGATGCTCAGGGTCTGCAGCTTTACCCTGAACCTCATTCGATATTTGTAGTGAAGAGCCATCTATAACAGCCGTGTCACCACCAATTCCACTGTTGTCCTTCCCTGATATTTCCAAATCAAATTTCAGCACTTTTTCCAATGCTTCCTTCCGCCGTTCACGATCTAGTGCGTTTGCCTGTTCTCGGCCCACCCATTCTACTAATGCCCGAACCCGCTTGTTCATATCCCCAACACTCATCCGCTTACTGGGCCATTTAACTTTTACCCCGCGTTCCATTGTCCGCTCCATGCTCTCTCCTCTCCCACTGAACGTTCCGGTACCTGATTGGATTTCTAGTGGTTGTGGAATGTTGGTGGGTAGCATCTCTTCGAGGTGTGCCAGGTAGTCAGGGAGACCCCAAGATGTAAACAGAGGCTGCTGCGAAACAACATATACATGGGAATTCCGGTAGGTCCGTGCCAAATCCAGAGCAGAATTGCCCTGGCCAGTAGTGCTGTGAGATTGGCCTCTCCGCGAACTAGGTTCTTGATTCATGCTGCTATTGCCATGAGACGTGGGATGGGAGACGGGAGGCCGTCTGGCAATACTAGAACCCTTGGAACGACTATTGCCGCCTTGACGTTTCGTCGTGGTGGTGGTGGTGGCAGGCTGGACTGCTGGAAGAAATGTCACGTGAGTAAAGCAGACGGAATGGCGCCTTGCTCACATTCGTCCCCGTCAAGGGGCGCGGGGGGAACAACAATGCCGGAGACAGGGGCAGCTCTGCGGCCAAACCGTTTTCCCGATTTTTTTGGATGTAAAGGGGCAGGAAATTTAGGGGGAGGGGAAGGGATATGAGGTATAGATAGAGGCTGCTGATCAGAGGCGCTGGAAGATGATCTAGTGCGTTTCTTGCTTGGCCTGAAAAAGTATGAACCAATGCACGGTGTTTCCAAGCAGAAACTGAGCTTACGCATCGTCATCTGTTCTTTTCCGCTTCTTTCTATTATGAGAACCAACCTCAGACTCTGGTTCTGGGTCAGGCTTGAGAGCAGCGAGTGGTTGCTGATGCTGAGTGAGGTTTTCCTGAGCGGCAGCGGCCTCCGCAGCAGTAGCCTCAATGATCTCTTTGAGGCTTTCGTCAAAATTGGCATCTCGACTGTTCATAGTGTTTCGCCTCTTGGAAGGCTGCTTTAGGAGATGGGTAGGAGAATGGGAGCGGGATATGCGTGAGGCAGCAGTGGCAGGGGTGACGGTAGATGTATGCCGCGCTTTCTTTGCCAATCGCCTGGGTGGGTATGAGAGAAGACTTGGAAGGAGGAGGATAAAGCAGCGCACTTGAAGAGCTCGCCGTGGAGCTCAGGGCGACATAGCTCGCAGTAGTAGTCGGCGTCGTGGACCTGATCCTCCGAGTCGTAGCCCATACAGAGGCCGTGTTGCCAGACCTTGCAGGTCTCGCATTGAACCATGAATTCGCCAGCATCGGTCTCATCCTCGCCTGGGGAGGAGGGGGATGAGTGAGTGGGGCGATAAGGGCAAAGAAGAACCAACCGTTGCTGCCGCATACACAGCGAGTAATTCCCTGCTCTTCTTCGTCTGCGGGATCTGTGGTGGTGGTGTCTTGAGGCTCATGAGGGGTGTCTAGAGCGATGTCAGCGCTGGAGCGTCGTTTATCCCTGCTCTTGCGCTTGGCCTTTGGTACGGCAGAGCTGGAGTTGGAAGCAGAAGAGTGAGTGGCTGAAGCCGAGTGTTTACGATCCTCGAGATGGTCTTCCTGGTCGTCCCGTGTGCGCTTTGTGCGAGATGGGGCCGACTGGGGTGGCCTAGGGGGGTTGTCCCTGTGTCGGGGAAGGTCAGAATCTGGAGATTTTGAATTTGCAGACGGTGCTGAGCGACGACCTGAGCGGCGGATCTCGCGGGGAGACAGCGGAGGACCCATGGCCATCGTCGCCGCCTGCGCCATGGCCGAGAGGAAGCTGTCTGTTACATCATGTGACCATCCCCGTCGCGTCTCCGGCAATCACAATGCAACGCACGGACCATAATCGTACGCCAGCGAGCACGTGCTATTACTAAATCACGTGCTGTTCTTGACCTCGTGACTTGACTCGACTTCCTCCGTTATGGCCACACTCGAGTACACCTCCAACGCCCCAGACCCCATCATCACAGACAGACCGCAGGAACCTGCCTTTCCTCGCCTCAGCAAGCACTACCTCCTCCCAGATAATACTCCCGATTATCTCAGATTAATTCTAAATGCCAAGGTATACGATATCCTCCAGGAAACACCCCTCATTCCTGCAACCAACCTAAGCACAAAGCTCGGAAACTCCATCTTTCTAAAACGCGAGGATCTTCACGAGGTCTTTAGCTTTAAAATCCGAGGAGCCTACAACTTTATGGCTCATCTTACCGACGAGGAACGCTGGAAAGGCGTCGTCACTTGTAGCGCCGGTCAGTGTGCGTGCTTAATCTTATCTATAGCTAAATTCCTAATCTTCCTCTCTCTTTACAGGAAATCATGCCCAAGGTGTCGCTCTCTCCGGTGCCCGTTTAGGTATCCCATGTACCATCGTCATGCCCAAGGCCACCCCCTCCATTAAAGTCCGCAATGTCGCCCGTCTGGGTGCAAAAGTTCTCCTATATGGTGACAATTTCGACGAAGCGAAAGTAGAGTGTGCTCGCCTTGCCCACATCCACGGACTTGCCTTTGTCCCCCCCTACGATGATCCCCTCGTCATCGCCGGCCAGGGGACGGTGGGCTCGGAAATACTCAAGCAGGCTCCTCACTCTGACCAAATCACCGCCATATTTGCCGCTGTTGGCGGTGGCGGTCTTGTTGCTGGTATCGCCGAGTACGTCAAGCGTATCGGTAACCCACATACCAAAGTCATTGGCGTCGAAACCCTTGATGGTGATGCCATGGCTCGTAGTATCGCAAGCGGTGAGCGTGTGACGCTCCCCGATGTTGGTCCCTTCAGTGATGGCACCGCTGTCAAAACTGTCGGCGCCGAAACCTTTAGAATCTGCAAACAGCATTTGGATGAGATCGTTCTCGTAGACAACGATGAGATCTGTGCCTCTATCAAGGATATCTTCGAAGGTAAACTTTTCAGTCAGAAGCAGAGAACCAGATGGCTTTATTAAGTTAGATACCCGTTCTGTCACTGAACCAGCTGGGGCTCTCGCCCTCGCCGGACTCAAGCGATACATCATCAAAAATAACCTCATCGGTGCTCATAAAAAATTTGTAGCTGTTGTCAGTGGAGCAAACATGAACTTTGATCGTCTTCGATTCGTCGCAGAACGCGCTGAATTAGGCGAAGGTCGCGAAGCGCTCCTTAGTGTTGATATCCCTGAAAGGCCAGGAAGGCAAGTCTCCTCTCTCAGAGATAACCATGCTCCTCAAATTCGGTCTTTTCTCTCTGTTTACAGTTTCATTGCCCTGCACTCAGTCATCCATCCCCGCGAAGTTACGGAATTCGTCTATCGGTATAATCTTTCTGGGGATGGAGATCGTGCTCACGTGTTCTTATCCTTCAAACTTGACACCTCTGACCGGCTCACCGAAGTTCATCAAGTTCTTTCGTCCCTTGCAATCGAAGACATGCAGGGCTTTGATATCAGTGATGATGAACTAGCAAAGAGCCATGCGCGGTACATGATCGGAGGTTGCCATGCGGTCCCTAATGAGCGTATTTTTAGATTCGGTATGATACATCCACATCCATCCACAAATTTACTTGACGGGATGCATAGCTTTTCCTGAAAGACCGGGCGCCCTGCGCAAGTTTTTGACAGGTTTACATCAAGGGTGGAATATATCTTTATTCCACTACCGTAATCATGGAGGAGGTGTGTTCCGGTCAGCCAGCTTTGCCAATCGGTATTTTTAATGCATCCTTACAGATCTTGGAAAGATACTTGCGGGTGTCCAGGTCCCGGTAACCGACTACGAGGACTTTGATGTTTATTTACAAAAACTTGGTTATGCCTATGTAGAAGAGACAAACAACCCCGTTTACCTTCGCTACCTTCGTGGATGAAACTATACAATGTGCTACTATACTAGATAAAATGTCAATTTGTAAATACAGAACTATTAACCATTCCTTTTTTGGTCAATCTATAAATAATTCAGGACATTGTAACAAAGAGACAAGAAAGAAAGAGACAAGGTGATGGTTGATGGAAGGCTAAAAAAAGCTCCTGGATCATAAATTCCTGAAATTTTCACTGAGGTCACAAATGGGACCTTCCACTAACCCGAATCGGCATCAAAAGCTCCGGAATTCTGTACCTAGGCTGCAGTACTTGTGACGTTGTCTCAACAGCTTTGATAGCAAGTGCCGTAGAAAGTCCACGGTTGCCAATACAGATACCCGATCCCCCGTACTTGTATATCCACCCAATTTCCCACCCCCCATCCTCGCATTGCAAAGCAAGAAGTTTCCGTAGATCAACTTCGTCCCGAATTCCGACAAAATCGCAAGTTAGTATACGCATTGAGAGTGCCGAGGAGTCACCGTCAGCCCCGATACGTTCTTGGATCCGCTCTTTGAGCAAAGGTTTGAGTAGTGCATGGAGGTCTGGATCTCCTGAACTGGAGAGAAGCCGACTGATGAGATAGAGGAAACATTCTGGCGTCTCATAGTAGCGAGTACCCTCCAAGTAAGCACGGTTCATGAGAATGTCGTGAACCCAGTTTAGAGTTTCTTGAAGCTGAGACGCACGGCCGTAGGTGTAAAATAGATTGAGAACATTGACGCATACGACAGGGTCGAATCGTGGTCGACGATGATCAAAGTAGGTCTATGCAATGCGTCAATACAGGAACCCGCGACAATCATTGGTTTCAAGTCAACATGACAGTATAGTATACTCACTTGAATGATGCCGTCAACACTGACGTATTCCAACATCTCGTCCATGACCGAGTGGACAATATCTTTGTCATATTTCAGTACAGTGAGACCAAGAGATGTGGTATCGAGATCGGATGGGAACTCTTCTGTAGTTAATTGACCCTTTCCTGGACAAATGATGGGACCAAACCGAAAAGAGAAAATTACGTTTGATCAGTCCATTACGCTTTTCAACGGCCCCTCAAGTGCCTAATGTCAGATATGTCATACCTTTGAAAAAGTTCCAGGTTCTGGGGCATTCAATGAGGTCAATTAGTTCTCTAATCATCAACATGAGATTAAATATAGCTGAACTGGAGTAATGGGACATTTACTTCTGATTAGTAGCCTCGAGGATCAAAAGCGGAGCAAAGTTTTCCTCGACCACGACTGACGCCTGGGTGGGTGTCGCCTTCGTTACAGATTGGAAATTTCTTGCATTATGTCTTAGGAACTCGCGCCCACGTTGAATAGGATTCCCAATAAGATTTCGAAGCGCACGCCTGACTTTCGGTTCCTTCTCGAATACAATTCCACAGAAACCAAGCGAACGTGCAGAAAGGACATTCTCAAATTTATCATCCACAAATATTGTCTGTTGAGGACACAGACCAGTAGCACTGATAACGTAGCGATAAAAGCCTAAACGAGGCTTGCGTTCCCCGACAGCGCCAGATGTGAAGACTGCGTCGAATATTGACCAATCAGCAAACTTGGTTCTCAGGACCTCCCAATCGGGAAGAGAGATGTTGGACATGGCATAGATCCGCAAACCACCATGAGACTGAGCCTTGAGTTCACGAATGAGATGGATGAAGTTGTTGTTTGCCTGGAGAGAATTACGCGCGTCCTGGAAAGCTCGGCGAACTTCCTCTACGGGCACATCAAATTCTGATGAGACAATGGAGTAACAGTCGGCTTCCCCAAGCCGCCCACATTCATACTCGAACCAAGTCAGAGAGTTGAGTATTGATCGTAGAGTTTGTGGAGATATTGTTGTGGTAGTATTTGCAGACCATTTGAAGAGAACGTCACCGAGATCAAAGATGATCCCTGTGTACGACGCTAACGAATGGAACATTTGAAATAGGGAAACGAGAGTTGTTTGATTTGACTGATACTCCAGAAACTGTCCCAATTTATACAAAGAGGCGGTTCAGTTAAGCAGAAAGATTGCGTGCCTAGACCCTGATCTTTTTCCATTGCGCAGGGTGACAATTATGTCATGGTGAAAATATCGTGACACGAGAGATGGCTGAAAAGAGACTACTTCAAAAGGATCTGATTAAAATGCGCATATAGTGGAGTAAGTCTCTTGCATTTGGATGTGCTTCTTGAAGAAGCCAAGCTGAAGTTGAATAGCACCGGGCACCTTCAAGGAGAGATCAGGAGATCAAGATGCAAAATCAAATATGTAGATCTTATCTTATCTTTATGCCTATTTTTATTCAGCTCGGTTTGCATTGCCTTGATTGCCTTGATACTGGATTTAGACCAACCATTTCATATTTTGATTTTCTGATGCGACATTCATGATGACCCTCCATAAAAAGTCCTCTGGAAACGAAATCCCAGGGAAGAAAATGAATATGATTCCGGTGGAAACGACGCCATGTACATTATGCTCGCAATAATTTTGACCAAAACCATGTGATGAAGAGACGGAATAATGTGGA
>Ga0153986_1000454_pt1 | contig 12769 bp, 14 predicted proteins | sample TSGA070MetaG_FD_104724 | JGI IMG/M metagenome (GOLD analysis project Ga0153986, IMG submission 104724) | Attine ant fungus gardens microbial communities from Georgia, USA - TSGA070 MetaG | ecosystem: Host-associated > Fungi > Mycelium > Unclassified | place: USA: Georgia, Alexander Wildlife... | reverse complement strand
CGAAAACGAGTCTAGGCTCACAAGTCACAGATCCAACAACGTGGGCACGATTATGGTGTCGGTAGTACAAATGATGCTGTATCTACGCTGATTGCTATATTGCGATGGACAGCGTGGACGCCAAGAGTCTTCTATACGCAACTTCTGACAACTGCATTTATGTGCTTAGCACAAAATCCTACGACAAGTTCCATATGGAGGGTCTTCATCGTTGGACGCGTCAGTACGAACAATGCATCAACTAGAGATCATATTGATCAGTAATTTTAGCTTCCATCTTTGCTAGCGTCGTTCGAGACCGCAAATAAAGGTGTCCATACATCTCAGAGTGATTGGGTGGGTGTGGTAGATTTGATGTTTTTCCAACTTCTTACTGGTTACAGAGAAGTGCAATGTTATCTGCTCTGGAGTATATATACAGAAGGCCAGACCTCATAGTTGAATGCGAACATATCCTATCTCGAGCCACAGGCAGTTCTGAGGATGATCTGTAAGTGTCTCAATGGGACATCAGATGCGAACTAATGAGTCGGGGGTAAGAGGACGGTCGTTCAATCGAGACCTACTTCATTCCTTGATTCAGTGCGACCTGGTAGATCCGAATTTTGCACTCCAATTAGATCCCGCTTTAAACGCAGAGAGTGGCTCTCGGCTTTTTGCTGAAGCCCAGGAGGCGGGTGCAGAATTTGCGGTACGTGTCTTGTTCAAAGTTAGTCCAACCCTAATGTTCCCTTGACAGCTATACCTTGAAAGCAAGCTAGCATTGGATGCAGAAATTACTGATGTATGTAATTGGATCGTCCGTCTATGGCGCGACAGCAGCACACATCACACCTTCGCATACGTCGTGTTGAAGGTGCCTTCTTTGTCAGCTATTAGCGGGACAAGTTTTTTGACCCTTCAGGTCCTTCTAGCGTTTTACTCAGTTCGCGACTTCTCTGGACACAGATAACCTCAGCCATCTTTGCAAAATTTTGTATACAAGCGACTTTGCTCTGGACATCCTTGCACTACATATAAAGCTCACTGAGCTCGTCTTCCGCGCCTTGGGATTCCTGGAAGAATATGATTGCGGGACTGTCGGTAGGTCTCTATGTAATGCAGGGAAAGGCAAAGGCGTTTATCAATCATCAGGTGATCCACAGACCGCAGTCAGCCATCTAGGAGATGTTGTGCTCTTGGTGCAATACACTGTCGTCCGGTTTCGGGTAAGAGTCCAATTTCGATGTAATGTAGCTTTTGAATTGTTGATACGGAAGTTTAAGTTAAGCACGAGTCATATTTCTTTCATGGATCAGTCGATCTCGGCCTCTTATCTCTTTTCGTCTACCACTGTCCAGGACCCTGGAACTCTCCCGTCAGATGAGGCGAATTCCTTTACTGCTTGGTTCAAAGCTTTATTTGACAGCAGTAGCGAAGGGATAGAGGATGATATTATAAGGTTAGCCTAGTTGCACGTGCTATTAGTTCAACTTACCATCTCTTAAGATCTACGCCACTCAAGCTCCTACTGCGATTATCCACAAGTTTGATTGCTCAGGCTCTCAGGTCCAAACTGGATCCTGATATCCTTAACAACGGGATTTCTTACTTTACTAGCCCTCTTCTCAATTGGACCTTGTTTAACGTGGTGAGAGGTGTGCTGAAAGAATCCGAATCATCCAAGTGAGTGGAATTTCCGAGTTGCAATTTCGAGCTTATTTGTGTTGGTAGGTCTGTGAATCCGGCCTTCCTAGACATCCTCCAGACATTTGTTCTTTCGCCTTCTTGTCCTCGTCCAGTGCTCTTGTTATGCAAAGATCAGCTGTATAGTCTCACCACCCTGAAACGGACAAAAAATATCGCTACTTTCAATGCGAGTGCAATCCGAGACAAACTAACAGAGGTCACTGGAAGGAACTATTCAGGTGTGGGATAAAAAAGTATCTTCCAAATATCTTGAGTTAAATCCTAATTTTTACTCTAGATACTAATCGAGTGGTCCCGGTCAATCTCCACAGCTGGGAAGAACAGCCGAAGCAAGATATACACGACGCTATAACCGCCGCCTCCGGACAGAAAGTTCCAAGCCTAAACGTTGAGAAGTGTTTGCGCATCTCGCCACCGACAAAATTTTTGAAAATTTTTTGGTCCGAAATACTCATATCAGGGAGCATGAGAGAGATTGCAATCGTCAAACGACTGGCAACGTTTGTCTTGGCTACTCCGAGGTCTTCTCAAACCCCGCCACTATTACCCATTTTTCTGCATCTTGTGCTTCCCTCTCTTATAAGCAATATCGACTCTCAACAACCAGCGGAACAGAATGTCACTGCTGACATCTTAGCCATTATCATTTCCTCTGCACTCACAGCAGCTGCCAATCTCGATTGGGCGGTGCACATGATCTGCGGTGAACATAGGCCGATCCTAGGACAGCACAGTCCAGCAATGGTTAGACAATTGGCTGCGGGGCTCCGCGCGCAGAAGGATAGACCCGCTGGGAAATTGCTAGGGCAGAAGCTGGCCACATCTCAGGGATTTGTTACCAACTTTCCTTTCTTTGTGAAGGAACTCAATGCATGAAAGGAAAATGACATTTTATGTGATATAGTTTCTCTTGTGTAGACGTAGATATAGATCTCTATACATCGGTGGTAAGAGAAGCTATGGAACAATAATCAGCATGAATTCAAGCGAGATTGCTACTGAGAACTTACGGCAGCAAGCATTTTGAACTGGGTCACATGCTTGGTCTGGAGGGCAGAGTACAAGACAGGGCGTGTCATCATTTCCCTAAGAATTCTTGAATTACTTGTGAATCATCAATATTGACAGCAACGTACCGAGCCCACAGGTGCATTGGAAGGAGCATACTCTGGTTGAATTGTGCAGGAGTGAATCCCGAGACAGTGAAGAGTGTGCCGGATGTTTTCAGCTATATGCATGAAATCGTAGCTTCTCTCAGATCGAACGTGGACGGAAGCGACAATTTTGTTCTCTGACAATTGCCAGATGTGGAGTTCATGTAAAGAAACAACTCCAGAGACTTTCAGGATAGATGATCTAACTTCATCTAGAGAGACTGCCGCTGGGACTCCTTGAAGAAGAATGAAGGAGGTGCTACGGACTGCCCGCACAACCAAATAAATGAATAATTGGAATGCAGAACACTTGCCAGTACTTACCAAGAGGAAGTGCGCTAGAGAATATGATGAGAGTAATGACCAAGCTGATAAGAGGGTCGAAATAGTATTTGAAGGACCATGACGTTTTCCAAATGACAAATCCTGTAGCAATGACACCTACATTTCCAAGAGCATCACCCAGTACATGCAGCACGAGAGCTCGCACATTCATCGAACTCTCATGGGAATTGGATGACTTCGGAGGGGGGTCCCCAAGTAAAGGAGTTTCTTCAGATGAAGGTAAGATCTCGTCGCTTGTGGGATTGACAATTGACATCGAACGTAAACCTCTCGAGTAATCAGGGATATCAGAACCTTGGTGAGTATGGGAATTCATGGTCGAAGGAGAATTCGCTTGCGCCATTTCATTGGCCCTATTGAAAAACGAGGCGCGAGTAGTGGCAGGATGACCGTAGTAGGAGTATGCAGCATCAGAACTTGGGGGAGTTGATCGACCAGGTATGGTGATCTTTTTTGTCGGTGAAACTTCTCCAACCGAAGTCGATTGAGAAGTGGTTACACTTGGCGACTCGAGAGACGCACGAGGACGACTAGGCGAATGAGAGTGTTCTGTTACAATTAGAACTGGGAAGATCTGCAATATAGAGGATAGCATATACCATGAAGCAAGAAAAGTCCAACGATGTTTGACACTAAACCGAGGGATCCGACAACGATGACAAGTTCAGGATTAGATACCTCTGAGGACAGGTAAGACGACAAGAGAAAGCCATGACGGTAACAACTAAACCTGGAGTATTAAAAAACCGTTCCAATGCCTCTAAGGATATAGAGAAGCAGAGTGCCAAAAGAAAGACGCCATTTATAAGAGCAGCCAAAATTTCGGCCCGGTGCCAGCCATAGGAATAGCGGGGATCGGTTGACGTGGACGCGGTAAGCTGGTTACCTACCAGGTTAGACAAAGACAAGTGCAAAACGGCATTAGAATGACCTTTATGGCATACAAGCCCACAATAAGGCTCAATACATCGCTAGTTAGACAGTTTGGGTAAGTTTCTGGAAAGAGGCATGGTAGACGATGACGTACTTGAGCATATGGAAGCTGTCTGCGACGAGGGCAAGAGATCCAACGGCATACCCTGCGAGACATTGGGTTTATGTTAGAGCATGATTAAAGGATACGAACCAACGATGAGCTCGACAAAAAAGAAGAGAACATCTATGACAAGGAGAATCATAATTCTTGCAGAGCGGGACAGGCCCATGGCTGCATTCAAGAAGGAAAGAAAAGATGCAATTTCGTTTTTAATCGGGCTTCGGCTTTCGGTGATCGTTTACCGGTAGCTCGATTTAACCAATCAATCAAAAAAGTTGCTTCTGAGATTAAAACCTACCTCAGTCCGTGAGCCTCCGGGAATTTGCACGATCCTCTCAAATGTGTGAGCCCTCAAAAAACAGTTTATCCTGCATAGAAAGTACTGGTCGGGAATGAGTACTCAATATTCCACGCCGAGATGCCGGGTAAAATTTCAGGTCTCCCAGAATGTTCTGTAGCCTTTTATGGATTAAAGTCTTGTGATACTTACAATTTTTTTGCTGACAATGTTCTCCTTCCTCTATCATGAATCAGGCCATACGATGAAACAACTCCCCAGGATAGTGTAGGTAAAGACAGTGGGAATCCTAATTCTTGAATTTCATAATAATTTCATAATCCCGGCACTCGCGTGCGTGAAACATGCACGTGACATAATGATGCCGCACCTGGGATCGTTGCTACGGGAATAATCAACTATGATTTGCTCCCCACACTGAATTCTCTCAGAGGAGTGTGATCCAATTGTGCTCGGGTAAAGCGACGATGTTCATGTGATGAGCAAGGGAATTTTAGCCATTCCTCACAAAGACCAATTTTCGAGGTCCTGCTTACGTTCACTTGCTGCTCTTCCTCTAACCTTGGCAGTGATATAAGTGAGGCTGCTGATTTCGAAATATTTGCTGAATGTGATGTGGACAGTGGAAAAAAAATACAAAACAATCAAGGTTCGAATAACATTATACAGTCACCTGACAAGAACAGATGTTTCGGCCCAGAATTGTTTGTGATCCAGGCTACGTGATAAGCTCCAGGTGACATACCACTGCTTCCTAATTAGTATATGACGAGGGGAGGGTACAAACGGATAGCAAATACAAACTAAATATTCTACTTATATACCTAGTTAGAACAATAAAAACAATAAAATGTGAAACACAAAGAATCACATGCATCGTGCAGGCTCGCATGAATTCCTAATTCCAACATCTTGATCCATATCGAAAGTTTTCAAATAGAATGAACAGTGAAGGTTTGACTGTTGAGTTAAGGTCGAGAAAAGGGGAATTCTAGGGGGGAAACTTGTTGCAAACATGCAACTTTACTCTATTCTGCTTTCCATATTTATTCTATTAAAAAAAATAAACAAAACTGAGACATCAAGACATAAAACGCTAAATTAATTTTAGTATAGCGTTTGGTATTCCAACACTGACCTCCAAATGCTGGTATAAATTTCAGCCAATTTCAGGGTTTGAAGACGTCTACATATAATGTTCTATTAAAAGAAACCACTGTCAGCTTAATTTGGCATTAAGCTGACCAATGACCATAAGTCCCATGATCAACATCAATGAATTCTCTTCCTGGTTATAATTGGACATCAATAACCATCATCAAAATTTTCACATTTATACGTGTGGTACTTCCTTGAATAGAATCCTTGAGCAGCATGGTCTACTGCTGAATGCGGAGCATCACCACTTTAGATATGACTAGCCACAGAGATTGGCCCATACAACGCTTTTTGGTACGCGAATGTGACTTCCTTCTGGAGTGGCCGAAACAGATAGTAACTTTCCGTCCGCTTATCCGACCTGTATCTAGCCTCTATCTCTGACATGTTGACTCAGATGGTTCTTGCGGGTGTGAATCCTGTGTACCCTGTGCGGCGCGCTTGGTCATTGTGCAATCATGCTGACTGTGACTTCGACTTTCATTCTTGCCAACATATCTCCAGGTCCGACTCCAGAGTCAGAGTTGACTCAAGATCAAGACATGTTATTGATTGGTTGGTTTCGTTTTTTAACTCCAGGCAATATGTCCACTCGAATGCACATATTAATGAACTCTTGAACGTTAGAACATGGGACCCCTCTGAAGGCTACTATTTGACTCAAACTCCAGGTTACAGGGTAGATTTTTTACTCCAACAATATTATTGTGATCCGCGTAGACAATTCCAATCAGGAACCTGTCTCCTTCTGAGCTTCTGTGGCGTGCTTTTTTGTTTAATTCGACAGGGTACACATAAAAACGAAAGGAAAGATTGAGTTCAGATAAGAGAAATCATTGGTTGAATTTGGCCTTGCTTGGCAAAAGCTTTGGGGGTTTTCGTATGTGCTAAGCCTCTACGCTAGTGTATTCTACTTTCTCGAAGATGGCTGCCCCTTCTATGGCTGCTGCTCTCGCAGCATCTCTTCCGTCACCTTCTGATGCTCAGGCTTCTTCTCAACCAAAATATGAAGCGATCCCAGCTTCTATGGCAAAACTAGTAGATACTGAGGCTGAAATCCCAATCACGGGTGTTCAGCTGGATGGGATGGTAAGCTTCTATGCTCCTTGAAACTTCATCTCTTCGTCATATTTTCTGAGTCTATGAATCGGACAACATTCATGTTCATGCTCAGGTCGTTGCTAAAATCATGAAACATGCATACGAAGCATCCTCAGCTACTGCCCATGGGCTGCTACTGGGTCTAGATTTAGACAGCACATTGGAAATTTCTAATTCTTTCCCTCTCCCATACCATTCGCACGATGACGACGACAAGTCTACCAAAGCGATTGGTATGTTCCTTTGTTTGTGTGAATTAAGACGTAGATTAACAATCTTTAGCTCGCCATCAGGCATCAATGCTGCGCTCACTGAAGGAGGTGCAGGCAGATGATAATGTTGTCGGATTTTACCAAGCCACGACGCTTGGTGCCTTTTATAATCAGACTCTAATAGATACTCAGATGATTCATCAGGAGAAGTTGCGCCACGGAGGTGTCGTCGTGATACATGGTTTGTCAATTTCCCGACGTAGCTCTGTGATTCTAATGCCTGTTCGTGGCATCAATTACCAGATATATCGCAAACTGCACGGGGAAACGTATCATTCCGCGCCTACCGGTTGACGGCTGCGTTTACGGATACATACAAGAATTCTAATCTTGACACGGCGAGGTAGGTAGAGGGACCAGTGTGCTTGCGCAGGGCTTTCATTATCTGGCTTTTGAACCATGTGCTGACAAGGGGTAATTACAGCCTGATGATGCACCAACTGACTTTCTCTTCGATTCTTGAGGAAGTTCCTCTCAAAATCCGCACGAATCCTCTTCTCAGCTCGTTCCTCAATACTCTAATGAAGCCAAAACCATCACCACTCGTTGGTGCCAGCCCCGATGAGGCATATGAGACAGGTGTGACGCCCTCCTATTCGGCACTCGACCTCGGGACAGACAGTGTAACGAGGAACTTGAAGCAAATTGTAGAGTCGATTGATTCATATCGGGTAGAGGATGGTAATGTGTCGTATGTGATGCGGCAGATCGCCCGAGAACGAGTAAGGGCAGATAACTACATTGCCAAGAGACAGGAGGAGAATCAGGCGCGTATTGCACAGGGCCTGGCGCCACTTCCGGAGGAGGATGTCACCCGACTGTTCAAGATCCCAGCAGAACCTCCTCGACTTCAGAGCCAGCTGCTACTGGGGCAGATAGATGCCTGTGCAAAGAGCCTGGGTGATGCAACAAATGTGAGATTAGTGAAAATGTATGCAGCCAAAGCCAGTGCCGGGATCTAATATTAATATGTACATATTAATACATATATGGCGATTGTGGGAATGAAGCGTGGGAGGCACGTTGCGAGGCCAAATATCCTGCAACAGATCGCTTGTGCAGATTCTATAAGTACCACTCGCTCCATTTCTCGGCGAGAGTCTTCCATTCCTTCCCCAATGTCTTTCACTAAGGCTTTTATTCTCTTCCTTTCCTTTGTTCTCTCCACCTACGCTCTCGCCACCCCTCATGTTCCTCGTGGCCTTCACCGTGCTCTCGCCGCCCGCCTTCCTGTTGATCCTCTAGCTTCTGCTGATCCTACGGCCCCTGTTCGCAAGCGTCAAAACAAGCGCTGCAGGCCCCGCTCTTCCACTGTGATCTTATCCAGCGCCGGGCAATCCACAAAGGTCCTTGTTCCATCGGCAGTCACCACTCACAAGGCTTCCGCAACAGCTTCTTCACACGAGGTGCTCCTTACCACTACTCTCGGAATATCTACATCCAAGGAGGCAGAGCCTTCAATGACGACTCAGAAGCCACCTCCGTCTTCTATTAAGGAGGCAGAACCCCCAGTGACGACCAAAAAGCCGTCTCCCACTCCGTCTCCCACCAAGGAGGCAGAACCCCCGGTGACGACCAAAAAGCCGTCTCCCACTCCGTCTCCCACCAAGGAGGCAGAACCTCCGGTGACGACCAAAAAGCCGTCTCCCCCTCCATCTTCCAATCTCCCCAGCTTCATGGTTGGTACCCAAAAGGGGGAAGGTACCTTCTATTCCAGTATGTCGCTCTCTTCTTTATTCTGCTACTCCTGTTCATTTGTCCCGACAGCTGGTCTTGGTGCATGTGGTGTGACGAACAAGGACACTGACCACATTGCTGCCGTCTCTTACCTCTTATTTGACGCTTATCCGTAACATTTTCCCCCTATCGTGATGGAACTACTTACGAACTACACATCAGGAACTATAATGGCGTTAATCCGAACGATAATCCCGTTTGTGGGCGCAAAGTCGCCGTCACCTGTGAGTGATCACTGGATGAAAATTTCTCCCTCCTAATAATGCAACAGATGGAGACAAGTCTGTCACAGTTGTTATCATGGATCGTTGTGTAGGTTGCGGCCTACTAGATTTGGATTTCTCTCCCTCTGCCTTCGACGAGCTCGCTGACCCTTCCGTTGGTCGCCTTTCTGATGTCAGTTGGAATTGGGTTAATTGAATGTTCCTGGATCCTTTCTTTGTCTTTTTATCTTCAATCTGTCATTCGGTGACAGGCGGTGCTTGATGTGCTCATTCCACCCGTTTCTTGAAGTCGCGGCATGGCATTGCAAGGCATTGTCACCCCCTTTATTGAGCTGGCTCGATATTCTCCATCCACGAAGCCACCTACTTGCCATAGTCATGTATGTGCTTTCTGTTTGACTGCTTCATTAACTCTGGTAGTTTGTGTTCAGATATGTAATGGGTAGTAGATTGATGTAGAAGATCATTTAGACGCATACAAGGATATCTTGTAATCGGTGATTAAGCGAGAAAAGAAACACCCATGTACACTTGCATCCAGTGCTCCTTTTCGGGAGTGCCTGCTACTGCCGAGTTGACCGCCCTGAAAAGATTGTCACAAACTTTGGATACACCAATTCCGCAGTGGCGTCCACAGGCAAGTAGAGTAGCCGCCATATCTAGACACAGCTGCTGAAGAGGGGGTGAAATATCACAGTATGGTCCATAGAGTTGTCCGCGGATAGGGTGGTTGAAAGTGAAATAAGGTATCATACGTAACGCCAATGGAGAGATAACCTGTGAGGTTGGACTAAATATCTTGGCTATTGATGGCGTAAACGACTGCGCACCTGGACCAACGACGTTCGATGTTGTAACCAACGCAATAGAAATCGTAGGATAATCTTGCAAAGTTTATTGTCAAATTATTTGAAAGGTGCCACGCGACGTTATAGACTCGCCTCCGTTGTCATGGGTTCAGATGTTCCTGTTTCCCACAGGACTTGAGGCAGGCTGATTAACCAATCCTCGAATAGTTGCCGTGCCTGATGATTGCTTCCGGCTCGGAAAGTGCCACGATAATCCTTTTCGAGTTCGAGCTAGTGGTTGTCCACCTGATTCATATGCAAAGAATTCATCTTCAATTCACAAAGACTGACCAGAAATAGCCTCGCCACAAATTCGATCGTAATTTGTTTCATTCTGGACTTTGAGGGCGCTTTACTTGCATGCTCTAAGAGTGCTTGTAGAACGCCAGATACGTGGGATGATAGCTCGGGATAGGGGTCATTGATAGCTGTCCAGATGCTTGGCAAGAGCGCGAGATAAACACCTGCTGTCGAGGAAGAGGATATCTGGCTTATCGATGTATTTTGACCCCGAAGTGACTTAGTGATATAATCGCTGACCATAGAAACTTGCATCGTCGGCGTATTAGTAGGTTTCAATGATCGTCCAGGATTTGTAGAAGTCGATTTAGAGCGGAGAGCGAGAAACGACATAAGTTCGCAGTAAATGAGATTCAAGGCTTGAAAATTCTCGGCAGACTTGAAGGATTTCTTTATCAATACCTTGGAAGATAGTTTATCTGGGACTCTGACCTTCATATGAAACTTCAACGCTGTGAAGGGGAAATAAGGCGTCAAGTAACCTAGGAGCGTTTCCAACTCCAGCACAGAAGATGTGGGAACCTAGTGAACTTCAGAACTATTCGACAACCGATGTGCACTGGTGTCACTTACCACCTCGGCACTTCCAAGAAGTGTCCCATATAAAAGCGATACAATTTGGCAGACAGTCATCATCATCGACATTTCGATTTCACTACTCTTGGCATCGGGGGAAAAAATGGAGGAAGCACAGTCCAAAATGGTTGACACAAGGAGAGGATGTAACGTTCGTGCGAGATGCTAATATACACAGATGAGTTTTGAGAGAAGCGACATTCGTTTATTTCGTACCGCAAGAAAAGTTGATATTGAACTCTCGACATCGCTTCCCTCTGATAGTCTTTCTGGAATTGTGATGACATTTTCTACATCTTGTATTGTCCATGGCACATCAATGTCAAGAAATCGGTAATCTTGAGGAGGTTCTTCCAATCTTGTCCAATCGAGCATCCGTTTTCCTGAGCAGTGGGGTTGCATATGGGTAGAAATGGAAGGGGTGAAAAGGCTTTCAAATTCTTTGAAAGCTCTTGGTGTCGAAAAGGAACCTGACATGAACCAAGCATATAGAGGACCTTCAGGACTTCCTGAATTTTCTTTGGGATAATGTATTGACAATCCTGCTCGAAGGAATACTGAAAATGATTGCAATATCGCAAGCTTTGACTGAAAGGCCGTCAAACGTGAGGAAAAGATGCTGCTACACCAGTACACTCACTGATGGTGAGAGTATGACGCCTGAAATCGATGTCGCCATCGCAGGCCCTACTTCACTTCAAATTCGTATCTGGCAAACTCAGAGGAAAGATTACCTTCCAAACTCCCGTACTTAGTTCCCACATTCAAGTTCCCAAGATAGCCTTCCAAGATGCGCTTTCCATAGCTGGAACCCATACTTGTCCATCCGTCAAGAATAGGCTCGGGTATGTACTCCAGAAACAAGGTGAGAAAACGAACAGCATCTATCCGGATTTCAGGAAAGATGTGTGTTTGTGCAGATGCCGTATAGAGTATAAGCGTCGAAGCATGAGGGATCAAGTCTTCCTGCAATGAAGTGTGTATTCAGTAAAGGGCGCTGCCAGAATAACTAACCTTGGATATTTGGGGGAGTATCCAAGATAAATTTGTGAGGAGTTGCTTGCGAACACTTGCATCCTAGGGTCCTGTGAAGATCCTTCAACCACAAGAGTACAGTAGGCATACCTCATCACCAATGATACGAGCAAGCTGATTCATAAGCTGGGTCAAATTTTGCCTGATGAGAATTGAGTGTGCTTCCAGCAGTTCAGTAAGGCCGAGGAGAGCCTCTAAACGACCTCAATGAACAATGGCAACAACAGCAAAAAACGAACAGAAGCACCCTTCTTGACAGACGGACTATAGTGTTTCAATTGTGTCAGTAGGTTGTCAATTGTGAGATTTCTCCTTGTTGTCGGTACATTCTCGTCTCTGAAAGCGACGATACTCTGTGTCGGGAGTGCGATCGCTGGTCCCAGTGAGAATTGGCTTGGGCCTGCGAGTGTCGAACAACTCACAGCGTGCTTTGAAAGACGTGTCGATGACATTAGCAGGTGCCTTCTTTTCCTTTCCTAGTTTGAGTTTTGCTTTCTGAGGCAGAATTAGCGTGCTACTCTGGACACACGAAAGCAGTTACTATACAACGAAATCGGCAGCCTTATCTTTGCGTTTTTTGGTGTTTTTCGGCATTATTTCCCTAAGAGCTTGAGAGTGTTCAAGTACAGTGAACCAATTCCACTGTTTTTGCCGTCAAGGAAAAAAGAGAAGACGGGGTTTAACTTGAGAATGATCGTGACATCAAGAGCCGATCAATTGCCAGAAGGAACGTCCAATGATATCTGTCCATGTGGCTCCCGAAGTTGTTAGGGGCGAGGGTCAGTTCTATCAGATCGAATCGCAGACTATGACTACATAGGACAAAATTGCTTATCATATCATTGATCAGCTTCACATTTGCAAAGGATACGTTTGTTCCATATAGAGACAGTTGGTATGGTGCCTTGGCAATTCGGAACTAACAAGGGAACCAACTTAATGTAGATGCGGTCATACAACGGCTTAGAGCTTTGGTTTGCTTGCCCATTGAGGTCT
>Ga0153986_1000453_pt1 | contig 12773 bp, 16 predicted proteins | sample TSGA070MetaG_FD_104724 | JGI IMG/M metagenome (GOLD analysis project Ga0153986, IMG submission 104724) | Attine ant fungus gardens microbial communities from Georgia, USA - TSGA070 MetaG | ecosystem: Host-associated > Fungi > Mycelium > Unclassified | place: USA: Georgia, Alexander Wildlife... | reverse complement strand
TTTCCCACGCTATAAATATAAAAGGAAAAGAATAATAAAATACACTTGGTGAAAGGAGTGGTTTATAATAGTTCTCCTCTTGACTCAGTTCTGAGGCAAATATTTTAGAAAACCTTGGAGATTGTTTGAGAATGTTTTGAGTGGTCCTAAGAACAGCCTGAGATCATCAGTAAGTTACCAGAATTTGTTGGGGGCTCTAGAGATAACTTCAAAGGAAGTTCTTCTCATAACTTTGTCCTAGTACCCATACTGCTGGAGTTGTCTGAATTGTCGGAGAATTTCTAGAGCTTACCCCAGGACTACTGGGAACTCACAGAGATTGTCAGAGGAGAGTTTGAGGGGGGTTTTTGGAGGAGACATGGAGGAGAAACAGCTCTAGGGGGGCTTGGAGGAGATTTTATCTATGATGTAAGCTCTAGAGTTAGCACCTTTGGAGGTTATTAGTAAAGCTCTAGAGATGACTTGGAGTCCACTAGAGGTCATCAGAGCTGACCGGAGACAATTCTTGGAGACCTTTGAGAGAATCCTTGGACTTTAGAGGGTTTCCCCTTACAGATAGGGATTTATTTGCTAAATAATTCTCAGGTGCTACTACCTATGATGGTGGTACGAGGTCAAGAAGCAATGGAGGAAATGCCATATTGTGTTGGAAAAAACTTGGGTATTGACAAAAACTAAATAAGTTAATACCTAGGTGATTTCAACATCAAATCAAGTAATCCATATCAAGTGATATCCTACCATAGTCAAAACACCTTGAAGCAAAGCAGTACTGAATCTGTCTGATGGCTGCTCAAGTCTAAGGTATGTTCAGTCTTCTGCTTCTTCCTTGACTCTTCTACCTCAACTAGAATGATTCCTTGAGCCAGATTGCACTGCCAAAGGCACAACATCCACCTTCTTATTGGCTACTGATAGAAGCTGGTCAAATGCAAAAATAAGAATGTTGAAAAGTTTGTGGAAGTCTCCTTCCTCAGGCTTGAATTGCTTGCAAATGTGCCAAAGCTCCCCCTGAATCCACTCAATAGCTTCAGGAAAAGCAAGGTAAAGTTCTAAGTGAAATCTGCCAGAAAAAGATGGACTCAAAGAAGATTCTATTGTGGTGAAGAACTTGTCGTGCTCAAAATTGGGGTGAGGGGTATTCACAAAGATTGCTAGCCGAATCTCTTTTGCTGCTTCCCAATCCACTCGTCCAGACACAATCTATAAGGCAACCCACATCAGGGATTCCAGATTGTGATGATAATTATACCTGAGGATTGTCTCAGGCCGTTTACGGGGTTGAAGAAGGACATTGGCAAAGTGTTGTCTCATTTCCTCAATGGACTTGGTTGGCTTGTTTACGAACTGCTCGGCATATCTTCTGCCAGCATGTATTTCAAAAGGCATGAAATATGGTGTGCCCTGAACAAAAATCAAACAAAATCTATCTTTGACATCAAAACATACCGTTTTGGGATCTGACCTCGAACTTTCATTGCTCATTGCCCTGGCATATTCAAGATCACTCAGAAATCCACGAATGCACCCATTGTCGTCCTCCACAACAATAATATTACCTGTACTGATATCCCTGTGGACCCACTTGGCCAAAAACAACAGAACAAGGGCTGGGTGAATGCTGGTCAGCAAAGGCAGCATTCAGAAAAGTCAGATATCTTGTCACCTGTAAGCACATCTTGAATAGCTTTAAATGCCTTGTCAATTGACCAAACATCATGGAGAGCATAGCCCACTTTCTCATAGACTAGTCGATACTGTCTCTTTGCCTTATATTTACGTTCAACGTGATGTTCGAGAGTCGTTGGTGCATCATGAGAAGTGTCTGTTGCAGTGTACGAGATCTGATTCTGAGTAGACGATGGAATAACATTCTTGCTCGATGATACCAGAGGCCTTGGGGCAGACAAAATAGTACTATCGGGCCGAGCGCTCAGCAAGCGCTCTCTGCACTCCGTTCCCTGATAGTCAGTGAGGATCCCCATGAATGGCATATTCTTGAGCGTTTCCTTTACCCGTCCCTGGTAGTCGTCATCGAGCCACTTCAAGTCTTCCTGCTTTATTTTTTCCAGTTCTGCGTAGATTGATTTTTGATTTTGCTTTTCCGTCTGAGAACCCTTGTCAAGCCAAACGTCTTTCAATGCAACCTCTATGTTGCCTTGAGTCTCTGAGCCGTCCGGGCCAGTAACTTGTATTGCTCTCCATACACGCGTCTTCCTCCCAGAGATGCACGCAGTGCGCGGGTCGAATATTGTTCCCATCGTTCAAAAATACAGTTTCTTGCCGGGTTCCTTTTGGAGCAGTTCGTACACATAACGGATCTTGCCTTCAAGCTCGATGCGATGGACGGTGGAATCAAACCCCATCTCGGACTCGGATGCAAAGAGGAGAGATAAGAGCACAGTGACAAATTTCCGCTGGTCCTGTGCCAATCATTCAGCCATCTGACGCATATATTGGACCGAGCATAGATACCTTGGTGAAGTCAAAAGACTCTGACTTGACGGAGTGGGAGCGAGAGAAATACCAGACAGCTACATCTTCGCCCTCGACGGTGATCTGTATGAAATTTACCATCCAGCCTTCAGCATACAAAGGAACTGCTGTACGCCATACATTCACATTCTACGCGGATCGTTATTCATGATGTGATTTGCTGCACTCACCACCTTGATGCGATTCGGAATCTCCGTATCATACACACATCAACATTCAAGAATTTGAGTGCTTACATCGTAAAAATCATTCCTGCTCTTTTGGAATTCTGCTGCCACTGCCACTTGCGATGCCATGATCCTGGAAGATGGACGAGGAGACCTAGGCAACCCAGGCAAAAAACAGGCTCTACTCGAAACGTGCATCCTGTAATTTCCCCATATATTGGCGTGTTGCCACAATCATGGTAGTCGAAAATACATTCGCGATGTTTGTCAGAGGGATCGCTGTTGGTGCGAACATTCTTTTGATTCCTTAGTGCATGAACAATGGGCTCAAGCTTTTTGAAGACAGCGGTCTCGGTCTCCCGAGTTTTGGAAGGAATATTTTGGCCATGCAGGTCCCACCATTCACCATCTTGTAAAAGCTGCTGGTCATTTGAATACGCGAGCGCATCATCGACAGACTTGTCAGTTGGATGAAACGGAGCATAGTAATGCATGAAATCATCAACTGTACAACATAACATTTCGTCAACCATTTGTTGCGCAACGTCAGATCGGATGTGCTTCTGGCCGATAGTGCCAACATCTCCTTTCACACTCCTTCGCGTCTCCTGTGTCAGAAATCCACAATAACCCAGTCAATTCACGCCCACAGCCGCTCAATGGACACACTCACAGAGCACTGGTGAGTCCCTCCTGACTGTCTCGGATGGGAAGGAGTGCTTGGCCGTTGTGCAGAGCTTCCAGGCGCAGAGAAGACAACACACAAAGGGTTCCCAGAAGAAGATTTCATTTTTGGGATGATAGCAAGAGTCAAGGAACTGATCACATGCCATCTTCCCACTCCCATCTTGTGCATCTAGATATAATGGATATAATGGATGATGCCCTGTTCCGATTCGAAATATCGTATTTCCCTTTTATGCTGTTCTGAATGTCCATTTTTTATCCTTATGATCAATATGATGTCTAATTTACTTGCGATATACGATATGCTTTCAGACTGCGCTGTTTTGGGTTGTTTGAAGTGATGGATTGTTATGTCGGAATAGCATCAACCTCAGTACATGTATCTGGCGATGCTCAGAGATGGGATTGAATGGATATATGAGCTGCATGGGTCTGGGCTTCAAGTACAACTCTAGAGAAAATACAGTAGAAAGCAGAGACATGGCAACTTGATAGCTATCCCGACTTGAGGCAGAGAGTGATTGGTTCTGGGGCTGGTATGATTAGGTATGCGCTATCATTAAGATAATATTCACAACAGATCTTTGTCGGCACTCTTTTCAAAGATGTACTCAGCTGTGATGAGTGCTTCAAATGCAAGTCAACATAGACACGCGCCCATTAATCTTTGAATGAAAGTCACCGCTTGCCACAGGAAATCATCCAACACCCTGGGAAGTTGGCGAGTTATTATTCTCAAATCATTCAAGATGAAAACATATTGAAGAGTAGCCACTAATATAACTAAATCAATGTGGGCACATCATTGCAGGCACGTGACAATCGTTCTCGACTTGGCAGTTGTTTAGTCGTGCCTCCATTCACCACGAGGCATGACAAGATTTAATGGCCAACGATCAAAACAAAATTTCCCTTGCAGGAGCAAGACTAGTCCTTGAATCAATAAGAGTTAATCATGGCACAACAACACGTAGTCACAGACCTAGGAGGTATTCACACTTGACTAAATCTATAGCATAAAAAACAGATGTAAACGGTATTCTAACCTGACAGATTTACAACTGCGGTGTTAGATTTATCTTTCGACCTCTTGTGCTGCCCCCTGCGTGACTCAGTTGGATACTCGCATTTGAAAAGACGACGAGCACATTGACTTGGATTAATTAGCATTCAATAATTTCGATGGCTACAGGAAACACTTACTTGCAAGTTTGATCTGGATTGGACTCTAATGGGCGACCGCACGCAATCTTGCGCTCACGACAAAAAAGGCATGCTAGACCGAGCTTTTTCCCTGTGCATGACGACGTATTTGTCTTTCCAATTCCGTAGGGAAGAGGGATACGTTTAGGAGGAATGCCTTTTGATTTTGATGTTCTGCTGCGCAGTGTGTCAGGAGTGACATGTTTAAGACTGTGTCTAGTCCCAGAAGCCAACAAGGGCTTATGCGCAAGTTTGTCGTGGCTCAACCAGTCAAATTCCGAATTGAAGCCGGCTGATGCATGTTCTGATGCATGTTTGGTTGTCTTGTCCTCCATGTTTGTATGAACTTTCTCGAAGGACCGCTGTCCCGCAATGGATTTATCTCCGCCAAAGGAGATCCCACTTGTGGCTTCGGAGAGGGATGACAAATATGTGAGGTTTGCAGATAATTCAGAATACGTGGACCGTTGATCCGGAAGCAGGACGGCGGGTCGAATAAGAGCAGGATGATGAATATGGTTACTGGAGAATAAGGAGCTTCTGAATGGATCCTGGGGTTCGGAGTAGAATGCATCTCCCGTCGTTACCAGAAGATTCAATTTTCCAGTGGTTGGAGCGATCTGTCTGTTAGAGGAAGTATCAAAACGTAACATATCAGGATAGTCCTTGCGTCCATCGTAAGTTTAGAGCACTTGATGCTTGGCTGGAATAGCTTGGAATAGCTTACTGAGTGATGTCGGCCTGGAAGTACCGTTTCATTGCCTGTTTCGCCATATCCATCGTCCGCTGAGCCAGAGTCGCCATGAAAAAATTCACTGCTGCAAGGTGTATAATTCTCGTGACTATCCCACGAGAAGAACTCGTTTGCATTTGACGGGTATTGAGACATTCCCTATCTCGTCCATCAATGACCATAAAGACATTATTTCCTTCTATCTGCATACCTGAGGGGTGAAGTATGTCAGTACCTCCGAAGAGAGCGAGGTCCAGTGCGAGTGATCTGTTGTATGAGACAGGAGAGGTCCGCCGGATAAAGGGGTTTCAATTTGATAGGTTGTCATTTGGTAGACAAAAGTGAGCAGTAAAGCTAAAAATGGAGTTCACTGAACAGGAGGTACAACGCAATGGGAAGTCGATGCAAGAAAATACATGTATATATATGAACTGGCCGCTTCGACCATGAGGCTGTCAGATAAGGTCTTATTCAAACTAGGTCATCAACTTCCACGAAGGAGCTCCAATAACAACGACGGCTATTGACTTGCGAGATGCAGGCGAACTCAGAAAAGACTCTCTTCACGTCATTTGTGCTATTATCATGCCATACCCTAGTATTCAGGTAGTGAAGATATCAGCTAGATACATCATGATTGGATAGGTCCCTTCCCCCGCGCACATGAAGAGAATATTAGGCCTGAAGCATGAAAGGAAATCATAGTCGAGAGAACTCTCCTTTATTGTATCACGTTTGACTAAATCGATTCCTCGAGGCAGTACCTTTCCAGCACAAAATGGTCCCGAGTGTGCACAGCCCAAATTAAACTTAATACAGAAGCAGGACTACCAGAAAAGAAAAGTCTCTGTTCAGCCACCTGCTAAACACGCCGAGTCCAGTACTACCAGTTTTTGTGATCTCTTAGTAGCCGAGTCTTTTACATGTGCTCTTGCAGCTGACAGAGGCTGCCTGTACTGACAGCCAGCTTACTATCAATCACTGTGCCACCGCCACCTCGGCGCCTGGGTAGGCCTAGCAGGAATGGGGTTGTTAACCGGTGACTATATACAGAAGAGGAGTGTACCCTTTCACGAACGATATCAACAACAATCCTCTGTAGTCCGCATCGGCCGAAGACTTACTGCTTCCTGGTACCGCATACATGAATCTAAGGAATCGCGGAGCCATGAGCCACCATTTTTGCACCATTTTTGTCTACCTGCATTGATGGTGTTATACAGATCGTGGCATGAGGTTCGCACTTATGGGTCTCATGCACGTACAGGGAGAACCAGTGTTGTCCGACAAGCTTTAAAGTTCAACCTCAGCGAAAAGACTGTTGTTTTCGAACCTCCTCGCTTCCTTTACAATCAAAAGTCTCGAAGAGCGGAATGTGTGGATGATGACATAATAATTTGAAACATTCATTTATTTGCAGGTGAAGGGGCAGACTAGGATTGATCAAGTTGAGGTCCCCCTGCTAAATAACAATAATAGTTACAAAACCTTTACTACATTCATCACTCAAAAGAGGCTTGATCGCGCAGGTTCAAAATCCGGATGAAAAAAAGTCGATGTGCACCAAGAGACTAGATCAATACTCAGCTGATAGATCATCCTTTCCATGGAGCAGGCTATCACAGAGTCCTTAGCGAACCTGTCAAGGTACATATGATGATACTCCAAACCGGCGGTGCAGCCATTTTTCCTGTCAATCGCACCTCAGAATCACAATCGACAATCAACACCGTCTTTCCTCCACTCCTCACCGATTAGAACCCGAGACCAACCACAATAAGTCGGATAGCGTCCAGGTGGTGATTAGATCTTCAACAAAAGAGCGTCAATTTAAACTACCATGCGACAGGTCAATGTGTGGAGCGGCATCAAATCGGAAGGGAAAGCAAGCGTCACGTAATGATAGGTATCTCGAAGGCCTTGGTAATCTGACTCCTAGGAGTACATGTTCAGCTTTCATGCACAAACGAGCAAATAAATGGTGCACGTACTCCAGGCGTGAAACAAAAGCGCACACTTCATCCAGGTTCCGGTGCAACAGAAAGTATTTTCTTCACTAGGCATGATCTCGAATACCGATTTTTACGAACAACGTTGAAAACATATACTGCGTCAACTGCATATCATACAACGGCAAATAACGATACCCTAGATTGATCATATGTCAGTATTGATATTTAGAACTCAGGATCATAATAGCCTGCAGACGAACCAAGCTCTATACTGCTCAAGGGGGCACAAAAAATCGCAACAGGTTCACCCTCTTCATCACTATTGCGTCTCACGCTAATTTCAACGAATACTAGATCTAACATCCCCCCACCACCCTTTTTACTAACTCCACCAACACAATCAAAAGAGATTGAAAGTGATTCTTGCCATATGGGATTGAAATCATTCTTGATCACTTTCGTACGCTTGGATATTCGGCGACTGGGAGACATCGAGTTTGATGGTAATGATACTGGGGGGGATGTGGTTGTCCACTCAGGTATGTGCAGCGTAACCTCGATGAACGGATCAATGGCCGAATCGTCCATGGTCTCTTGACCTGAGCTATCTCGTAACCGAGGGAGCTGCTGGGCCGAAATTATCTGCGAAGCAACATAAAATGATTGATAAATATTTTTGATGCTAAATAGAGATCAAGTAAATTTTTACCGTGATATCAAAGAAATGTTTCGAGTAAATGCCAAGTAATTGCTCCCCTTCGCCTCGTAAAGCCAATGGTTTCAGCACATAACCCGAGTTTCCGTTCCTTTTAAACATTGCCTGGTTTATCGTGTACCCCAAATCTAAAAAAATCCTCAACCTCGAATAAAGCGGCAATCTTGATCACGCACCAAAAGTTTGCCAGTTGATAGCCACGACTTGTGCACCAGCTGCCCAGTAACGATAGGGTTCATAATTCGATGAATTCACCCTCGATCCTTTCGGATAAATCCGAACGAGATTCTTCTGGGTGTGTTGGATCAACTCTCTCAACCCTCCCTGTCCTACTTCGCCTGCGTTTGATTCACCTCCAAGATCGGTTCCAGAATCCATACTTGCACGAGATGATGCACGTGTCTTGATAAGTCGGTTTATTGAGGTCTCGGATAACGAAAAAATGTGTTCCGGAGAATATACCACACCCGAATGAACACCTATCCCAAGACACTTGACTCCAACGGTGTAAACAAGGAGAGATACGAGTCGAGGTGACATTTTCACTTTGCCTTTGCTTTTAATCTTGTCAGGGGAAGGGGAGGACGAAAGTGCATTCATGTTCCTTTCGGCTGCTATGAAAGGAATTTCTGGCTGAGATTCCAAGGGTATAGAGGCGGCTGTCGAAGTACTGGCACTCATGTTTGCTATTTGGCCCGTAGTTTCGATGGCGGTATTCGTCTTGTATCTGCGGCCCCGAAATTTTTTCCACTTAGACTTTAAACCTTTCAGTTCATCGCGTAACCCTTTACCGCCACTGCTCCTCTCGCCTTCGTCAACTGACGAGCTATTTTCTGAAGAGTAACAGATAAGAGCTCGAAGAGAGGAGATTGTATCTTCGTAATGAGGTATTGATTGTTGTTGCTGCTGGGCGAGACGCTCTGGTTGACGGCCAAGTCGGGCCTTCCGTTCTGTGAGTTCAGCTATCACATCTTTATTTTTTGCCTGATCTAAAATCGCTCAAAATTCAAGAATACAGAAGAAAAAAACACACCTTCAGCAGAATCTTGAATCTCAGCTGTTCCGGACTCGGCAACTTGTCCAATTGCAGCGGTTCCTGCTCAATTGGTACCATCACAAGCCTCTTGCCAAACTCCTCCATCATAACGTCAGCCATCGTATCTTGCTGTTTTAAATTCAAATGTAGTTCTGCAGATATTATTACGGGATAAGGAGATGTAACGAACGCGTATTTATTTATCGCTTGGCAAATGTCGCGGAGAGAAACTTTCGATGTGAATGTTCTGCCGTGGTAAATCATCGGTTCGTTATCCCCGTCATATATGTCAACTATATCATGTTTTTGATGATTGGATGAGAAGGAAAAAGGGACACGTACGTTCAACCGTTCGACAGCTATGTAGCAGGGCCCGAATATAGCCTTCAATGGTACTCACACCAACAAGCTGGTGACCTACGAGATACGTGTTGTGTGATGAAGAGAGATAATAATCGGATAGTGGTCGGGTCATATCATGCCAGACACCTTTTCCATATTCAGAGAAAACGGCGTTGTCAGGGGAAAGGAGAAAGGAAGAGAACTGATCCAAGGTGATGAAGAGATCTTCGGTGAACGTGGTGGTATGAGTGTGTTTAAGAAAGATAGATCGAAGTTCTGAGTCAGGAAATGATAGCTGAGGAGAACTAGGTAATAAGCGTGAATGAAAAAAAATGAGAACGAACCTTCTGAGTTTCAATCATGAACTTCTTGAAAACCACATAATCGAATTTCTCATGTTCAGACTTTATGCCTTCGTATATACCATCCATCTCAGGGCGATACTTGAGGGCCTTGACGAGACGCTGGAAACCCTGAAAATCTAGATACCCTCGTTTCTCAGCATCGGCGGTCTGAAATGCCAGGTTCATGCTAAACCTCTCAAATCAAAACACTGAACTCACATGAAAAAGCTTCTGAAGCTGTGCACAAGATAGATTCACATTTAGTCTCTTGCAAAGCCCAAGCACCTCCGTAAATACAAGCTGGTTCCCATCCTTGCCAGCGCCCTTCCAATACTGGCGTTCCCAAATTGTCTGCCTCAAGTCAAACTGACCAAGACCAATCATTAAGCCCTGTCTGATAGCATACAGTTTTCTGAGCGAGGCTTGCCACTGCTTGAGACCGTCTCGAGTATCAGCAACCATATGGAGTGTCTTGTACGACCCATCAGCGACATAGATGATGGTCATCCAGCGAGATAGCCATTCTTGTGGCTTTCTAAAACGCTGGCAGTCGTATTCAGTGGATTTACCTGTACGTATCTCCTTGATGGTTTCAATAGGAACTAGCCAGGAATAAGTCCGACAACTAATTGCCTGAGCAATAGAATACGAACCGACTCCACGTTTACTGGACTGGTACGATATTATACCAGCATCTGGATTAAGCTTAAATATAACACGTTTTTCTTTTTTATCAGAGACTTTGAGCATCTCTATCCCTTGCTGAAGGGAGTCTGGAACCGAGAGATCTGTGCCATCGGCCGCGATGGACCGAGGAAGGGATCCAGTGATGTCACCGACAGACAAGGAGCTTGTATCTCCAAGAATTTGAGCAGAGATACGTTTAGTCTGCTTAGAAACTGCACCCTTTGCCTTGTGCATGGCAGCAATCTGTCGACTGCAGTTGCCAGCCAACCGTTCATCATGTGACCTTTACTTCTACCAATAATCTGTGTGTTAATGGACACTTTCAATGACAGAAGTGCTTTGGTCAAATGCTGGCAGCCATATCCTCAGTATAAGGGAATGTCATCTGAGAACATTTGCCCTCATAATAATCATTTGTCCCTACCAGTGTTTATCCCAATGTGAGTGCAGAAAGATTTACTATTATTCATTGCAATTTTTTTGTACCTTGACAAAGAGCACCTACAAAACAACTGGTGCCCACCATGCCAAGAACAGTGGGAGTCAAACAAGTTTGCAGCAAGCAGAGGGGGAAGGACAAGAATACAGTGCCCCAACTGCCACAAAGATGACTCACTACCAGGGAGGTGGGGAATGGAGGATATGTGGAACATGATATGCCTGCTATGCAAAGAGAAAGAGCAGGAAAGGAAGTGGGAGAAAATGAGAGCAGAGGATGCAGCATGACTTGCAAGAGTAGAAGTGCAGCAAAAGGAGTTGAAGGTGGTGAAAGTGGGAGGTAGAGATCTGAGGTGCACAATGCAGCCTCTGATGGAAGTACAGTTGGACATCAAAGTAGAAGAGCTAGATAACCATGAGAGGGTATCAGTGAAGGCACTATTGGACAGGAGAGCAATGGAGATGTTTGTGGACAAGAAGTTTGTAGAAAAACATGGCTTCAAGAAGGAAAAAACTGGATAGGCCAGTTAAAAATTAGGTGTAAGGCAATGGTCATGAAGACTAAGGGCTAACCCTAGGATTGGGGTCAGGAAGAACTCGATAGAGTTCTTCAGTGTATTTATCCTATCTTATATACCTATGGTGCTTAGTCTGTGTGCCAAGTTCCTGTGGGTCACATGTCTATCTAGAACGTTCTATACTATTTACATAATATGTTCACCTGACCTGTTCTATTTATATCTTGGGTTGCATTATAGTCTACTAGCTTATTAAGAAGGCCTTTGAAGGTTGATGATAAGTTAGGGTTTGAATCTGCATCATTGTTATGAATCGCCCTGCCAGGTATATGACTAGCCACAACAGCTAAGTCATTATTTATATTTCTTTTATTTTCCAAAACCAAAGCGCGATAACGATAAGATCGCATGATTATGACTCAACATCAACTCTAATGCACAAATGATAGTAAATAGAGTTGTTTGTATTTAAGTAGGGCATAATCTAATGGGAACTCTTATCAAGTTCTCTTTGTCAATCGCTGATAAAGGGGACAGTTGACTTCATTCCAGTCACTGGAGTTAGCCGACATGACAATCATGACATTAGGAACATAGATGGAATGGCCAATAGCAGAGGATTGGTTATTGTGGTATCATGAACCGCCTCCACAGGTATATGACTAGCCACAACAGCTAAGTCATTATTTATTTTCTTTTATATTTTCTTTTTATTTATTTTATAAAAGCATCGCAGCCTAATAACATCCTTCCAACCACCATCATCTCCCCTCCTGAGGCTGCGATGGCCCTTGAGGGGCCTATACTCTACCTAACACCTCTTATTAATATTGTTGTACTTCACCTTCCTCTTTAACTCTGCCCATTCATGAGGCAGTGTTGTATACTTATGTTGGATGTGTGAGCACCATGCCATGTGTTTGACACATTGTACCAGTTGAGGCTCATGTTGGCAGAACTCTCCCTCCCTTTTTTTATCTTCCAAAGAGCAGCACCCAAAATGCAGTTGGCAGTCTGAAAGGATCATGCTGGTTAACACCGCTGTCCAGGCAGTTTTGAAATCCCCTAATAGAAAACCCATTTGGTAGAGCCCCAATGCTCAAAACAGGGACAGGTTGCCTTTGCCTTGTCTTTACCAATGCAGGAAGTCACATAGGTTGGGCTAAGACGAAGAATGGGGAATGTGCCATTGATAGAATGAACTGACTCAGGCCCTCTACACAGAGCTTTGGCTCGTTGTGGAGTCACCGGTGCCTTCCTGAAAAGGGGTCTGACCAGAGTACTTGTTTCAGTGTCCATTTACAAGTGTTATGTGTGAGGAGGGTTGGTCCAGTCACAAGGTATGGAGGTGGAGAGGGGGATTGAGATGTTGGCATGAGCATACTTTAGACACTGGTATCGGTCATTTACTGTAGAGATTTCTATATTCCTAGTCTACTAGCTACAGTTGGTGGT
>Ga0153986_1000450_pt1 | contig 12797 bp, 14 predicted proteins | sample TSGA070MetaG_FD_104724 | JGI IMG/M metagenome (GOLD analysis project Ga0153986, IMG submission 104724) | Attine ant fungus gardens microbial communities from Georgia, USA - TSGA070 MetaG | ecosystem: Host-associated > Fungi > Mycelium > Unclassified | place: USA: Georgia, Alexander Wildlife... | reverse complement strand
GCCCACAATCACCAGTTCCTGAGATATAAGTGATTTAGTGTTTGGTGACTACTGATTGGTTGATCTTTTGGTGGATTCTTAAGGTGTCGAGGGCTCCCTAGCATCATTGGAAAGGTCTTCTTGAGGGCTTTCCAATACAACTTAGATCGTCAAAAAAGACCCATTATTCATGGAGATACGTCTGAATGAAGTTTGTGACATACATAGTCTTAACAATAGCATTAGATTATATATTGTATTTGTATGCAATAATGGACTTGAGATTAATTTTGACTGCATTTGAGTAATAAGAAAATCAGTAGGTGAAGTCAAGTCAGTAAGTTAGTGAATTAGATATCCTTTGAGAAAATAGGTAGATAGAAAGTTGAAGGAAGAGAGTGTAGCAGACTGGCTTCAACACAATCCAAATCCATTCAGAATTAGTAGAGGTGATCAGACAGGCCAAAGGCCCAGATACAAACCTCATAAGTAGGGTAGGGCATAAGGATAAAATGAGTATGCTTTGCTCTTAGTCATTAGTTTACCTTTGGCTGTATCCTGGGACTGTGGGAAAGACATCAAACTGCACATCAGCTAGGAAAAGTGCCATCTTTATGGATCCTCTAACACACACAAATGGGACAATGAATGGGGATGCCATTGTCGAGTCCCCAGCAGCCTTTGACCCTCTGGTTTTCCGCAAATACCTCCTGTCACTCCTGCCACCAGTCATAGGAGCAGATCCTGCAGACCTCGACAAGCTCTTTGTTGACGAATTTCACGAGCGTGTGGGGCGTTTTGCGACGGAGGCTGGCGGAGTAATATATATTGTGAAGATCAAGAACGAGACTGACGGTGCGAGTGTTGTCTTGTCTTGTATTGATATTTTGCTGATGATTTGTAGATGAGTCGTTGCCGCTGACATACACGTACCAACTCACATCGCACCTGACATACCATATATCCCATGTTACCACACTTGCACTCATCAAGCGAAGTCAAACTCTCGATCCCCTCGTGCCTCTTGCAACTCAGCTCCATTTTCTCAATTTGTTTGCCGGCGACGAGACCCCGTATGAGAGTCTACATGCCGTCGTCAGCTGTGGTGTCAAGCCCTGGTTTGATGCATTCGTCGGCTCACGTGGAGCAGGTAAAGACGGCGGAGACACGAAGATGGGTTCGCAGTGACCTATCTGAAATTAAGATTTGCGATTAATAAAAATTCCAGGCATCCCGATGACGAAGAAAAAGTTCGCTGAGCTTGAACTGTCCCTCCTGCATCTTCAACAAAATGTCGAAATTCCAGAAACGCATCTTATCATCCATCCCGTAATCCAACGTGCAGTTGAGCAGGTGTGTTTTGGCCTTAGATGCCTCTCAGGTGATGCCTGACAACAGGCAGGCTCAAGTAGCTAATGTTCGACCGAACATCTCCCATATCCCTCCAAAGACACTCAATGATTCTTCCTTCCTCAATACGCTACATGCCCACGTTAATTCATGGATAAAATCTATCCAGGCCGTCACCAAGCTCACGAGAGATGTCGCTTCGGGCACCGCATCTCAAGAAATAAATTTTTGGCTTTCCCTTGAACGCGCCCTCGAAGGAATTGAATCTCAACTTCGCTCAGAAGAAGTCAATGTTGTCATGGATTGTCTACGAAATGCGAAACGCTTCCACGCCACTGTTAGTTTCATGGCCGACACTGGCCTCAAAGATGCTACGGATCTGGTACACAAATACAATCAGCTGATGAAGGATTTTCCTCTCAACGAGCTTCTCTCCGCCACCGATCTCGACAAGATTCAAGAAAGCTTGCATCTTATCTTTGGCCATATCAACCGCAAACTCAAACTTTCTCCTTACCCTATCCGCCGCGCTCTCCCGCTCGTGGAGGCTATCTCGCGAGACTTCAATGATCAGCTCCTTCGTATCCTCACATCACATCGACTTCCTTATACTCCTTATGATATGTTTGAACGGCTTCTTGCTCAAACGATGAATATATTCCGAACATGGGACGATCTTATGAAGGAATTCACAAATGTTGCACGTGAAGTCACTCGCCGACGATCAGAAAAATTTATTCCGATCAAGATTTCTCCCGCACATGCTAAATTGCAGGAAAGGTGTCGGTATTTGAGGGATTGGAGGAAACAACATGAACAGTTAGCTGTCATGACGGGACCGACGAAGGGATTAGGAGGTTCGTTTGCAGGTGCAGGTGTTGCAACCGGTGTTGTTGGTGTTCGGGATGCTGGTGGAATGGACATGGAAGAGGAGGTCAAGGAGGCTTATGAGGTCGTGAAGAGAATTGATGTCTTGGACGTTTCAGTGGGTAAGTGGTACTGCTTGGCGTTTGATTTAGTTGCTGACGATCTGTGTAGAGGGGACAGAGATTTGGGTAACGGCAGAAAACGCATACAACGAACGCGTTTCTAGAGTCGAGAACCAAATCATTGCCAGACTAAGAGATCGTCTTGGGACAGCGCGAAATGCAAATGAGATGTTTCGTGTCTTCTCAAAATTCAATGCATTGTTCGTCCGACCAAAGGTATTGGTCTCCTTTCTCGACACAAATTGAATCCAGCTCACTCTTCCATGAGATTCGCGGTGCCATTCAAGAATACCAAACCCAACTCATTGACAGCGTCAAAGAAGACATTCAAGACCTCCATGACAAATTTAAAACTCAATATCGCTCATCCGAAGCCTACCATATGTCCCAAATGCGCGATATACCCCCTATCGCAGGAGCTATCATCTGGGCTAGGCAGATTGGTAGACAGCTACAAACATATATGAAACGGGTAGAAGATGTGCTAGGTAAGGGATGGGAATTATACGCTGAAGGGCAGAAGTTACAGCAGGAATCGCTTGCGTTTAGGAAGAAGTTGGATACGAAATTGGTTTTTGATGCATGGTTGCAGGATATAAACAGAAGGAATCTCGGTGTTGACGGGCGATTGTTTGAGATCGTACGAATAAGGAATGCGACTACTTCCGGTTCCACGACCCATCCAGGAAATGGAATTGGGGGGACGAGCGCAGGATCATCTTCTATATCCATTTCTGGAGCAACAATAACAACAGCACTGCCGGGGACAGGAGGATGGCAACTTCAGCTGGCAGTCAACTTTGATCCTCAAATCATTACACTTTTCAAAGAAGTTCGGAATCTTCTTTGGTTAGGATTTTCTGTGCCTCATGCAGTGACGAATATGGCGAAGGATGCAAAAAGGGTGTACCCCCATGCAGTGAGTTTGATGGAGACTGTGAGAACGTATGGACATACTTTGGATTTAGTAGAGAGAAATAGAGGTATTGAGTGGTTGGTTGCAGAGTACAGGAATGATGCCCAGCGAATGATTAGTCGAGGTGAGTAACTGCTTGTACATTTTTTCTCAGTCCAGTGAATTGTGATAGGGATGAATATCCGGTGGGATCACTTTGTGGGTCAGTATGATACGGCGAGATATGTCACCACTGCAGATGCGAGGGATAATCGACATATTCAGTTTGTGCGAGAATTTGCGAGTGTGGTATCGGTGTTACAGGTAATGCCCTTTCCTTTCTCTTTGTTACTGTCTTACAGAGGATATTATAGGATAAAACGAATCATGTGATTGACCTATACAAGGACATTCTACGGAATGTGGAAGATCTGGCCACTTGTTCATACTCCACTGAAGCATTTTCGGATTTATTGGGGAAAATTCAAGCTTCCGTATGCCCCTCCTATTATTTGCCGTCTTCTCCGAAACTTCACTCATTTTTTTCCCTGTGCAGATCGACAAGCTCAATCTAGAAGGCTATGCAAACCTAGAAAATTGGGTCGCTGAGCTTGACAAACGCATCGAAAAGATTCTTCTTCAACGGCTGAGATCCATTATTCAGGTCTGGTGCGCCGAGTTCGATAGAAATGAAGATGGGGAGTCGAAGAGAGAGAGTATTGTGTCCATGTTACCGAATATGAGAGATGTGGGTGGGAAGCGGAGAAATGGGAAAAATGGCAAAGAAGAGAAGGTATGTGTTATCATTTTTTTGGAGAAAGACAAACATCGCTGATATTGGGTATCTGGAATGCAGTTTATGGAAACGCATATGATCGTGAAACCTATTGTGCATGAGATTCGGATTCAGAATCAAGTCATTTTCCTGGACCCGCCAATTGAATATGCAAGAGCAACTTGGATCAAGCAGTTACATGATTGGCTAGGTAAGATTTTTTCCCATTTCTGGAATGATTGGGATATCACTCATGCTGTTTTGTGTTGTGTAGGTGTTATATGTCGGTCGAGGAGGATTCAGAGTTCGAGGTATGAGATTGGACTGCAGATGCAAAAGGCGTCCGCTGTTGAGATCACCTATGTTTCACTCGTACGTGGGTTGTTTGTCTTCCGCGGTCGATGCTCATCACAGAGGGAACCATCAGCTCACCCAATTTACGGATGACACTCTCGAGAAACCCTTCCAACTGATTGAAACTAAAGTTCAAGAGCTTAAAGACTATGTTGCCAAATGGCTTCAGTTCCAATCTCTCTGGGATCTTGAAGCCGAATATGTATTTAACCGTCTCGGGGATTCACTCTCACACTGGCAGCAGCTCCTTATCGAGATTAAGAAAGCACGATCGACGTTTGACACGAGCGAGACGTCGAAATCGTTTGGAGTATGTGTGATTGATTATGATCAAGTGCAGAGTCGAGTCAATGCCAAGTATGATTCGTGGCAAAGAGATATTTTGAGTCGGTTTGGAGTGAAACTTGGGAATGCGATGAAGGAGACGCATGCGTTGATTTTGAAAGCGAGGAATGAGTTGGAACATCAGAGTATTGAAGGATTGGTTAGTGTGTCGCGGAGATTTTGAGATTTTTTGAGGTTGATGAGGAGTTGGATATTATGTAGAATTGTTCTTTTTCTCTCTTTTTCTGGATCCTTTTTTTTGATGGTCTTTTTTCTGTTCTTGAGTGTAAAAGTGCATACCCCCTCATATTTTCTGACACACTACATGTATAGTTTGTGGTTTGATGCTCTTTGTGCATGCTACCTCTTCCTCTACTTATTATGGTACTTCTGTTTTGGTTTCATATATAGAATGTAGAATGCAGACTCATACTATAATGCACTATAATGCAACTATAATGCACCATAAGTGTTGAGATGGATTTTGCATCAGTGGATTATCAAGCCGTCAGATGGTTAAAGTACCCACATCCATCGAGGATATAACGAATTTCCTCATCCTCATCCTGAGATTGACCTTATAAACCTATGCCATTCGTATTGAGAAAATTCAGTCAGAAAAGGTCAAGGACATACTTCTCCCATGGCTGACTTGGACACGTTGATGGTATCTCTGTTTTTGTAAGTCCTTTCTTCTGCAATAGCATCTATCTTTGGCTCATGGCCCTCTACTAAGATGCCAGTGTTTGATGTCGATCAACTCAAGAATTTCATCTGCAACGGGCCTGGAGGGGATGTAGTCGTGGGGAAGCCGCTGGTCTCCTGATATGTTATGGTAATAGTATGCTTGCATCTGTAATTATGAGTAATTGAGTTCAGTTTGGCTCACATGTTTTACCCTGATCTGATTCGTGATCTAGTCCCATCCATCAGAGGCAACAGACAAGCCCTTCATCCAAATTTCAAGAAGTAAAATATGGTGGAAGGGTATGGTTCACGTTCAAGCTTAACATGTACCACAGACAGCAGAATGTTGGCACATGAGCGAGAGGAAACTTGATATTCCTATCAGCCCCTTGTGATAAGCACATTAACGCACTCATTAGATCAGGCCTTAGACATTTCTTGTTGTTAGTGCAGTATTGATCCCCCAGGATCAGGCTTTTCAAAAACAGCATTTCTTTGCTCCAAAAAATTCCAGCCAATCTATGTATACACTTCTGCTTGGTCAGTGCTTCTTTTTCTCTCCCCTTGCTGTCTTATGGATGATTTCACAGCATTTATTGGTCAATTTCTCACAGATGATTATTTATAGCAATTGTGGATACTGACAGAAAATCAATTATTATTTCATGACATTGCCCAGCCTGTCAACATTGCCATGACCACTGTCTATCTGTGATGCAACCATCGACTCTCAATCATCGAAGCCAATTGTAGCAGCAGAACAGTAATGCCAAAAGTAGCCTGAAGACAACGTGCAGAGTGAATGTCTAGAAGGGCGAATCGTCCTAGAACACTACAGAAGAACTTGGGAATAACTCGGTGAGAGATGCTTATATGACCCCTCGCAGTGCTGTTAATTCAAAACGACATTAAGAGCCGATTATTTTCGGCATCATCTTTGGTCCAAGTCATCAATCTCACAACAAAGACGTTATGTCAAAGCTTAGACATAGCTCTGGGGAGCCCAACTGTCCATATATCGAACAAATTCATTCATTCGTCTCTTTCTCGAGCCATTTCCAAAGCCGGTCACCTAGATCAGAATCCTTTACTGACGAGCGCAGGGCTCCAACACGGGCGAAAGGGATGAGATACTATTCAAGGTTTAAGGTCAAAAAATTGCTGGACAAAGTATCTGGCCCCACCTGTCCGTTCATGTCAACGGTCTCTGGGGAAACGCCAGCCCACAGCTGTGTCAAAGCCCCCTTGGGTGGCGGAGAACTAAAAAGTCCCTGCTTCAAAGTAAGAAGGGCGTCGTTCAGAGACCATCAAACTGACCAAAATTGGTATCATCCATCTCGGGAGATGCCTTTGCAGGCCAGTGATCGAATTTCCCGGATTGAGACTCGTGGACACGATACCACTGTCACCATATCTCTTGGCGAACTCGTTGGAGAAGAGGACAACCCCCTAAGCAGCATTCATCATTATCAGTCTCAAGTGAATTATAGCCTAATACAACTAACCAGTTTACTCTCCAGATACATCTTGTTAATTCCAATCTCCTTTCGGAGAGGGACGTCACCGAGAGCTTCAAAATGGATTGTGTCAGTGAAGATTTGACCGATAGAAGAGGTATTGACAACGCGGGCACGTTTATCGTCTGATGATTTTGCTCCAGCAGTGAGAAGCGGCAAAAGACGCTTTGTAAACACGTATGGACCGATTACATTCGTGCCAAATTGCAAGTCATACCCCTCTTTGGTGAGTTGATCTATTGGAGGAGCCATGACCCCGCTGTTCGGGAGATCAGTGTTAGATAAAATGCGGAATTAACTAGTAACCCTCACCCGTTGTTAAAAAGAACATGAATTGCAGTTTCTTTCCTGTTTAAACAATGGAAAGGTTGGGTTTGGAGATGAGCGGTATCACGCACGATTTAAGTTCATCGGATGCTCTCTTCACTGAATCCCAGCTGGCAAGATCTAGCTCGAGAAATATAGCCTCGTTCCCTGTCTCTACCTTGAGTCTGGCTATAGCTTCTTCGGCGCGTTCCTTTGAGCGACTGGCCATGTAGACTTTGGCATTTTTCAATAACAATGCCTGTGGTCCAATAAGTCAACTTGTAAAGTACATATAAGATACATAATTTACCTTGACCGTTTCGTAGCCTATGCCCGAGTTTCCCCCTAAAAGACATGACAGCTTATGTTCAGCTTTTGGTATCTGGACATACCAGTAACCACGATGACTTTGTTGGACAAGTCTGGAATGTCCTCAATTCCGAATGTTGGCTTTGGAGGGAAAGTCTGAGAAAGGTATTCCCATATTTTTGCCATTGTGGCGCGGAGCAGGTCAAAAACCGTGGAATGGTTTTGCAGAATATAATAAATAACAGGTCACTCCGCAAAAGTTTTCCAGGTTTAGCTGTGCCGAGATGCCGGGCATACATATCTGGCAATTGACCCTTGCCACAATCCTTTGTTGAATAGACAGATTGAAGATAATCTTGACACCCACTATGAAATGGAAACAATGGATGACTTCCTGTAGGTAACCTGGGAAAGGCTGAGTACCCATACTCTCCCGAAGGCTCCAGATACTAGTCCTGGAAGGTCTCTTAGACGTGGTGATCTCCGAGTTTCGTGAATACTACATTTGGACTATGGAATGGAGGACAGATATAGGCTTCTTCCGACAAATTTCTCCTCTGTCATGAGCTATCACGGGCCGAACAAAGAAGTTACTCCCCAAGATAGTGCAGATCAAAGGTAGTGGGAGTTTCACATGGAAACAACATGGAAACTTCTTGATAGAACCCAGAAAAAAGCTTAGAGCAAACTTATACAGCATAAATTACTCTGGTTCAAGGTGGCTAACAACGTAACGAAGAATTACTATATAACTACTATATTCAGTAAGCGGTATCACAGTCCTCTGGGTCCAGCCTTGTCCCCGGCCTTGTCAGCACAGTTGTCCGACCATTTTCGAGGTGGCAATACATGAGAATAACAAGTGCAAGCGACACATACCAGACATCACTCCTGTTAATAGCAATGCATGAGGTATAATGATATCATGTTAGAAGTCCTGTCAAAGTTGTATATATGTATTCCTAACAGCTCTGGGTACTAGGAGAGCAACATGCCACAATGACATTCCGTTATCAAAAGCCTGGTTACTTCTCTGAACAGTCTCATATGGATGGTCATAGAGCAACAATGATGTGAACGGTACTCAATCAATAGGCTGATACGGCAACGTAGCATTACAATCCCCCAGCAAGAAAATGATCTTATAGTACTTCTGCCTATCAGCGATTTCGAACAAAATGTGCAGCGGGACCGCTCCTCCGCAAAACCCCAATGTTGGCTCCATGCAAATGAATAAGGATTCAAAGGGGTCACTAAGGCGACTTACCAGATCGCCGCTCCCAGCCTTTACTAGAAGCAAACTTCTGATCTCTGAAGCCCAAAGCACGATTCAAGAATTTTTTAATTTTTGCAGAAGGTGCGGCCGCCCGAGATAATCCAGGTATTGGCGCTGATGATAATGTTCGAATTGCTTTTGGTCTTGGCTCTGGTGTTATTTATTGCTAGGATAAGAATTACTGAGGCCCACCCAACAATGACATCCTTTGGAGTGGACGAATTGAATTTCCGCTTTTTCTGTTCTCTTTGTGAACGTGTGGGATGATTGGACTTTGATTGTGGAGACAACGTCTTGGTCGCTTGAGAAAACGCGGCCTTGAAGAGTTCGTCAGGAAGATAGTTGGATCGTTTTTTTGTGGTCGGTTCCGACTCAGGGTCTGAGCCCATGTTTTGGTCGTCTTCGTCTTCCCCTGAGTCGGCCTCAAGATAGGTTTCATCCACATCGATACCACCAGAACTGTAGCCCTCCGGATCGTCGACGTCGTCTCTCCCCTCCATAACTGTGTCCTCGCATTTTTTGCTTTCAGCGTCTTTCATAGCTCGAAGCATCCGAGCTTCTGCATCATTCAAATCCTGACGCTGATCATCATCCTCTAACAAAGCTTTCTCGTCCCCAGTCCTCTGATAAAAAACTGGGTCGTCCTTTCTATTACTTGCAGCCCGCTCTTTCAATTTTTGATCCCTTTGTCGATTCTTCAGTTTCGTTTTTTCCCTGACAAGTGCATGGGCCTTGCGGATGTCAGCATCTTGTTTTTGAGAAATGCTCTTTGAGTGAAAAAGTGCAACAGCTTCTGGAGCTTCAGAATCAGAGTCAGAGGACGCGGATGGAGGCATGTTTCGCACAAAAAGCCAATGTGATATATATAACACGTGGTCTGGTTGTTAGCATTTTGCGATAGGACAATTATATTCTACTAGAAATTTGCTCTCAAGCGCTTCTGTTCTTTTTTCTGAGCCATAATATGGCTGCATTCAAGCCGCAGTCTCCAACGTCGTCAGACAACGATGGCCGCGTCATCCACTTCAACGACGTGTAAAGGCAAAGTTGTCACGACTAGATCCTGTTGTGAAATTATTTCATAATTTCCCCTCTCTTATCACTGACCATCAGCTATTTCTCTTATCATTTTATGATAATTTTTCTGCTTAGTTTTTTTGCCTTGGAGAGCTCCCTGTCCACTGTCAAATAAAAAAATGTGGACAGAACTGGAAATAGCAGGGGTGAAATCACACACAAGATAGAAGTAAAACTACGGACTGTGTTCGTACACCGCATAATAAATTGATGAATTAAAATAAATAAAAAGATAGAAGTAAATATGTGCTATGGTTAGCAGCACATAACCCCTCCACCTCAACTTCACTCACTCACTAACCCAAATAATTCATGACAAGTTTCAGACTTCTTATAGCATCATTGCTCAATAAAGTGATTGACTTCAACATACCCTCTTGCCTCTACCCTTTTCTGGACTAGTCAAGTCTTATGGTTGCATACTGCATTGAGACGTGTTCTGTCCCTTGTTGAGAAATTCTGCAATTCTTCAGACTATCCACTACTTTTGACATCAACTGGACAGACACCGCTGCACTCACTTCTTTCCAATGCTCTGATGGTCACCTCACTTGATCAACGGTACCATGACATGTCAATCTTGACAGTCACAGATTTCCCTTGTCCTCCAAAAAAGAGTTGTCAGCTCTGGAAATAGCTTTCTAATGTTGCGAACGCGCGAGCATGCGTTGGCGAACAAGGGAACCAAGTGAAAAGTCTGTCCTCCGGCGAAAACTTGAATAAGCCAAATGAATATACTGATGTAATTGGATTGAGATCATGGATACAGTGATGAATGCCCCTCAAGGGGGCTCGAAGGGTGAGAGAGGTGAGGGATACCAGAGTCTCAAACCACTTTCCAAGTTCATAGAGCATGTCGTTGGGATAACCACCAAGGTTAATGTCAAGGGTGGTCAGGCTCCTTGTTTGCAGAAAGGAGGCAATGATAGCCTTGTAGTCTCCTTTCGCTGCATTGAGACAGGATGGGATAGAGAGGGTCTTAAGGTTAGAGAAGTCCATCATCCATGTGATGATTCGACTTTGACTTGATGCATATTCTTCATATGATATGTGTGAAATGTTGGCGTTGCGGAATCTGAGTGCGTCCAAGATACCACACGTGACTATTTCTCCCCTTTCGGTTGCTCCGTCTAATGTTATGCTCTTCAACGACGGACCCAGGAGTGGTGCAAACATCCCAGGTTCCAAGCCACGTATATTGAGACGAAGTTCTTGCAGATTCGGACAAAGCGCGATATCAGTGAGCCTTGGATGTGTTTAAGCAAGGCTCAAAGTGTGCGTCTTTTGTTTCTGTTGTCATTACTTTTCTCTTCCAAGTCTTCCGTGAAATATGCTCCCAAGAGCGAGATTTGAAACAGATGAATGATTCTTGTCCAGATCTCTGGAGGAACGATTTCTATGACAACAGAGGGAGGTGTGTCTGCTGACATGAGGTGATAGAATGACAGAACACAAAGCAGCTGGATGACTCCTTCAAAATGTTTGAATGCACAGAACTGGGGTAAAAATTGTCTGCTGACAAAACACAATAAATATTGAACTGAAAACAAATTAAATTGCTAGAGGACAAATACTCATTGAAAAGATATTTGTTACGACGTGGTCAATTTTCCTCTAAAATAATACAACCTGTGTTTGCCATGGCCACACTGTAATCTACAAAAGGCTGGGGTATCCCCTTTCAAACATTTGATCTAGACAGTTGTTTCTGCCTGGTCTTAGCTTCTATTTTTAGCATCTGAGACCTGCACCTCTTCACTGCTCTTCACTGTTAGATATATACAAACTCCGCCCTTAGTTGTACAAGCAATAAGAAACCCAAAATTCTGATTAGGCACATTTTGTCCTCACTAAGTTCTGCTTTGTATATAAGACATATTCTGTAAGCACTAATGCAATGAGAGTTGCTTTTCAATAGCAGGACCTAACTTTGGAAGTGAAGACGTGATAAGATTAGTTCTTCCCACAGGAAATCTATGAGGTTAGTTTATCTGGGTGCCTGAATCTCATCAACAGTCAACAGTCAACTTTCACTCATTGTTGAGTTTCCCAGCCTCTCACATTGGCATATGAACCTTGTGGTATCCACCTTTGTTGCCATACGGTTTCCAATCATCAACTGCCTCTTTCATAGGTACACTGAGTCAGGGAACCAAAGGCAATCCTGTAGAATACCTGTATCCTGCTATGAACTGTAATCAAGCATCGCATGAACAATTTATTCAAAAAAAAAAATACCCAACGTGGCACTGATACATATAGCCGGAACAATCCCGGATGGGACTCCTCCGAAATCCGGTGTTGGGTCGCCGTGACAATCTCCATTCAGACACATTGTTCACTTACTGGTCCAATCACCGGTCCAATTGCAACTTCGGGATATTCTTCGGTCTTCTCAGGATCTGAGCACATGCGTCTATAGGCGGCGTTTGGACCTTTTGGATAATCAATTTCCAAAGGGAGTCTCCCGGACACTAGTAAATGGACCGATAACACAGTACCAAAGACATTGGAATTCGTGACCTCTTGAATTGAGGTCCGTGAGCTGTGCCTAGAGGTCTGTCTATATCTACTGTTATTTAAAAATCACCACCATCATCTATGTTGTCACTCAGATGGGCGCATCAACGCAGGGAAAGGTTATTTTAATCCCTCAGATATAACCGAATAACAGACTGACGTGCTACATCTCTTCATCCTTCAAGGCATATCTTCATCCTTCAAAGTTTCATCTTCCAGGAGGAAGAAGCGTATGCCACCACCGGTGCCAAGCGTGGACCCATTGTTGTGAGTCTACTTTTTCTCCTCTTCAGGTCTCATAGCTTGATCAAATGTATTGACAGGACAGGACCTCCGGTAAGTTGGTTGGCCAGCGATGATTCTCCACTTCACGATATGGACTTGCAGCTCATCGGGGTCGTCTTGAGCTGGTGGTTATACGGAATCTTGATGGTACAAT
>Ga0153986_1000449_pt1 | contig 12801 bp, 14 predicted proteins | sample TSGA070MetaG_FD_104724 | JGI IMG/M metagenome (GOLD analysis project Ga0153986, IMG submission 104724) | Attine ant fungus gardens microbial communities from Georgia, USA - TSGA070 MetaG | ecosystem: Host-associated > Fungi > Mycelium > Unclassified | place: USA: Georgia, Alexander Wildlife... | reverse complement strand
GTTCAGACTGTTCATGGGTACATCACGTGTTGTCTTCTCACGATGGACCGTTTATATCTATCAGAACTTGTGTGGTAACAGACCGAGTGTTTCTCGGCTAAACCATAACTATCACATTGGAATGTAGAAGACGGTGAAAAAAGCCAGTATGTAGATCTATATAATCAATATGATAAGGAGGGTACTCTTGTTTACTTTTTCATGCCTTTCCCCTTGCCTTTGGCCATTGGCGCAGCTTTCTTCTTAGGTGCTCTGATGAGTTTGTTGCCTGCGATCTCATCTGAAAACTCTTCGCCCGGCCTAGCCTCATCTTCGTCATCTTCTGCCATGTCATCAACCTAATATCTCATGAGTACAAATCCTCGGAATCATTAGTCATAACTCACAAACACATCCTCTAAATCCGGTGCTGGACCTCCTGAGAGCTTCTTCGGTACCTTTCCAAGATCCAGGGCCTTGTAGAACGGTACTGGGTGCTCAGAAGCATTATATCTATCGAGAATAATCAAGCCGACATCACAGACAAGTAGAGGTTGAAATCACTTCTTCGTGAATGATGTCTTCGTCGCTGTCGAAATCTTTACCTCTTTCTGGTCCCCGACACCAAGTTCCACAATCGTATCCCAATCTTCCTTTGAAAGATAATATTCATCCATACGTTCAATCACCTCGCCCACAGCGCTCTAGACGGTTGATCAGCTTATAAAGAACACTGCGAACAAAGATCAACACTCACTATTCCTGCATCAAGCAGGGGTGAAACGATAAATGGAAGCAACGAGGGAATATAGGATTGCCTGATTTCTGCTTTGTCTCCAGAAACTTTCAGCCTCATCCGCACCTGTACATCACCAAGTTGTCGTGCCAACTTGTTCTGTTTTGAATTCTGCCCAAGCCATCTACATTATGTTAAATCCAACATCAAGAATTGCAAGTAATAAAGATGAGTTCACTTACTGAGGAAAAGTCATGGGATTAGAGCCACCAAAATGTACGCCGGCACCAAAGAGATATGACGCTGGTTTTACTGTTGAGCAAACAGCATGCAGGGGCATCAGATTCCAATGCTGTTCAGGTCTAAGTTCCCATTAGCAACAATAATACCGACCGAGCACTGAAATGTACCCATGAATCAGGGCATCAACGAGGTCTGCGTCAGATATAGACGACGCTGCACAATCCATTAATTTAAGGTGTTTCAGTTCCTTTTCAGGGCCATTCATATTCCGAACACGTGTGGGTTGGGTTTTCAAGTAGTTCTCCTGTCAATAAATTGGTATTTCGTATGGTGATTCTACTTCAGCACGCACTTGAATAAATAGGGGAACAAATGAATGGTCTTGGAAGTATAGTTCCATCTTCTCCCCAAGCGTTTCTCGTGCAGTCCCAGAGAACAGATACGGGCCTAGCATTTTCGACGTGATATCAAACGGGGTCATTATTGCGTACTTCTCGTTCATCTTCACTCTGAAAGAATATAAATGATCCCAGAGGATATGATTCCTACAAATAGCAAAACTCACAGAGCTTTTCCCTCATCAAAATCCATGCTACTACTTGATAATTTCCACGTAGAAAGCATATTCAGTACCTGCCGTATGTCGGACTGTGATCCCTCTATCAGTTGGTCGACGACGTTCGCTTGAATTTGCAAGTTTTCTCTGTAACACATATCAGGGTCTCAGCAGCGACAACAGTGAGTGGGGGATAACATACTTGAAAGCAATTGAAAGAATCCGTGATCGTATCATCTGTACCTGTGGTCTTCAGGATTTTGAGTTTTTTGTCTGATCGAATTGTCAGAATGACTAACTTGTGGAAGGGCAAATTGAACGTAGTTGATATAAGAGGCTTAAGTTTTTGTGCGTTACGGTCGTTTGCTATACAAATGATAGGGATCTGCCCGTTTCCTCATGTCAGTGAGATAGAGTGTCATGAGGCAAGAGCAAGCGTACTTTGCTCTTTTTGATGAGAGCATTCAGAGCTCCAACACCACCCCTGTCACCAGCTGACATACCATCCACTTCATCCATGATGAGGCAGCTTCTATCTGTGATTGTAGCCCCAACCGAGTTAGTCGACTACATCCGCGTGTGAGGACAGACACCTTGGGAGGTGCGGTGACACAAACCTCGGCACCTTTCATGTATATATCCAGTGATCTGTTATTGACATTCATGCCGTTCTACGCTTGATATCAGCACTGATTCAGTACGTAGACCCTTGTATGTACCTCGACAAGCTTTTTGCTGCGGGCATCACTGGCATTGAGTTCTATAGGTGTATACCCGGCCAACTTCGCACAAAGATGGGCACTGGTGGTTTTGCCAATACCGGGAGATCCAGTGATTAGCACACCACGGTACATGTTCATGCCAGTCTTACCAGGCTTTTTGAAGCCCGCTTTCAGACTATCTGGCCTGAAGTATTGTCCAAATGAGCACGATACTATCACAAGGAATTGAAGGGGGAATTACCAGTCCTTCAACCACTGGAGCAGTTTGTCCACTTGGCTTTTGTTCCCACAAATATCCTTTACCGATTTGGGTGCATAACGTGTTGTCCAGAGCTGGGTGGAGGGATCATGTTCTGCCTGTATAGCCGACTTTTCGCGTTTTTCCATTTCTTTCGCAGCCTTACGGATCTCCTCTTGTTCTTTCTCCAATTTCATTCTAGTCTTCTGATCAAGTTCTCCCTTTCCTGGACTCTTCCGCGTAGCAATTAGGTTAAGGAACTCGTCTTCAGCGAGGGTCTTGAGATTATGCTTCTTTATAGCAGCGAGTTTGGCTGGCCCAGCGTTGTCCCCCAGAACAACAAAATTCGTTTTGCTCGAAGGCTGAAGAACGACACGCCTATAACAGATCAACGAAAGAGAATCGAATGAGAAGGAGAAACACACCCTCCGAAACGTTTGGCTAGATCAATAGCCTCCTCTCGGGAAAAGCTGGATAACTCTCCTGTAAAAACAAATGAAAGACCAAGGAGACAGTTTGGCGCCCCATCTGGAACCTCTTTCGAACCAGGATTCAATGGCCCCGCGAGCCTTGACGCCTTGGTCGCGATCCAGCTGGAATTTAGATAAGCAGAATGTCGTCTAAACGATATGTAATCGCACTTTGGCTTAGCTGCCATCTTGGGCTTCGGCTCATCAACTTTTGCAGGCTTCGCTGTTCGCCTCTTAGGTGGCATTTTTCGTTTGCCTTGATATTTCACATCATCATCATCTTTGTCGTCGATGAATTCATCGTCATCTTCCTCTTCAAAACTAGATTCTCCCATTTCAAAATCTTCGTCTTTCTTGGACTGTCTCTTTATGGGTTTTCTTTTAGGTGAGGTAACAGCAGCCTTCTTCCTCGGTGGATAACTTTCATCATCATCATCATCATCATCTATTTGTGAAGTTGACTTTCGTTTTCGAAACTGTTTGGATTTTCCATCCTCGCTATGCGCAACAGTTGACCGATTCTTCAGTTTTGCTGGAGAGGCAGATTCTTCACCGCTCTCTGGAGCAGCGACCTCTGATTTACGCTTAAAGCTGGAAAGAAGCATGAGTGGAAGTGAAACCATATTGACTAACCACACCTACGGTGCAGCTTTCGCAAGCGCACTCTCAGATACTCAGCTTGCAAAATGCTCAGAATACTGAGTCACCTTACCTATTACCTGTTAAGTTCAGCACCTGTGTTTCTGGAGGACATCAAACTCACCGGCCATTCCATTGATATTCGGACCCTTGGCAAAGTTAAAGTGAGCCAGACAAACAATTAGGCAGAATGCACACCGAAGCGCTGGTTCCCTGAGAGCTTGTTTTACCGCAAAAAAAGATCCTAATATCTTTCCCTCCAGGATGAGTGGACTTGGGAGCCATTGTAGCCGTTTACTTAGCACAGTTGCCGTAGCGCTCGTAGTGTTATGATTTGTTTGTCCCAATTATGTCACCCATTGATCAGCACGAATTTTGTATAATTTTGTATGTTGTGCAACAGTTCTTATGGTTCAGTTAACTGATTTTCAGTAACACTCACTGCCTATATTTACTATGATGAAAGTTGTTTTGAGATCCTCAATTATGGGTTAGGATTGATCCTTCTGAAAGAGCTAATAACCTCAGCGTTCGGCACAACCGCTGAGGTTTACAAAAGTGTGTAACTGAGTTTAAGTAGTCTATGTCCTAGCCGAAACGGACAAATACTTTCGAAGTCATAAGATACAGTGCCAAATGGGGAGTGGCACTACTACCTCAGGACTAGTACTGATTATTGCCTCAAGCTCCTCGATTGGAGTATGCAGATCCTGTCTGTCTGACTAAAAATCTAGGGAAGTCCGGTCTGGCGGTTTCCTGGATCTCAACATCTGGGAAATTTTGAAATTTGAAATCTATCTCTGCGCAGATCAGTATGAGAAAATCTCAGGTGACAGATTTTCTCAGACTGTTTACTCGCTAGAACAAAGATATTTAAAGCCAGCCAGTGTGGACTCTCACTTCTCAGCCCTCCTGAGCTGTCACCTCACGAAATTCATTAAGGACAGAGACTCCCTTGGATAGAGCTCTGAAGGTGGCAGGATGCAACAGTTATCTAAGCCCGAAAAGGCGGATATCAAGGCAAATACAGAGAACCACTCCATAAGGAGTCTGACAGCCGATCATGCCCTTGAAAGCTCAGGGATAACAGATTTTCAACATGAGGTTGTTTATCGGCTGTACAAGCAGCGATTTACTGGACTGATTGCGTTGGTAAGTTATGGGTGTCGCAGTATCTTGCAGACCACTGATCCTTGCATGATCTAGGTATTTTTGAACATTGTTGCAGCTATGTCGTGGCCATGGTTCGGCCCGATATCCAACGACAGTGAGAGAGCACACATTTTTCGAATTGACCAGCTCAAATTCCATCCACAGTGGCATCTGACTTCAATATAACACTGGACCAAGTGAACTGGCTTGGGAACATTGTCGCCCTAGTGTATCTACCCACAGCCCTCATAATTCCCCAAATTGTTGCGAAATATGGGTTAAGGCACTGTGTAAGCATACTTTGTTCAATTCTACTCAAAATCATCACTGATACTACCAAGTTAGTTTGAATTAGGTGCAATAGCATTGATACTTTCTGCATGGATTCGCTACGCAGGCACTGCGAAAGCGCTCCCCGGTGACCGTGCATATGTCCTCTTAATGGTTGGACAGGTATCTACATCTATCTTCCCTTCCTCGGCTTTCTGAGGCTGATAGATTTTAGTTTTTTGCTTCGATAGCGCAGCCCATCTACCAGGTGCTTGGCCCCAAGTACTCTGAGGTATGGTTCAATCTCAAGGGGCGCACAACGGCAACGATGATTATTGCTATCTGTGAGTAGATGAAGACCTGGTACCAATGTACGTGATCCGCTGACAATCGAACAGCCAACCCAATAGGTGGTGCCGTAGGGCAGTTGATTAGCCCTCTTATTGGCAGCACAAGACAATCGGTGTGTTTTTCCCATTGCTGAAAAAGTTGGCCGCCATCCATATTTCGTATAGATTCTAGTTCTTGGTATCATCTCAACAGCAGTCACGCCGCTAGTCTTTTTAATTGGGAATGCGCCACCAACTCCGCCAAGTCAGTGAACAACCAACTCAGACTATCATCATCACCATTAATACCGTGATTGGTAGCATACGCAGGCTCCAAACCTTCACCCTCTTTGCTATCCCTAATACGCGCCATGGCAGGTCAGACGGTGCATGTGGAAGCATACCTGTCCGGCCGCCAGCGTATAGATTTTGCGATCATCGTTTTCATCGTTGGAACATTGGTAGGAGCGTGCGTATTTGTGATATAGTGTTGCGACTTCACCTTCATTACTGTGTGTTTCAGTGTCAATGCATTTGCAATCCTCACAGCTCAAATTTTTGTACGTCATTTTCATATAAATCTTGTATCATGGAGACTCCGTTTACCTTCTGCCTGAATCTAAATACGATCCCAGCAACCTGAAGGCTACTCTGCTGATATCAGCGGTTTCATGGGCGCCTGTTTATTACTGACTGGCATTGTGGCTGCTATTCTCACCGCACCGCTCTTCGATCATGTTTTTACGTACAAGTTAGCTTTGACCACAAAAATATTGACACCATGTCTCGCTGTGGCATGGCTATCCTTGATTTGGGCAGGTACGCTGATTGTTCGTGCTATACTCGATATTAACTCATTGGTGCAGTCAAGCCCGAGAATGAAGCAGGATTGTTTGTAGTGATGACAATCATTGGTGTTTGTTCTTTGTCCTTGTTGCCCGTCGGACTAGAACTGGCTTGTGAGGTGACTAGGAATGCAGACGGAAGTTCAGCCATTCTTTGGTTCATGTTAGTTCTGTGCATCTGTTTTTTGTTAAGGATCTTTTCTGAGCGATGTTCTCACACAGGGGAAATCTGTTTGGAGTTATGTTCATTCTTGGTAAGCCAACAAGCCAAGGCTAGTCTATTCTCATTATCTCGATCTTTGTAGTGCAGGGAGCGCTTCGAGCCGATGAGAATGCACTACCTCCACTCAACATGCATCGCGCCCTAGTTTTCAACGGTTCATTCATTATAATCGCCTGCTCCTTGATCTTCTTTGTACAAGGGAATCAAGTACGGAAACGATCAGATGAGGAGAAATTTAGGGAAACATTACATCAGTGATTGACGTTTGTACTTTGAGGTTTGAGAATACTGTCCAATTGTTGAAGGAACTGTCAGTGATCTTGAAAATATTTGTGGGGTTTTGTTTGATCATTTCTTCCCCCACCTCCCTGCTGTCATCGAAGCATTTGATTCATAAGAGGAAACCACTGTGTGTGTCTGCTGAGACAGTTCTAAGATATTGAAATTAACATTCAATGTCCTGGTAGCCATTATTCCTGGGATAGTAGATTATGTCATATTGTCATAATACACTACAAGGCTGTGTAATCACATCATTGCCATCACATAACCTGTAGGAGACAATATCTTAGGAGTCACCTATCAAGGTAGACAACTATTTTGTTATAAAACATCACTTGTGTCATGAATTACCACTCAAAGAGCAGTGATCTCAAAGTTGTGATCAAAACATTAAAGATAATCTATGATAACCTCCAAAGCACACTCCAAGTCAATAGAGTTCCTGCTAATTGTTATACACATATTGTTTGTATACATATCTTTATTCTTGCATGACTCCTTATGGATTTCCCTCCTGCACATCTCAAATGAGTCATTCCTTCCTGTGCATCTGCCTTTGTGAGTTTGAATAAATGAAGAAAAGAATTAAAGAAAAGGAAAAACTTTATAACATCACTCCCTATTTGACTTGGTTGGATTGTTGGTCTCTTATATCTGGAGGGAAGAGCAACAGAAAGCCTTTAGCACTGTGAAGAACACTACTATTACTTTATCTTGCCTCAGCAGATGACAATTTAATGACTCTGGTTGGCAGCTACTTAGTGTAATCAGGATTCATCCTGGATCACCTGCGACCAACAGGCGAAGAATCAGAACTCGTGCAAGAAACGTTCAAGGACTATAATGTATGTGGACAGACGTTGATGAATCTGGAGAATGTGATAAGAATATTTTTGCCTACCGATCATTCGTGATTAGGATCTTGGTGTCTTCGGGCCTACCGCGGCGCCTCATGATCAGTTGATGCAGAAACTGATGTATTCGACCTATAAACTGGACAAAACCATGGTCGACACATTTTTGGATGACGTGGATGTAGATGTTTAAGAATACAGACTCACGGAGAACGAGATTGTATCAGTATTATACGCTGGGAGCGTTTATGTGAGATTTGTAAGGGCTCATAGATGAAGGAGAAGATCATTTCCAGCCACCTCGAAGTTCGGAAGCTTCTTGTCTTAACGTGAAGCAAGACAAGTCGACAGATGCACTAGTGAACAAGCACAAGTTCGTCCATAATTGGAAAACCCTCTTTCGTGACCTCTGGAAGCATCGAACCAACGTGGGCAAACTCGAAGCTATTTTTTACCAACCAGACCCATTAGCCTGCCTGCTCTGAAGTTCCTGGCAACATAGAGTCAGGTGGGAGGTAGATATTCAATATTCCTCGGGGCTTCACATTCATGTTTTATTTTCTCCAGATAACCATTCTGGGAAGTGCTCTTCTTCCCTTGTCGTTTCTTCTAGTTCTTCACCTGTGAGAAAATGTACAGACCTTTTGTTGAACATAGAGACGGTATCAAAGGCGACTTGACAGTTCCGTACAACGTCTCACGGCATATGACAATGCCGCAGCTCAACATTTATCCGGCACCAGGAACTCGTCGACCCTTGTTATTCACGAGAACACCGGACCGGTGTCCATTTATTCTTGTATATCTGCCTTGAGGCAAACTTCCATACAAGGTCTGGACCTCGTTGGATACCCGCCGTCAACTCGCCGTCGATAGTCGCGAGCCATCCACGTTGGAAACACATTCTTATCAAGTTGTAAAACAAAAACCAAGCAGCTAACTCACCGTCGCCCTCGTTCTCTTTCCTGCTCTATCCAGCTTCTCAAGCCGCTGTTTTCGCTCTAACCCACCCATGACGAGCCACTCTCCCCAACGTGCCCTGAGAGCATCTCAAGCGCATCAACTGAATCAAGGTATGATCTTTTTCATGTAATCTTTTTCTCCCATCGTGGCTGTCGATGGATTTCCCGTTGGGTCAGTTATCAAGATCTATTCAGATAACTAATTTTCAGCCACCTAGGTCTGCCTCAAAATTTTAGAGAGTCCTCTCGATCGCCATCTTTGCGAGATCTATCTCGTGCGATGCCTGCTGCGTCTGGGCCAATGTATGCTCCATCATCACTGACACAACAGCTCAATCAAGTTCCACATCAAGCTAGTCCATCAAACTCAAGTAATCCACGGCCATCGCCTCCTATGGTTTCGATGCCACGACACCATGCCACCTTGCAATCAGGCGAGCTTGGAGTAACCCCCTCAATCTCTCAGTATCCTCAGGATCACAATGCCTATAGTACCCATTACACTCAGGCAGTTGGCCGCTCGCAGATGGCTAATCTCACGCGTTACCAGCATGATGATAGTTATCAAATGACGCCTGAACTACTGGAGGAGATCGAGCGTGCGGACCAACAATCGCAGACACATACCAACCCTCCTGCATTCTCTATCCATCCTCATCTCGAGTCAACTACGCCTTCTAGAGACCAAAACTCAGAGAGGTTTCGCGCAGGAGATCGAGCGAGTCCTAAAGAACTCGAATCCCGTCGACCAAGGGATCCTGCGCCAGCCCGAGAGAGTCCAGTTACAAGACAGCCACATTCTCCATCAACATTTGTGCAGGCGCCAATTTCACAGCCAGATCGCAATGCTCCCGACTCTGCCACTCGCTCGTCTCCCATGGGAGGTGGCTCATCCGGGGATACATATGCCCCTTACATTACACGTGACCGCCGGGCCACTGTCAATTCCCTGAATAGCGAGCCTCGCGCCCAATATTCGCATTCAACTCATACACCTCCATTGCAGGCTGTTGGGAGGTCATCTGCTGATAGATCACTTCCTGTGCAAGAGGAGCCCGAGGATGATCCTCATCCAACTGTAAAGGACGATCTCTGGAATGGGATAGAACAACTAGACAGTCGCCATCAAATTTCTTCCCCGATCCCTTCTTCTGATACTCACCCGGAAGGAAACTCTCATCGCTCTAAGATCCATCATTCGACTTCCCCCAGCCCAGATAACTACTCTGATGACGAGGGAGCGAAAACACCTAGGTCTCCGAGTGTTGGTCTTCCCGAGAGAAATAGGCAGCCTATGACTAGCGGAATCCAGATGCACCCACGTACCGCTGGCCGCACAGGCTCAATGGACCAAGTCGGGCTCAGAGGCATCGCAGAAACAATTCGTCAACCTTCACCACAGGACGGCGTGCCCAATTCATCCCACTCGCCACATGCCCAACGCTCTGGCCAACCTTCTGAGCTGCGTAAACTGAGTGTTGATGCAAATGTATCGCTTCCATACTACGCTTCCGAGTCGAGTCCCTATTCCAGGCCCTATTCGAACAATCAATTTCTTACTGAAGAATATTATGGGCACGACCCTTCTTCTTTCTATCATGATCCACAATACGACCATCGAGCCCGCCCAGAAGCACCCATACCTCCGACGCCTCATAGCCAAACTGCTGCTTCCTCACCTTCCCCGTTTCCGCCTGCATATTCTCGCAACGTAAGGAACATCACGGACCCAAGACCAACTCACACAGGTTCACCTTATCCAGCCCCTTATGATCATATACGTCGGAATATCAATATCTCGCGTAACACAATATTTGATCCTAACGATCCCAATTTTGATATGATACGGGAACAAGTTGCTAATCAATGGCAAACGTTTGCCCAAAACACTCATGCTCTTGGGAGTATGTCGGATTCAACTTTTTCTCCTTCTGCGACTCCTTTCCAGGGCAATTTTTCAGCTTGGGCTCACCATCATGCGCGCCGAACAATCAATGGAGCCTTTGGTATCAGGAGCCCTCAATCTAGCCCTGGTCTCGAACTACCCGATCGAGGTGAAGCGCCTTCTGCAGCACCTTCCCATGTCTTTCGTAGCAAGAAGAAAACAAACCGTGCTAGCGGGTTAAGCACGGAGATTTCCAGTAAGACTCCGCCAAGGGTTCAAAGCACCCAACCCCGTGAAACGAGTCCCGAGCCCTCAACGTCTGGTGAAGAGACCGCAGGTGAGGAGAATTACGCCGGGCAGAATACCAATCGGAGGAATTGGGGGAATGGTTCTCTTGCTGGTCAAGTCATAGAGGATGATGGGGATGGGGATTGGATTGATGAAGATGAAGAGCCGGATGAAGATGATCTGCTCGAGCTCGAGTATCACCCTTTATACATCAAAAATGTCGCTAAGAGACGCAGAAGATGGGAAATGGGTTGGGAAAACCTTCTTGAAGCTGTAGGTGTCATTTATTCCTATGCTGTATCACGACGATGGTGTTGATCAAGAGGTAGTTCCACACATTAGATAGGCAGACGGATGCGACTATGGTTTTATTGGCAGCGCCTTCACATTCGACCAAATTGTACTCCATTCGCTCGCGTTCTGTTAGGAGGCAGCCTAGTAATTCGGATATCACACCCCTCAAAGTCGGATTCAAGCGTATCGCTGCTCATCGACGAAAGACACGTTCCATGGTTAAGTCTTCGCTCGTGGACAGGTTCTTGGTATCGTCTGGAACTTCTGGAGAGGGTTCGGAGAGCGAGACGAGGGAGGAAGACCTCAAACGTGCATTTGAAGCTGCCGTTGGTAGTCTCGGAGTATTCGAATATATGTTCGCGGAGCGGGAAGTGCGATGGGCTGAGGAGATGAGGAGGATTACTGAGGATCGCGAGCGCGTTGAGAATTTGCTCAGACAAGTTATTGGCGGTGAACGCAATGGGTCAACTACTACACCGACTGCGCCGCCATTACTATGAGACGGGTAACGAGCCTGATGGCTCTGCCAGCTATTCATCACTCTTGCATTGTTGTGGAATATGTAAGTATTATGTTATTGGACTGATGGTAGAATAACTCTAGGGATTCTTTACCATGAAGATTGAAATAAGAGTGATATTTGGTTCCTGGTCACACCAGAGGTCACAGTTAGCTTACAGTTGTTGGTGAAATCTGAAAGTCAATTCTGCAGACTGAAGCTAAGACGCGGAGGGCCCAACATCTCTGATGTATCTATGGGAGGTATGTGGTCATGGGAGGGCGAAGTTTGCTAGTGGGATAGCAGTATGTGCAGAAGGGTTGTTGTAGCGGTAATATATGACCTGCCTTGAGTCAGGAAGATTAAGCCTTCTCGATACAACGGTTCAAGTGATCTACCTCTGTTATTCGGCGGCTCTTTTTTTGACGGCTATTTTTGCTGTGTCAAGATCAGAACGTTCAAGTTCTCACACTGATTTCTCATGTGTCTTTTTTTCTCGATTGCCTGACCTATGTCACCTATGCTTTTACTCCTTTCAGGAGATGATTTTTTTCCCAACTTCTCCCACTAGATTGTCCATATTGACACCTGTTGCATCTTCTCGGATAAGCCTTTCCAACCTGGTTCTCTCCACACTTGCAGGTACGTGGATATACTTGACTTCTGCTGTGCCGGCTGCAATCAATTCCCATTTATTCATGCGGCGAGAAACCGCTCTGTTTGCTCTGTTTCCTGTACTGAGAATAATGTATCGAGTTCAGACTCTGCAGAAACAAATGAGGGAGCGAAAAGCGTGCAATGTGTCTCATCTCAACCATCTCTATTCATTAAAATGTAGTTTTTGATCTACAATCTGTTGTAGCGCTCTGATATACCAATACGATGTGCATGCAGATGGATTACGGCTCTTACCGAGGTGTTTTCACATCTCGAGTTGAACCATGTGAAAAAAATTTTGTTGTCGAAGCCTCCGGAGTTTCTTCCAATGTCATTAGGGCATCGATGCAGGAGAATCGGATAATGCCATTGGGACGCAAGTTGCCTGCCAGACAGACATTGAGCGACTTCCCACAGAAATTTTGAGGATGTGGTGCATGTATGTAATTCTAGTCTGAGGAAATCTGATTCCTAGATGTGACACCACAAGTCACACTGTGTCGTTCTGAAGAGCACACAATTCTCAGCACCAATGCCAAAAACCTCACCGTCTCTATTTACTATGACAAGAGATGTTTTACAGGTTCATTAAATATCCTTGAGTGGCTAATGGAGGAGAAATAAGGATGCTCAATTCAGCTTGATTGTATTCTAGATTGGAGATTGCAATGCAACCTG
>Ga0153986_1000448_pt1 | contig 12809 bp, 10 predicted proteins | sample TSGA070MetaG_FD_104724 | JGI IMG/M metagenome (GOLD analysis project Ga0153986, IMG submission 104724) | Attine ant fungus gardens microbial communities from Georgia, USA - TSGA070 MetaG | ecosystem: Host-associated > Fungi > Mycelium > Unclassified | place: USA: Georgia, Alexander Wildlife... | reverse complement strand
TTGAGCGCCAGTAACCTTCCAAGAGTAGGGAAAGAACGACCTAAGCAGATTTTTCAAGTTCAGCTAATATGACAACCAGCTTCCGATAGAAGAAATTACCTGTGTCTTCAGGTGCCACTTGGACCTCATCCCCTTGCTGAAGACGCAAGCGCTCGGCTTCAATGCTATTGAAGCCAACGATGGATGGGGACTCATGGCCTGATCGGATAATTTGGTTTGCTGCATCCTGACCTTCTAATAGAACAGGAGCCGGCTGAACCTTCTTCTTGTTCTCAAGGTATGCTGAGACACGAGACATCCACTAGGTGGTCGATTGGCATCAAAAGTATTGCTGTATTAATAAGCCCTCACCTTGATGGTCATGGGAATCTGAGTCGCATCATAGAGGCTTTCTATTCCTCGGAAACTGGCAATCCAAGCAAGAACGAAATGTACCGATATATCGACCAGACTTGGAAGTTCCGTATCAAAAAGCCACTCGCGATTATCGCTGAGTTGTTCCTCTACCAATGCCTAGGTTATGCGATCATGTCTTCGTCACGACCGACAGCAACGCGGTACGTACATAGTGAGAAGCCAATTTGCTGATCGTCTGGGGCCTTGCAGCTTGAATTGCTTTGATGTCAAGTGGAGCATCAAGGAACTGTGTGTTGTATCTAAAGAGTGATTTGGGGTGACAGGGTAGCTGACTTACTGTACTTCTATCCTTGATGAAATCAGGATTAAATCTGTCCCAAGGTAAAAGGAGTGGCCCGAGACTGAAGATCTTGTCGACGTAGTACTTTGAGAAAGCTTTTATCAAACCAGAGTCTGAATTTCTTCCATGCTTGCCACGAGGGAACAGGGTGCCATATCCTGCGGAGGAAGGGAAGCGACGCTCCAGAGCAGAGATAATCAAACTGGAACAAGGAACCACAAATCAGGAGCATGACCTTGGACTCGGACTGCCAGGGCTTGCCTCGTGTCACAATATACATCATTACCAATTGTAAGAATTGGAATCCGGCGATACGTGATTCCTAATAAGTCGGTGATCTCAGGACGAGGCAGGGTGGGAGATACCTAGTTGATGAGTGAATGCCTGCGGAGATCCACACATATAGACACCTACATTCACTCGAGAATGACTGATATTCTTGAGAAGTAGAGCATTGTCTATTTTGTGTGAGTATGGTGAGGCGTTGTAGCTTTTGTAGTTCATGTTTTGAACTTTTTTCGAACATTCAGGCTGAGAGATAGACGCACCGATAGAGAATCACTGGAGGAACCATGGACATGGCGAGGAGCCAGGGGAATACCGCAGCGAGTAACTTATATATTTCAACGGATCCCGGTTTCCAAGAAAGCGAGAAATTAACATGTGCATGTGAGCGGACGCACGAGAATTATTTGGACAAATCTGAAATAAGTTATCCTTGGACTCAAGCACTCAAGACCGTACGAACACAGTCCGCGGTACTCAAGACCGTTAGTCGTTGGAAGCACCATTACTCTTGAACTACTGAACTATTGACGTGACTACAGCCACGTGTAGATCATGATCACCGTTTCTATTTGATCCCAAGAACGCTGTGCATTAGTTACGACAACCTTGCCTTTTTCCTTTCACCATGGCTGATCAACGGCCCCAGTTGCCCTCTGCCGGCTCAAGTCCAAGACCTGACATATATGGTGACCCCTTCGCCGACCGCCCTCGTCAGACCACCTCTGCTGAGCCTGAGCGCTCATTCCATGGCTCTGCGTCACCTCAGCCGCGGCCATTTGAGAGCACACTTCCCCAAGACCTTGGTGGTCAAGACAACTATGATGACGATGATTACATTGAGAAGCAGCCCCTGAACGCAGGTGGTTCGTTCACTGGTGGATTTTATCCTCCACAGTATGAGTCATTTGACGAGCATTTCCCCTCCTCTAGCTGACGTGTCTGCCTTTAGACCCCTCGATCCTAGTGTTTATGGTGATTTCGATCCTGGTAGACCTGGGTCGAGCATGTCGATGTCGACCAACGGTGTTGAGAGTGCTTGGCGACGACGTCAAACCATCAAGCGCGGCGTCACCCGCAAGGTCAAGCTCACCCACGGTAATTTCATTGCCGAGTATCCAGTTCCAACGCCGATTTTCAATGCTGCGGAGGCAAAGTGGAAGAATGTTAACACGACTGAGTTCTCGTAGGTATCACTTTCTCAAATTCTCGAGTATCGCTGATACACTACGACTCTGTAGCCATATGAGGTATACTGCGGCGACAGTTGACCCTGATGAGTTCACTCAGGTGAACGGGTGGTCCCTTCGCACTAAATTATATAATCGTGACACTGAAATTCTTATTGCTGTCACATCCTACAACGAAGATAAGACGCTCTATGCCCGGACGCTCCATGGGGTGATGCTTAACATCCGTGATATCTGCAAGACAAAGCAGTCGAAATACTGGAGGAGACATGCTGAAGAAGGGACACCTGGCTGGCAAAAGATCACCGTGGCCCTTATCGTTGATGGCCTCGAGGCCATGGATAAGACCGTTCTCGATATTCTCGCTACAATTGGAGTTTATCAGGACGGTGTCATGAAGAAACAAGTTGATGGAAAAGATACTGTTGCCCACATCTTTGAAGTGAGCATTTCAAAGCCATGATCCAAAACAGACACTGATGGATATGAACAGTACACTACGCAGTTGTCGGTTGATCCTGCACCGCAGCTTGTTCTCCCACAGGAGAATGACCCAAATAATTTGGTACCGGTACAAATCATATTCGTCCTCAAAGCGAAAAATCAAAAGAAAATTAACTCCCATCGCTGGCTTTTCAACGCTATTGGCAAGATATTAAATGTAAGCAGGGTATTGGATACCTTCAATTTTATTTTGATATTTCAATAGCCTGAAATCTGTGTTCTCATTGATGCTGGAACCAAACCTGGGCACAAATCGATCTATTACCTCTGGGAGGCCTTTTACAATGATCCTCACCTTGGAGGATGCTGCGGTGAAATCCATGCCATGATCAAAGGTGGAAAGAAGCTCTTGAATCCTTTAGTCGCCGCCCAGAACTTTGAGTATAAGATGTCCAATATCCTTGGTTTGTGTTATTCAAGCGTCTGTTACCAAAGTCTGATTTTTTGTAGACAAACCGTTGGAAAGTAGTTTTGGCTATGTCTCCGTACTTCCTGGTGCCTTTTCGGCATATCGATTCCGCGCGATTCTTGGCCGACCTCTCGAACAGTACTTTCATGGTGATCACTCCTTGGCTGATCGTCTTGGACCAAAAGGTATCTATGGCATGAACATTTTCACTAAAAACATGTTCCTAGGTATGTGTCTCAAGTATCCTACGCATGAAATCCTTTTATTCATTTTTCAACAGCCGAGGATCGTATTCTGTGCTTTGAACTCGTTGCTAAAGCTGGTGATCGTTGGACCCTCACCTATGTCAAACCCAGCAAGGCCGAGACTGATGTGCCAGAGTCTGCTCCAGAACTTATCGGCCAACGTAGGCGTTGGTTGAACGGTTCATTCGCTGCTTCTATAGTAAGTCGTCGCGTGATCAAGGTTGTTGGACTGGGCTTACAGTCTTGCACACTAGTATGCTCTTGTCAATTTTTTCCAGATCTACAGGTCCGGTCATGGTATCATTCGCATGTTTTTCTTCCACCTTCAAGGTCTCGTAAGTGATTGATTATAATAGTGTATGGGTCACTAATGCGATGGCTAGTATAACATCTTTTCTCTCATCTTCACCTGGTTTTCACTCGCAAACATGTGGCTCACCTTCAGCATAATCATCGATCTTCTTCCATCTTCAAACCAATCCCATCCAATCTACATATTCGGTACCCAGACAGTTGTTGGTAGTCTACTATCTATTTCTCTGCCATCACTGAGGTTGTTCTTCCCAGACACATTGGGTTAACTTGGCTTTGAAATGGATTTATTTGTCGTTTCTTGCCCTACAATTCATCCTCGCTCTGGGAAATCGACCGAAGGGTGAACGAGTAGTCTACGTCACTACACTTTGGTAATTATCCTTACGATATTCTTGATCCTTACTCGTGAAGGTGACGCTTTTGTCAGGGTTTTCGGCATTCTTGCGGTTTATCTATTGGTTTGTTCATTCTGGCTCACTATCCTAGCTTTCCAGGTCAGTTTACGGTTTAATGTCATCAGCACTCACTTTCATCTCATCTTCGTTTTAGGGAATCCCTCAAGCATTAAGGGAACCTAAAGACAGCGCAATAATCACCTTTTTCAAGCCACCAATTGGTGCTTTGATATTTGCTATGATTTCGACCTTCGGTATTTACTTCACCGCCTCGTTCCTTTACGTGAGTATGGGTTATCGTCTTGGGGATGTCAAGAAACTCATAGTTATCCAGCAAGATCCCTGGCATATGTTTTCAAGTTTCTTGCAATACCTTTGCCTTGCTCCCAGTTTCACCAACGTGCTCAACGTATATGCATTCTGCAATCTACATGATGTTTCTTGGGGCACCAAGGGTAGCGATAAGGCTGAAGCACTGCCATCCATTTCATCTTCCAAAAGCAAGGATGCTGAGGTTGCTGTAGTCGAAGATACGACAAAAATACAGGAAGATGTCGATGCCGCATTTAAGGAGACTGCTTTTCGTGCCGTCACCAAGGTTGCAACTACGGAGGAGATTGAGAAACCGACGATGGATGATCAGAACAAGACGTTCCGCACTCGTTTGGTCGCTATGTGGATGCTCACGAATGCTGGCCTCGCAATTGCTATCGAAAACATGAATGGTGTTCCGAGTAATGACACCAAAGTAGACCAAGCTTCATTGGCGAAGAAGCAGAATTTCTACTTCGCTGTCATCTTGTACTCTACCTTCGCTCTTTCATTTGTGCGCTTCCTTGGGGTGAGTGCGAGCGTTTCATGTGATTAGAACTGAATACTCATTGGAACCCCTCAGTGCTTATTCTACTTCTTCAAGCGCAACCTCTTCAGGTGTTGTCGCAGGAACTAGAATTTTTCTTGTGATAATGACAACCTCCTTGGTATTCCTTTTTCTTACATTCGGACATCTGTCTTGACTCGACTTGGGGGGTTGCTTTGTTGGTGGTGATTCTTTTGGGCATACAAATAATCCTTTCTCTTTTTTATATCATTTCTGACCTCGATTGTAAGCAGCGATCGATTGATGACTCTTCCCTACTGAATCTTGAAAAGTTATTTAATGTTTGAGGTCTTCTGATATCCTAGTGATGATTCGAGAGCTTGGTTCGGGGAATGTTTCTTAATAGTTATATAGGTCATGGATGGAAATTTTCGTTGTACGCCCTGCCGATCATGTCTGACGAAAGAATCCATGAGATTGAATACATGCTGAGACCTCAGGAATACATCCCAGAATATTCGTGTCTACCACTGTCATCTCCCCTCTGAGTGCTTTGTTGGACAGGACGTATGCCAGAGAGAAAGTGATCAAGGTCCACGCTGTTGTCGGTAACAAACATGTGCAATCCGACATCTGTATTTGACGATTGGGGCTCAGGTTCGTTTCCAGGTTCGATGAGACTCTGACGACACATTGGACAGGTAACCTTCTGAAAAATGAATTATGTGAGGAGGAAGAATTAGGTTAGAACACTGGTGCAAAACCTACTCCTGTCTTTATCCACTTGGTTATGCTAACCAGAGAACGAATCAGTCAATCAATTTCGCTGAGTTTGATAGTGAAGAAACCCAACTCGCGTCTGCAGAACAAGTGACCACATTGCCAAGGTTGATTTAAATGAGTTACGCCAAGCTCTCCGGAGAAGAAAGCAGGAGACACCATTACGCTCGCAGATTCTTCTTCGGCGAGAATAGCGAGGAAAGATTGCATGCAGACGCTGCATACAGAGTCTATATCAAAAAGTGAGATGGCAAAATTTTCATGAAAGGATAACACATATTACCTCTATGTCCTAGCTTCTCAAGTTCCTTTTCGGTAATAGAAGGTAGAGTTTCCAGAAGTTTATTGGTCCTCTCCCCATTGGGAGCACTGTATAAGTAATCATAAGCCGGCTTCGGTAAGAATGATGATATACTCACTCTCCAGTTATTAGAAACTGTTGTAATGATTCTGTGATGACATTCTGAAATATATCGAGTTCATCCCGGCTCTCGTTCATGGTTTATCAAGAGAAGGCTTGATCGCGTGATTTCAGTATATAGACGTGGGAATTTGATCATGATTGAAGTGTTTATATATATATTATAATAAGTACAATCCAACAAGAGGATAACACAGCAGGCCCAGCCAGAAGATATTAAACGCAGAAAGGAGAGGACTAGTAGTATAGCTTGAAATGGAACTCGTCTAGAAGGGATTTTCGTCATCTGCTTCCATCTTGGGGTGTTGGTCCGTGCTATTGACAAGGGGGTTGGATGATTCTTCCTTGTCACTTTCATCAGTGCTGGATTTTTGCTTATTTTGGTATGTAAAGAGCTGAGTTGGTTTGAGACCCCTACCACTATAGCTGAGCAATGTTATGAGATGAGGAAGGGGCTAGTGTACTTAGTGAACTGTTTCTTCTTGGCCTCGTTCAACCTTTGGGTTACCGGTGTCATGAGGTTGTCTGTGGGAGATATAAAGTTTGGGTTGCTGTAGAATGGTCAGCTACTCAATCTCTGATTCAGGTGCAAACAGGCGCACTGTGCTTTTGTAAATTTTTTTGCCAACAGAGCCTTGGCACCCATGGCTGGAGCCTGCTTCACGAGTGGCGCCTGAGGTATGACAACTTGCGCTGCTTGGGATGGATTGTGCAAAGGCTGTATTGTGCTGGGCGAGGTGTTGTTAGGGGTGATGCTGGCAGACATTGTGAATAAGGAGCACGGACGCTGAGCTGCAGTAAACCGAACCTAGTCAGGTGATTCATCAGTTACGTAACGCATTCGACCAGTCTCGGTACAGCCTCGGATTGAATGTTGGTGTCTGTTCATGCACCTCTAACTCCTCCCTGCGTCTTTCTAAACATCACGCGTGCACTCTTTTTTTCAGCATCTGCTGCGGCACTCCAATGCCTAAATCCAATATCCTCAAGAAAAAACGTATTGTGGTGCTCGGTTCACGCTCAGTCGGTCCGTCGTTTCACTCTTCTTCATTAACTCTCAATAGCTTGATACTCGACAGGCAAATCTTCTCTCGTCCTACAATATTTTCAGAATCAATATTGCGAGAACTATTTTCCCACCATAGAAGGTTCCTTTCAGCGTTCCATAATATATAATGGTAATGAATATGATTGCGAGATAATCGATACCGCTGGCCATGTAAGCTGCTATATCGTCCCCTCGCTCCTCCAGTGCCTCGACTTAACTATGACAACACATAGGATGAATTTTCCCTCGTCAATGCCAACTACACTATAGGAACGCATGGCTACATCATAGTCTACTCAGTAGCGTCTCACAACTCTCTTGATATGGCCAAAATCCTTCACGAGCGCGTACTCAATTTTTGCGGGGTGCAACAGGTTCCATGTGTAATTGTCGGCTCCAAGTCAGACCTACAGCAATAGTATGAATTTCCCTAACTGGGTTGGAGCTGTATTAATACATTGTATCACCAGTCGTCAGATAGATCCGACCGAGGCGCAAGATTTTGCAAAGCTAAACAATGCTGCTTGGGTGGAAACTAGTGCGAAGGAAAACATCAACGTCGGTAAGCATAAAAGTTTCCTCACGATTTCCAGCGATCCTAATTCTGATTTAGCCCAGGTATTTGAACTTTGCATAGGCGAAATCGAGAAGGGCTCGACACAGAATGCTGCCTACAAGCCCCCACCTCCTGGACGATTCAAGACCAATTGTATTATCATGTAACGGTGCCTGATGTTCATCTTTCTCCTCGTCACCCTGTCTCACTGATCAACCTGCCTGCACTTATCTCTGAATCTTGTGCCAATCATCATGAGTCTCGTTTCTTGAGTCAATACTACACATATATTTTTGTAATCTTGGACATTTCACGTAATTGCAAAGAACAATTAATCACGAACAATAAATCATTTCTGCCAATTTGTCCCAATCTTCTGCTTCGTTTTATGCAGTGCCATCGCCTAAAAACCTAGTCTTTATCTCCCTTCTATCTAACCCAACAGCGCGGATAGTCTGTGGATCCCCAGGCACTAAGTCGATTGCCTGATCAGACCATTTCACATCATCGCCGTCAACGTCCAAGACGATCCCCTTGAGAGGCTTTTGGCATTCAAGAGTAACAGTTTCTCCATCTTGACCAACGATGACCTTGAGGCCGAATTCTGACTTCGGCGGGAACTTGATGAACTTAAAGGGCTCAGGCCTATTCCCGAGATGACTTTAACGCGTACTCCAATCATCAAAAAAATTCACACCCATACCAATTTGAATATCGACCCAATACTTCGTCGTTGTCTCCTAGGAGCCTTGAAGAGAGAATTATGGTTCTCGGGACTTCATTTCTCTTTGTACGTACAGGAAGACCAGGAGCTTCGCCTCTGAAAAGCTCAGAGCTTGCATTTGGAGCTAATTTGATGTCTTTGGACCAACTCTCTATCCAATCAGAGTGAAGATCAAATGCAGTGAGCTCAAGCTTGGCTCTTTTCTCCTCGAGAGTGCTATTCGTTCCCCAAACCTCCAACACAGTTTCAATCTTGAAATAAGCAGCAGTCTCGTCGGAATCAAAGGTTTGTTTCTCCTTCCGAGTCATTCCAACAGTATAGGGCTTCAGTTCACGAGCAATGCTGAAATAGGCGGGTTTAGGTCGAAGGAAGTAATCGACTATCGCCCATGACGTTACGGGCCAGCAATCATTGATCTTACAAAGCAGGTTAACAGGATGAGAATAAGCATTCGAAGATACCTCCAGTAAAATCGACCTTACCTGCCAAACAAGAGCACCTGCTGTAGTTTGTCTGCCAGGCCCACGCCAGTTGCGTCTCCATAAACGGTAGGCAGATGCCAAAGTTTCCGCCTGCATCACCTGAGTGTAATAGACATAACTTCAAGACTTACAGTAAGCTCGGATATTGACACACACATGACTGAAGCAATATCTACCTCTCCATATCAAAGGCGTGTTTGAAGTTTTCCATAAGGTAAAGCTGACCAAATACGTTTCTCAACTAATATCCTGGAACAATTGACTTTCTTACCTCCAGCCTACGCTCGAATCCATCAGCTTTGTTGTGGTTGTTGCAAACTCTGATCAACTTGAACATGGGTGTCAGAATCCCAGAGGAAGGGTGCACACCGGGATTGGGGATAACGCTCAGACAGGTCTCCTTCAAGCCAGTAATCTACTGTTCGAATATCCGGATAGCCTTCCCTGTGAGAAGGATCAAAATGAGGAGTTCCATACTATCCTTCAAACCTACATTCCGAATTCGGAAACAAAGCGTCCGGCAAGAATATCCCAATTATGCCATGGTTCCTGTGAACCATGCCATACATTCCCTACCATAATTTTAGCGTGTAGCATGAGAGATAAGTGATATGGCATACATTGATGAATGTCTCCGAATGATTTATCTGTTGTCGGTTTGCCGTGTCCGCTGTATGGAGAGCCACGGTGGTAGAAGATATCGGAATGCGTCCCCACAATCTCCGGAAGCACGTTTTCGTATATATACCGGGCAGGGAAGTTGGTCTTGCGGAAATCGCTTGTTTCATCAGTGTAATCCAGGTCAAGGTTCAGAGATTCTGCGATCTGATAATCTGAGAAGATTGATGTGATGAGTAGAAATAGACAAGGGGAAAACAAATACCCTCATTATTTCCAGCTGCATAGGTTTAAGCTACACACACAATTCTGCTACTGAAAAATGCAACGAACCGAATATCACAATGGAAGGATGTCGTCGCAACCGTTTAACATTTTGGACAGCTTCCTCCTTTACTGACTGGACAAAGGTGTCGTAGGCTGGATATTGCCCACAACCAAACATGAAATCCTGCCAGACAAGGACTAGCAGAAACGTCAACCTGCAATTGACAGGGATGCAAGGGTCCTTTATGCTTACTGCCAAGTTCTGCAATAGCAATCAGTTCAGACTTCCTGGGAGGGAGGAATAGATTAACCATCACAGGTGTCATAGAATGCGTCGTGTTCATAGATGCCTCCGCCCCACACGCGAATCATGTTTTGATTGCCCTCTACCAGAAGTTTGAGCCAGTTTTTGTACCGCTCTGGCGTGACACTATTTACTGTAAGCCGGAACCGCAGTGGGATTAGTATAGTTCTACATACGTAGTCAGGAAGGAATCGGCAGGGATCCAATTGGAACCTTGTTCAAGAACATAAGTCAATTTGGAGGGAAGACTGAGATATGAGCCTACCACCGCAGAAAATTCTGATGTTATTGATTTCAAATAGGAATGTAAGCCCATCTTGGTCCATAAGTTTTTCTTGCACGATGCGAGCGCGGCGGAAAGCGAACCGCTCCGTTCTTGCATCCAGGAGTCTTCCATGCTATATACCATTCACACCTTCCGTATCAATGGGATAGAATTCGCCCACCTCGTCTCTTAACTCAACAGTTCCTGTGTAAAGAGGTTGTTCGCCGTATCCAACAGGGTACCACATCTTCAGGTCTCCGGGGTTGAACTGAAGTGAAACCTTGGCCTGGCCAGACCCAGCCGCAATATTATAAGTTGCGGCCTTGAAAGTGCCATTGGCTTCTTTCAGAATGAAGGCTGCAAAACAACGTTTCTTGTCGGAAAAGGTGAGACCGACTGTGAGGTTCACCCCGAATGACTCGAATACTTCACTCCGAATGTCGACATCAACAATTTTGTTGTCATAAAGCTGCAGCTCAATGGGTTTCCAGGGGCCAACGGTCATTAAGGTCGGGCCTGTGTACAGTAGTGAGTGAATTGGCTAAAAGATGAATCGTACCACTCGCCCCAGTCCCAACCATAGCTGTCGCTCAGAAAATCAAGTAATTTCTTGATCCCAGGGATGTAGACTTACTTGTATTGAGCTTTACGAACGTGTAGACGACTCGAGTCACCATTCCAAAGGCTAAGTTTCCCGTGTTCTTTTTCGATTTGACGGCCCTTGAAATTGTAAGCCATCCACTGATAATTGAATTTCATTTTCCGAAAAAAGCAACATACCTTCGAGAAAGCACTTTCAAAATATAAAATGAGCTCGTTACTTCCAATCTTGAGGTTTTCTTTTACCGAAACACGATGCTCTATGAATTGGTTTGAGGATCTTTTCCCCGAATTATTATGGTACGATCTACCCAAGGAAGGAAGGAACAAACTTGAGAATTTCCTTCCCGTTCTGAAAATTGGATGAGGGCAAGAAGAGGGCAGGATACGAAGGAAGATACGAACCAGAACCACTGAAGCAAAGGTATCGAGTCCCTCAAACACAAGATCGGCGTGCGATACTGATAAATCACTGTGCGTTACAGGGAAACTGGTCTTGAACTCCCAATTGGCTTCTCCGACCCCTGCAGACAATTCAATACCTTCAATTCTATTGAACTCTGCTGACTGACATTGTACATCCCACTCATGCAACCCAATAAACTGAATGTCAGACCAATTGGTGAGTGAGCAGACACTGACTAGGCATCAACCCACTGGATCAGGAATCTTCCCAATTTTCAGGAGTTCAACGTGCACAGTAGTTGGAAAGCTTGAGACTTTGATGTTCTGGAGAGTTGGATCAGCACCATCACTTTGGCTAAGCACCCAGTCCGTCAAGCTTCTTTTTTGGAACGATTCCATTTCACAATGGTAGGTCTGAACAAGAGATTTAAGAAAGCACAAACACCGGAGAATGTTATCGATATGTTGATAGAATCTGATTAAAGAGCCTAAGGCCTAATAAGGTCATTTTTCCACTTCATTGGTAGCCTGAGAGTAACATCAGGTGAAAGGGAACCATACTGTTTTTATACCGAGGTTTCCCCGGAACACATGATCAATAGCCAAATTACTTGATATAGGGTCATCACCTCCACGGTCAAGTTAAAAAAAATTCAGCGGGGTCAATGAAAATGAGATATATATATCTGTCCATAAGTCAGCAGAGAAGAACTAATATATGAGAGCACTAACTAGCAATAATGTTGAGCACGTCCTCAAATGGACATCTTGTTCAAGTATGGTATCTCCATTTTCTGATATTCTGATTCGAAGCATCTCTATGATCCTCATCCATTTGTGAGTTTAATCGTTTAAGCTTGCTTCTCAGCCCGAGAGAGACCAGGACACAGCCCACTGCAGCAGCAATGCAGATAGCATATGACTTGTTGTATGTTGGTCCCCATTCTGTGACCCAAATGTAGGAACCGATAATGTTACCGGATTGAGAGATGGTATTAATGAGAGCAAGGGCAGCAGCACGTTTGACTGGGGGATTTGAAACGGTTGACGATGCCCATGCGAGATAACAGATGAATCCCGCAAACATCTGGGCCATCAAGAACCTATAATAGCCATGAGTCCAGCTTGATGAAAGGGGCAGAGAAAGATATTCTACATGGAGAAGTAACGGACTACAAGATTCATAGTTGACATAGAAAGTAAGAAACCGAATATCCCAATTGCTAAAGAAGAAACGATGTGCATACATCGGTCTTCCGTTTTATCTGAGTGGCGGGAGAGCCATAGAGCATAAACAGTGGCAGTCATCCATGGCGGGATGCAGAGTAAAAGAGAAATGTTCGGATCATATCCCATGGTTGCGGTGAGGGTCGGAAAATAAAGATGAAAGGATAAACTCAGAGCGTAGAGAGATAACCCAGCAGCCAGATAATAGACGTTCCAGTCCACAATTGTAAGCCTGAAGCCCGTCATAACACC
>Ga0153986_1000445_pt1 | contig 12891 bp, 19 predicted proteins | sample TSGA070MetaG_FD_104724 | JGI IMG/M metagenome (GOLD analysis project Ga0153986, IMG submission 104724) | Attine ant fungus gardens microbial communities from Georgia, USA - TSGA070 MetaG | ecosystem: Host-associated > Fungi > Mycelium > Unclassified | place: USA: Georgia, Alexander Wildlife... | reverse complement strand
ATTATTGGATTGAATGTTGACCGAATGCATGAATCTCTGAACTCAAGAATTCCTCGTAGAAGTGATAGACTCTAAGAAAAAAGCATTGCCATCTCACGTCAAGTTTTGTCTGCGTCGCGGAAGGTACACAACATTATGTCATAAATCTATCAGATAAGTTTGAACAAATGGCGCGAATGCAGTTTACCTATGTATCAGAGTGTGAAAAAGCCAGCCTCTCACATTCATCAGTACAAAATATGCACGTAGAGTTGCGCTTTTCAAGAGAAACACCAAGTCTTCCCAAAGAGCACGACATCGAAAACGGCGAGCAGTCTGATGAGCACCCATATCAAGGATTAAAATGCTGTGCAGAGGCAAATGGAGGTGAGACGGACAATGTGAATTAGATTTTCAATCCCATTGTCAGCTCGAAAATAAATGTGATCACAAGATAGATCATGGTCCTGCCAAAAGGAATGCAGATATTAAAGATACGTATATGGGACAGCAAATGCAATACGAAAGTGGAATATATATATATATCATCGCCCACCGACCAGAGGCTGACGTATAAACGGTCCGTTCGTGTTCATGTGGTTTGTATAAGCTCCTGGTGACATGGCCGAAAGTGCTTGTAGGGAAGTCATGGTCATACCAGCTTGCTGAGGTCCTCCGATTGATCCTGGAGTCTGGTTGTGGAGATCCCGAATAGAGCTTCGGTCGTCGCGCTCAGCAATCGTTGCACCGCCTCGTGAGGGATCTGTGAAACCGTTTGTGACAGAAAATGTCTGCCCGAGCCCATAAAGCTTCCCAGAATATTCATTGTCATCAATTTGATCGTTGAAGTAAACCTCTTTGAGCTTGAAGAACGTTTGTGAGGTTAAGAGGGAGTCTGAGCCCGCTTGGTGAGATGTGCCGTGCCGTATCACCTGATGATTGCCAATGGAGGTCAAGCGTAGTTTCTATGGTCGAGATGGAAGACGTACGCCAAGGTCATCCGCAACGTCTTGTAGTCCTCCTCTTAGCTGTTTACACGATCGCATAAGAAATTTGATGTCATAGACAGTTGGAAACCACGTCCGAAGAAGGGAAAAGAAATCATCTTCACCAGTTGGTAGAGATTCGGCGGTGAGGAGTTTAATGAAATAACCAAAATCGTAACCACTTTGAAATTAGGCTTGAGTACTGGATTTTCTGTAGATTGTACCACTACCAACCTATGGAAGGATATCCATCTCGTGTCCGGCATCAAGACCAACCCAGATGTGATCATGAGTTCTGCAAAATTATTGGGCAAGATTCCGTATTCGGCGTGCTGCCGGAAGTCTATTCCCGATTTCTGAAGGAGGTCTACTGACTCTGGAGCATACATGTCGTCACTGAGCATCAGTCGGCATACCCATTAGCAGGCACTTCATCGACACTAAGCCTTCACGCACTCAAGGTTGAACCTAAAGTTGAATTGCCAGGTGCCACATTCCTCTGGCTGATTCCCATTTTCATTGGATAGCGTTATTCCAACTTGGATGATCTTCAGTAGATCTACATTGCATCGCATTGTCTGATAATGATAATCAGACGATGTCTTGAAAGCCCCTATAGGCCTCGCGACCACACCCGGAAACTCGGTGTCCTATCGAGATTATAGAGGCCAGCCTCCAAGCGATAGAGATTCTACGCACCAGAGCTACGAAAGGATAATTGTCGATTAATACTCGGATATTCTCCATCTCAGCCTCGAGATTTGCCGACCAGACATCTCGTATCTCTGGTCCATCACTTCTGTTCGCCATGTCGTCGTCTAGGTCAAAACAGTTATGTAATTTGATGGCCTTTCTTTCTAATTATGTGACGCGCGCCTGATCCAGTTGGTTCGATAGCGATTTTCTCAAAATGGTGCAAGTGGTATGCACCATTCCAACTCTGATGTTGTGATCTCTCCTACAGTCATAATATGGGACAATCTGATTGATGATCTAATCTAGCAAGTCTAGGACACTATCAAAGGTAACAAACAAATGGGTATATAAACTCAAACCAGATCAAATGGGCACAAGTTTGCATGCTCCACAAGTACAGCAAATAGATAAATGGAGAACTAGTAAGCAATCAATTCCCGAAACTTGTTAACTCAAAAAGCAAGAAAGCGACACAGAAGATCAAATAATCTAGACACAGGGATATACAACTCAAAACCAAGCCATATAGCTCGTTTCTTCCAACTCGGACATCAAAGCACCGTGATCAAAATTGAACTTTTCATCCTTGGCAATCCTAGGTGAAGAAGGCACAAACAAGCTCCTTGTTCGCCGTGTCGAACTTACGGGAGCCGCAAGGAGCGAGAACTGATGCCTCTCATCAACACTGTCAACCACGCTCGAGAAATGGTATATATCAGGCAAAGAATCCGCCGGTCCAGTGGAAGTAGCTTCCAGGCTGCTAGGAGAGACTGGACTGGCACTACGAGTCTCAGTTGTTTGAGATGGATTCGTGCAAGTAACGGGAGAAGAACCAATGCCACGAGGTCGATCGGTAGGTGCGTTAAGTCCCATTCGCTCTGCGCGGTCGCCCAGAAACGGATGTGCTTGTGCAAATGACCGTGGAAGAGTTACAGGATATGAATTTCCTATGAGTGGTGTCGATGCCGAGGACGACTGGCGCAAGATGGCTCGCCCTTTCTCAGCCAGTTTCATGATGTGAGGCTGCGGAACAGAAATTGCAAATGATGAAAAGACAATGACATATTGTATGACGTACGAGAACTTTGGCACAAAAAGGCAGTACTGACGCTGCCCTTCGAAATAGCTGACATATCCTCTCCAAGTCTTGCAACGCAAACGTCGCGAGAGGTGTTGTAGAGGCGCGGGAAATAAATAGCGACAACATGACCTATAGTAGTGTAAACCTCAAATAGTTACTCTTGCATGACATCGTGGCATCACTGACCGCAGCAGAGAATACATTAAACCAAAAATGCAAAAACCTGACGCTCAGATTTTGCTCGTGTTCATATAGATCATCCACCGTCGCAATCAGGGTCGAAGCACTGAGATATGTTGCTAGCACAGAGGGCGCAAACTCTTGATTCATATCAAACGGCTCAGCGCTGTTCATAGCTTGGGTAAAATATCGTCTGTGAAGTTGCAAGAGCGCTATATTCGCCAGATTTAAATACGGAAGGGTGAAAAGAGTCACAAAAACAGACCGATTTCACGCCCCATCACCACCAACCCTCTCTGCATGATGAGGAATCTCGGTGTTACTTTCGTATTCTGTTCCTCCAATAATGATGGCACAGCAAAGTCGCGAACCGATTTATCCAACCCAAGGATATACGTGTAGTCAGGTGGTCGAGCAGTATTTGTCATGGCTTCAAGAATTGGCGAGAGACATTCAACGAAGAAATCATTCTTCCAGTTGTGATCTGTCATCAATATTCCACAAGGGAAATTCCATTTAGTGGAATTCGATTGACAGCGCGTAGCCAAATTTGATTAATTTAGATTGAAGATATTTGATCCAAGATAGTGAACGGTGAAGAATGCAGTTAAACGGATCAAGTATTCCATCCCGTGCCAATTGTGATGGAAGTCATATGACGAGAAAAGAAATTGATACATCAGAACCCCGGATATGGAAAAGATGCTTTACAACTCACAAACAATCTCTTCTCTTGATACATAGATCCCTGCACCAACATACGAAGGCCGTTTAGCGTCCACATGGACTAGCGAGATTGACGGGGGGCGGCCGAGTGATAAAGACTAACCCAAAAAGGTCAGAAGTTGATAAACCAAGTCCACAAGAAACGATGAATCCCAAAAGGAATTGTGAAGAAAAAAAGAAAGGCAGTCAAGGGAGATGCAAAATGAGATTAATATGGGAGTATGATAAGCAGCCATAGGGTCATATATCTCAGTCACGGTATTTGAGTGAATGGAGACAGGCGGTGCGTACCATGCGACAGTCCATATTGAGAAGTTCCCAGAAAATTGCGCGTCGTCGTTCGTGTTCCTCTGGTATTGTCTTCGAACTACGAGCACCATCTCGATCTACAAAAGGGACGACATTTCAAGGCAAATGATAGCAAATGTATGAAACATACGTAGACCCAGCTTGTCAACATCGTAACAAGAGTCAGGGTGATGTACAAAGCCCATAGATTATACACATACCCCCTGCGCTAGCTTAGCCACAAAACCCATCAAATTCCATGCATATCCTATAGCCTTTTTATTATCAGAAAATATGAGATGGTAATATATCATGAAGAACTGGAATGACAGCTATCATTGCAGAGCCCATTGGACAGAAAGTTTCCAAAGGGCGTACCAGTGCATGTAATACATCAAAATCGGGTTCTTCCATCAACGGAATCTCACAAACAGACGCTCTTGCCAGGTGGTGATATGCCTCGCCATGAAGTGATCCGAGAGGTTTTTTGAGATCCACCAGTGAGCCGATAGACAGCACCATCAGTAACAAAGCCAATCTCCGTGGACTCAGATCCTTGATCGGAGTCGTATAGCAATAATTCAGTAAATTGGGGAGGAAGGTCTCCGCCGTGTCCATGTTGAACCTACATCAATCATGAGCATGGGCGCAGAAAAATAAGGAGTATGTCCAGAGTTGCAGGGCAGGGGAGGATTGACTCAAGTATGTAATGGTGACGTACTGCCAAAGTGCATTATTACGGGCTTCCGCGCATACCATTTCTGCTTCTTCACGAGGCGGGAGAGCGTCACGAATCCTCTTTCGGATACTCAAATCGACCATCCACGGGAAGGGGAATGTTGAACTGAGCTGTAGGATGTCAGGTGCTACTTCTGGCGGAGTTATTTCTCGTCGAACCACAGCGGAAGACGCAGAAGAGGCATCATTCCCTGTCATCCTAACTCCTCCTGCTCCATCTGTTGTTATGACTGTTGTACGAGGCCCGAGGGAAAGTGCTACGACAGAATTCGGCAGAGAACGGTCGTCTTGTGGTTGTGATGGTGCTGTTGACGAAGATACCTCCGAGGTCAAGGTCGACGGAGGCAGGAGCGGAGCAGTCCCGTAGAGTTCTTGTGAGGTCTTTATCTTCAGCAACTCAGGTGCTAACAGTGGATGAGGTTGATTGGAGCATTTTTGCTGAACTTCTTCCAATGCTTCCTCGAGTTGTCGAACGCGGTCACCGAGTTCAGCAATCTTGTCGTGCAAAGTCTCAGTGTTTGCAAGGATAAACCTAAGCAATGCACGAAGAGATATAAGCAGTCAGCCAGATTCGGCGGGGCCTGATTTATCTGGGAAAAGAGATTACCGGCTGCCTCGACCTGCTGTCAGGGCACCTGCGAAACCAGATCCTAAATCATGGGCGTCAAGACTGGCGCCATTTGATCACTTACCTTCTGGGCAAAGACTCCCGCAGCCTCGCTTCACGCAAGACTGAAAGAGATATAGCAAATATACAAGGATTGAAATAGAGCCAGAAACTCACTTGGCAAGGAAAGACACGATCACACTGTACAACGACGTTAGAACTCAAGTGTGCCCGTCGCAATCGGCTGCTGAAACTTGCCTTTAGTTTGAGCCTGGAGAAACAAGATGACACATTCGATAGTCGATGAGAGTATGAGGAACACAAAAAAAAGTACCTGCGACATTCCTTACATGAGAGTTTGCGGCTTCGATCATCCCCTCGAGCTACCCGGGCTATAGAGGTGGATTCCAGTGCTAAATTTGGGCCACTCAGATGATTCAAATGCTGAGAAGAAGCTTTTGGCATGGTCTGGCTACTTGTGGGAGATACAGTGGAGGGGGGCGAGTCTGGCGACAGTTCAGTGAAAGAACTGGATCCTCTCGGCCGTTTATGAGGACGCCCCAGGCACCCCGTATCAATCGGGAGCATGATAGGTGGAACCCTGCCAAATCAGATGGAGGGTTGGGGGATAAGGTGTGAGGAGAAGAAAATCGAGTTGGATGATATAAGATATGCAGTACAGACACAAGTCAAGGTGAAGGTAGAGAAAGAAGGAAGAAGGGAGGCTTTCTTCGGCCAGCCAACCCGTGACTTCCGCATCTACAAGCTTCTGGGCGCCTGTCTTCCGGGACATTTTGACTATGTGTACGTCTACTTCACTTACAGACAAGTCGAGAAAATAATTTGCTACTCAGCATCGCGCAATTTGACTGCAGAACGGTGGCGGAGCAGTTACCTCCTCGGGTATGAGAATAGAAAATAACCGGTCCCTGCGATCAACGATCCGAGATCGGGATCAAGAAGTTTCCCACCTATGTATGATTCTTGGTCTTGGTCACATCCTATCTATGTACAGGCTGGACGGTGCACATCCACTGGTCGAGAAAGTGTGATCTTTCACTATTGTTGATACTACACATCTTGACCACCGCACTCCACAAGTGACAAACCATTCAGCTGGTAGTACATACAGAATCCTGCGATGGGGGAGCATCGTGTATCAACAAATTAGATCGGCATCCGTCTCAGACAGCATCAATTTCAGAACTTGCGACATCTGCGAATGCAAATCCTCTTTTACAATTCCACCGGGAAAGCAGAGAAAATTAATTTTGTTCACGGTGAAGAGCCAGAAACCACTGACTAGCTCGATAAACAGCCTTCCCGTATTCTTCATTCGCCTGCTTCATCTCTTCTTCAAGCACTTCCAGCCTCTTGGCCTAAAAGAAGAGCAGTCAATCATCCGGACCATGGATTTGCCCTTCTCTGCAACTCAAAATCATGCCCCCTCCCAACTCATCACAGAAACCCAATACATCAAGATCAGAAGTAGATATACTCACCTGCGCCTGCTCGGGTTCCGGTTCCGGCAGTGAATTAATCAAGTAGTCAATTTGCTTGGCCTTTACAATCAAATCCGTCACCAACTCCCTCTTATTTGCTTCAAACACCTCTGGCGAATCGTATTTTTCCTGATTCCGTTGTTTTGTGATCGGTACATCAGGTGAGACTTGAAGAAAGTTCGACCGAGTCGTGAGGTACGCTATCGTGTTTGCCATGATCACAAGTATCTATGAGGAATTTCCAGAGAGAGAGAGAGAGACGGCGAGCCAGGGAGAAAAAGCTGAATAAGAAAATACAACGCAAAAAAAATACAATATATACAACCTGTTGGATTTCATCTTGAAGTTGAGTTATACGGTCCATATGCGATAGTTCCTGTAGCATTGCGCTGCAGCCCGGCAGCCAAGTTTTCCTGAAAAAGAAACTGCAGCTTTTGACCAAATTTGAAATTCAGCCGCTCGTATCGGAAGAATTCCTTCAGAAGCCTTGTTGGTCTTACGTTTTGCGGTGTCGATTCTTAAGAGGTGTCGTTCGCGCAAATGGAATAATCGTGAGCTCGTGCGTCAGCCAAGTTCAGATCATGAGCAAGACCAAGTCTTTGGTTAAAGCCATATGATATCGCCCGAATCAGCGCCTCTGATCACGCGATTTGTCTCAAAAATATATAGGAAAATCGTTCTCAACAGTCCCCCCCAATCGAATTCTCAAATTCGATACTCACCCTCCCGCTGCCATAAATACTAACTAACACAAGACCGGGAATCTCGACTCTCCCGCCTATCCGCTCGTTCCGACCAAGACACGAAACTCAATCAACGATCACCAGAAGCACTGCCAAAAAATAAGACCAAGGTCAACTTATTGCCCAATCTCTAGAGCCTCCTTCCAGAAACACCAGCTAGACAATCCCCCATAGCCAGACCTAATCCACAACAGATTATCATTACATTCCACTCAACTAGATGACGCAGATAAGAGGCCCGAGAAACTTTCAAACCCATCTCGCGATTCTATTGCTATTAGTACGTGTTTCAACCCTTCCATATTCATATAAAAACCATTCCTCCACGCTCTGGACTAGTAAAAATGCATGAAACCCTGATTGTGATTCACACTCAGTGCTCCCAACTCAAAATTGATGGCATCCACGACTCCAATCTTCGATGTCGATGGCGGTAATTTGACAGACGGACGAGAAGTAGGTAACACCGCGACATATGGGGAGTACAATCCTTGATCGCTGTTTCCTTTCGAATCCCCACCGTTCCCAGGAGAACACTGACCAACGCTTGTTGCTCTGGACGCAGATGCACTTGTTCCATTGGAATATACCGTCGGATGAACATTGTTGCCGTATACACCTCCTGCTGCCGCTATTGTGTGAGCACTTAAGTATCCATTGTACTTCCCACTACCATTTCCAATATGCATTCCTCCCACACCACCAGGGCTAGATGTCCGGATCTTTCCAACTCCTTGCAAAGTCGAATTGGCATCAGCATCACCATGAGAGGTATATCCAACTGTGACGCTATTGCCAACACCATACAGACCCAAAGGAGTGGTATCAGGAAGAACAGCACAAGAAGCATTAACAGTCGGGGGTGGAGACCAATCGTGCGAAGGTGGACATGATTCTGTGATTACGACTTGTTGAAGACCATGTGAAACTCTGCCCACCCCGACATTGGAGCTCTTCGAATTACTCCGGTTGGAGCAATTACATGGTTTACGCAGCGGGAACATTGTTTTCGCAATCTGGTGCACTTCTGCAATACATTGCAATAAACTTGGATGTGTATGCGTGAAAGGATCATCTGCTGGTTGAGATGGAGATCGACGTTCAAAGTCTTCGACTTGAGTCGTTTCATTCTCGTTGGTGTGGCGGAGAACGACAATCGGAAGTTCATGTCCATTCATCCAACAATTGTAGATGTCCATAGCTTTTTCTGTCATGGTTTCCAGGACCGGCTGTGCAGCGGTATGAATTCTTCAGCTGATGAAGGAGATCAGAAGAGACTTACCAGGACCTGTAAAGCCCGCGGACAGACATCCTTTGCAGCTCTGAACAAGAGTCTCGCTCTCTTCAATTCCTGCAACGCTGCGGGGGACAAGCATGTAAATGGTGCTCTTGACACCAACACGCACAGTGCAATCTAGAATGCGCAAAGGTCACAATAAATTGATCGCAAACAAACATTTCTCATAGACTTACAGTGGCAGAAAATGCATTCGACCAATACCACATAATTCTAGCAGTCTTCTCCGGCTCTTGCTGAAATAGCTCCTGGACCGTCGCAATCATCCTCGAAGCACTCATGAAAACTGCTACGATTGACGGCGCGTGCCTGTGCCGCCGGTTGAACGCCTCTTCTGGACAGCTTAGCGCACGGATAAAATAGAACCGATGGAGTTGTAGTAAAACTAAAAGAAAGGTAGAATTAGTATTGATCGACATGGACCGACGTCATCAAAAAATGACAAATACTCCTCCTCTGAGGGTGGTATACGAACACACTGAAAATCTTGTCAACTCACCAGCTTCGAGTGCAGTTCCAATAAACGCTTGTTGCATCATCATAGACGTTGATGATGAATTTTCTTTGTTTCTGAATGGCATTGGAATGGGAAAATCTCGAATGGATCGGTCAAGGTCTAGGATCTCTCGATACTCTTGCCCAGATTTACAAATAGCATCGAGGGCTGGAACAAGACATTGCTGATAATACGAATACTTCCATTTTTGCCCTGTCATATGAAAAAGAGAATAGAATCCTAGAAAGGAAACGGGGACGAAGGAACTTACAAAGATGTGATGTGCCTTCTTCGGGTGTATACGAGGGCCTTGGACAATCTATATGATTGATTGAGAACGACGGAGGTCGGCCAAGACATAGAGACTGGTTTGCGAGTTGTCAGCTTTCCGATAAAGGAGAGTAGGCAAAGCTCACTAGGCGGGCATCGAGAAAGAGCAACTCCCAGAAAAGGGTTTTCCTCTTGTCTACCTCCTCGGGAATCACTTTGGATTTGCCACTGTTGCGGTCTGCCGAAAAGAAACAGAACGTCAAGTGATCATTCATCAGGGTGTTCTGTCTATGACTTACGCAAACCAATCTGAGAAGGTAAGCGGAGAAATTGACAATAACCAAAAATACTTACGGATTGAGCCAGCTTTGCCACTAAACCCATGATTGTCCATGCTTCTTCAAGTGCCTTCTTTCCATCGCTCCACACGGCAAGGAACCAGACCTCGTATGATAGTGCGAGAACTGTCTCCACATTGGTGTCTTCCATAATAGAAATTTCACATAAGGAAGCCCGGCCAAGAGCGTGGAAGTGAGACGCGCGAGACTCAGCCTCAAGATACGTATCATGTAAATGATGTGGGGTGGAGGACTGTGAAGGATTTGATAATGGAACATCAACGATGCAAGCAATGGAAAGAATCATGAGTAAAAGGGCAAGGCGGCGAGGGTCGATGTCCTGAATGGGTTTAGGTGATTTGTCTGGAGAAGCATAGATATGATGAAGTAGAAGTGGGAAGAATGAAGCAGAAGGGTGAGGGTTGTACTGCCACAGAGCATTGCGCCGTGCCTGATCCCACAGTCGTTCAACCTCTTCCCGAGGAGGGAGTTGAGAACGAATGTGTTCGCGCATGGTGAGGTTGCGTTCGGGGTTGTTATGGAGATAACCAAGGAGAGGGAAAGAGGACTGGAAGTGGCTAACATCTGGCTGTAACGATGTCAAGTCGAATGTAATTGAATTCCCCTGCGTTGGATCAACGTCAGCGGGTGCCACCAGGGTGATAGGCGTAGCGTGACGTACGGATTGTGCGATACATGGAGAACTGCCGATTCGCATGGCCGTGTCGCCCACAGCTACATTGTTACTGCGGCATTTCTGACCGTCAGACGACGGTGAACCATAAAATTTGGCATCCTTGTCCTGTGTGTTGCCAGGAACACCATTACCGGAGTACAAACCCATAGTACTTTTGATTGTGGTTAACTCAGGCGCTAATAAGGGAGATTCGGGGTTGTTGGCTCTTATTGAGTCTTCTAGGTGGCGAATTCGGTCACTCATTTCCTGAATCTTGCCATGAAGCTGCTCGGTATTGGCAAGAATGAAACGGGTGCCTTTGCCTGATACTAGGACACCTAAATGATAGCATGCTTGGACCCAAAGTGAGAGGGATGTGAGGGTATGCCGCACCATCCGGACAAATTTCAGCACAACCGCGTTTCTGCATACATGAGGACTTAGGATGGCAGAAATTTATGATATGGGCATACCTTGCAGGAGGCGCAGGGAAAGTTGCGATCACACTAAGCATGAACTTGTCAGAGCCAGTGACTAGGCAATAAATGGGAGGTGAACCTTGAGCTTGAGCCTTGCAGGAGAAAGTCAGTTCAGTATTTAATTAGCATGCTGGATCTGTGCTCACCGGCGGCATTCGCAGCAGGAGAGTGGGACCTATGAAAGAACCTGAGTGTACGGACAACATGGGCCCGGCGATTCACACCTTTTTTCCGCTAGGCCGCCTCAAGAGGCCATCTGTGATGAATATGTGATCTATGGACTGACCGAGGGAACTTGAAGGGTGTACAACGTCTGGTACGTCGTATTCACGACTTTGGATTGTGCGCTGTCGCTTCGGAGGAGGGGGGGAGGCACTGGGCATGGTGCGTGTTTCTCGGAGAGAGCGATGGTAATTGGGGCGATAAGTACATGCTTACCAATCACTCTAAGTATAGTCGCAATGTTGGTGATTGCGAAAATCGTGGAAACACTGGTCGCAGTTGAGTGATAAATGTTGTTGGTGCACACCCTGAGTCCTCGCTGTTGCCGTCTCTCCGCCTGCACGCTGCTGTCTGTGCGCATTCACAAGACCTGAATATCAGATGACAACTCCTAAAGCATCGGACTTTCTGAATGAGGATACTGCCACATTGTCTATTCCCGATTTAATTGCCTGCTTTCTGTGACTGATCGGATCAGGAATCGCACTCCGCCGTCTCCGATTAGGGTTTCGGCCGCCGGTTCTTACTCAAGTCCTGTTTCCCTTTATTTTGCTGCAGCGCTTAACATCTCAGCAAATACTCCATGCGCTATAAGGCTACCCAGCACTGGCCGGACGGTCCAGAGACTCTCTAGCTACAGCTCAAAGGTTCACTTGGTCGAAGTGCGCAGACTGTCATTTGGACTCGAGCTTAGCGATCATGATCAGAACTATAGACCCTATTTCGTGTTGCCTGACCAGCTAACACACTGCTGATGCGTATATTTGTATGGCTACTCCTTCAAGCAATTTTTACCCACCAAATACAATCATGCCGAACACTCCTGAGATCTGGAATCTTACGGATATAGTAAAGACGAACCTCCTTGCTGCGTATCATAACCTTAGTGACATCTCTGGGGGTTGAGTTCGATGTGATCACAAATGAGCATACCTATGACAAAGAGGAAAGCAAAAAAAACTGAATGCCCGTGTCACTCCTCGGATTTTTCACTTAATTTCTGTGCTCTTTCCTCCTCCTCTATCCCCGAGCTATGTATAAGCAGATAGATTTTTGACACATCCTTCATCCATCCTCATATACATGACGACGAGGATGACAACAGATTGTTTACCCACACACTCGCGAGAAACCATACGGATGCAATTCACGCGAGATGTGACAGTGTGAATGATGGAATCCCATTTAATACAACTGATAACGTACACCGCAATTATAAATTGTTGGTAATGATGATGACGCATACCCGTGGGAGCCAGACAGAGCGATAAACATAGTCAGCATTTGTGTCCAGATATGATATACAATAAACCTGAGGAAAGGGTAAACGTATAAAATTGTTTGCATATATTGAATTAATCCCTGGTCAGTGAAATAGCATTAAACTTTGCTATAATCTGTTGAAGAGGATTGCTCTTGCAGTGATCTAGTGAAGCTAGACTAAAAGGTGGTACTGTTACACTGATGTTCCTATTCTAGGCCAGTCATATCATTTGTACACCTCAGCTGTCAACCTATTACTGAGTAATCCTAAGCTACTACTCAATAGTTACTGTATAGTTAATACTGTAAAAGGTAATAGTCTGT
>Ga0153986_1000444_pt1 | contig 12898 bp, 10 predicted proteins | sample TSGA070MetaG_FD_104724 | JGI IMG/M metagenome (GOLD analysis project Ga0153986, IMG submission 104724) | Attine ant fungus gardens microbial communities from Georgia, USA - TSGA070 MetaG | ecosystem: Host-associated > Fungi > Mycelium > Unclassified | place: USA: Georgia, Alexander Wildlife... | reverse complement strand
CCCTGATCCTCGGTTTGTTTTTGTCCATCAAACGTGCGTATGTGAAGGTTTTTTAAAAGCTATGCTTCATTGATTATCCAAGATCAAAGACAGAAAAGCTCTTGAGAGCTATGCACGAAGGCTCCGCTCAAGTTTCTAATTTCACATGGGTCTATTGCCCAATGTTGCCTGTTTATAAGCCTTTCAAAAGGATCGATTGGAAGTCAACATCTAGTGAGTCCATCTAATTTCGTTGACGACTCAAAAATGGTAGTAGAATCAGTTTTCAGATCACTCCCTAAAGCGTCTATACGCTCATCAGTAGCGGTGGATCAATAAGAATTAAACAGAGGATATCCTCTCGTCATGAGCACAATTCTCGAACTCGAAAAATAGAAATACAATCAATCATTTGTGAAGCGCAAAAATATTGCTTTTATGGTACATTCGATCCCATTTTATTAGATCCAGGATAAATCCAAGAAGATCAATGGCAGGTGCTCTCCTGCTGCACGACAGTACTCAAGATATCCCGAGTGCCGGGCACGTCCATGCTTGGATTTACTTTGAAGAACGAAACGGGTTTTAACGTCGCCGTAATATGATCAACGGGCATCCTACATTGTCTTTAATCAGAACGCATCAAGGTACTCAAGATCAAAACAACTTACACCGGCCAATCCTCAGGCCTGGGTATGTGTGTAGTTCCGATATTGAAATAAACCAGAATATCTTCTCCATCTGTTGATTGTCCGTTCTCGACCCAATTTCCGATGGAATCAGCGGGAGTTGTCCTCGTCTGTGCTACATATCGTCCTGCAGGATACAACCTCTCTGATCCCTTCTCTCCCTCAACGTCCCTGCATACCCAAAGATCGTTCTTAAGGAATGGAGCTCTTGCTACAACCCAGCTATCATCCTTCGCCATTGTTGGCACCACACCACCTTTTAATCCAATGGTATATCCAACTTCCTTTCCGGAACTATAATGGTACCTCTGAGGATTCACAATGCGCCAACGGCGCTCTTTTGTCAGGTCATATGAGCGGCCTGTCTCGATGGACAATCGTGTGTCAGCTGAGTAGAACCCGTTACCGGAAAAATTCTTCTTGGAACCTGCTTGATGATCCAGAGGGAGAACATCAGATTCGATGACTGTATTTTTGAGCCCATCGACCATGGGGTCGATTCGATAACAGAACGTATGCTGATGATAGTGAGCATCGATATTTGGCGCAACGGTTGTTCCATGTGGATTAGGCTCATTCGTACCAACGTAGACTTGAAGAATTCCAGTGAGACGAATACTAATCTCTACAGTCCCATCCTGATAAAAGTGGTAATTCCAAATGTATTCTGTTTCGGGCGGGAATCAGGACTCGAGATTATGAGCAGAGTTATTGCCGAACCATAATTAGCCAGTGTGCAGACCATGTTGATTACTAGTCTCCTGCTTCGGACAGTATGAGATCTCCCGCCGGTACGATAGTCAGTATGTTTCCAGAGCACTCCAGCATCTTCTTCGTGAATACATATAGCATGATCAATCACCACGGCGCTTCCGTCGTAAGCGGCAAAACATCCAGGCTATTAGTGCCAAATGATAAGCTAATAGCTTGGATTCATGGATTCGAATTACTTGCCAAGTATTGAATTTGGCCGACACAATCACAACCTAAGGCAAGGTCATTTGCCATCATACCAATTCCATACTCACCGCTGCATAGTATGCGTTGGTTCATGGTCTCCTGGAGAAGTCTACGAAAACTTACGCGTCAAAGGCAAACTTCCTGGGATGAGGGTGCTCAGGTGCTCCGTATGGAACAATCATCTCCGACAAACCCAGCTGGTAGAATAGCGGTCTGACCTCGCCGTGATCGTTATAAGTGATAGTGGACAAAACTATACCCTCACGATGTCGGTGAGCTGGAATCATGGAATGAGAAATCAGCAAAAAAGCCATGAGACACTTGCTAGAATATACCGATATGCATCCTCCAGTTCTGCCATTCCAGGACATTGCCGTCCATTTTGAAGCTGACGCCATCTGGCTGAATGACATGCAATGGCTTGATGTCCTTACGAAGTTGAAAGTCTTGCTCCGTTTGCGCCATCAGATCTGGAAGATAATCAAAGGCTTGTTTGGGAGGTGTGATGCGCCCCCTTTCAGAAGACTGCGAAGCGTCAAGACTCGGAGGTTCGGTAGTAGATGCTGTGAGTTCGGTTTTGCCAGTGGCCGTTCGCTTATACATCGGAGGGAAATCTAACCATCATTGGAGACAGAAAAGGCGATGGGATTGGTGAACATACCGATGTGTAAGACTTCCCCCTTATTTGCATCGACAATCGGAATGAAATCCTACAATTAAGCTTGGTTCTGTGATGGTCTAGCGCAATGTGGTAGGTGACACAATACCATAGGGTGGGCATAGAGATTGTCATGCTGAGAAAATCTAGCAAAAATAAGGGCTTGTTGTATTCTCTTACTCTGAGGGAAACGAGCATCATAGCCTATAGACCAGCCGTCACAAGCGAGCTGGTCAGGTTTGATGCCTTAGACAGACTCAGCGATAAACAATAGTTAGAAGAAAGAGTTATACTTACCAACTTCCGCAGCTAATTCTTGTACACGTTTGGACTCCTTCACGATCCTTTCACACTCAAGGAGCTCCTGTGCAGAAATCTGTGGCTGAACTCCTTCGGGCAGTTTGTCCAACTTTTCAACTTGCCATTGCCCATCCTGTAGTGCGACTACTGCGTTGTATGAATATCTGGGTCGCACGCATTTAGTATTAAGATCGATTGCCATAGTTCAAGGTCTACTGACCCAGTGACAGGATCAATAGCCTTAATAATATGTCACAATAACAATCTAGTATTTCTTCAAACAGCTTACGTCGATCTGAGCCTTCCTAATCATAGGGCTAGGCTTTTCAGGCTTGACTCCGGGTTCCAGAGGGATGCCGAGATAGGCGAGGACCGCTCGCTTCGGAGGAGGAAGTAATTCACAAAGCATGAATTTCATTGCCTTGATCGAAGTCTCGGCCGCAATGTGATGACGGACAGCATAAGTTGCTGCCGACAGCTAATAAGCTCAGTGAATAGGTCTTGAGATCGCGCTGATATTTGGACCAACCTCGTCGGGGGTAAGGGGGTCCAGAGGATGCTTTGGTGTGCTTATGGACTTTGCTTGACCATGAGAGTGAAGCTTTGTGGCAAAATTGGGATCGGAATTTGTAGTGCTGTCAGCGGACATAGCTAAATCTATGAGTGAATGGGCTGATAAGCGTAGCCAAGGCCATGGCCAGGTATTTATCACTCCATGATAGATATGTCATCTCCTATCTCCGCTGATTGACAGATGACTGATTGGCAGATGGTCTTGAAGGACTTATGTTAGCTTCGATTCCCAGAGTGTGTGTGCTACTAAATGCCAATCGAGTTGAGACACATTGTGCCATCATACAAGTCTCGGATCTAGCCCAAGTTGAATCACAAAGGGACTTTCATACAAAGTTTGGTCAAAGTCAACAGCAACACAGCATACCATGAGACCCGTACTCACGTGCCACCCCCACAAAGATCATTCCCTTGCAGAGTTCTTGTACAAATCCAATGCCTACACTAGATCAGGAATATGCTCTTCCCACACAACATTATCGATATAATACCACTGGAGGAATTTCCTGAAGAGAGACTCGAAGACGAGCACCCCATGGTACCACCGAGCCCAAGGCAATGAGTCCACTCTATTTTTTCCTGATTTCTACAGCATACCAGCTATCTACTAGCAAACCCCGCCCGCACCCTACTCCTCCGGGCATATGCCTCCTGTAGACACGCCCCTGACATTGGGCCATATTTTAGGTCTCCGCATCTTAGTACTAGCTTGTTGTGGATTAGAGATGCTGGATCCAAAAAAAGTCGAGTCACAAGACTTGTTTCTTGGTCATGATGCCAGATATGTCAGGCCTTTCTTGCAACAAGACCTGTTGCCAATGGTGATTTGTCTGTGCGCACGCCGAAGCCTCGCGTCCACGCGACTAGTGATGTGATCAAGAACATACCAAGACCAGACATCCAATCCAGCCTGTTTGCTGGTACACAAGGGAGCTGAATCGTTGCTCAGATGTGTTTCGGGGCCCTTGGGAGCGATATAACGCCAGCAATACAAGGTCATGAGAAAAGTCATGTGACATCATGACGCGACCCTTATGAGTTTGGTTCCATCAAAAAACGTAGGACATGTTACATAAATAGGTCCGTGACGGTTTTTCCCAATTCTCCATCCGTTCTTCCATGAATCATCATTATGATCACAACTCCCTTACCTCTGTGCTCTCGCGTACTCCATCTGAGGACACGGTTTGTCTTAGCAACGCCAATTCCACCACTTCTCGTCGCACTCGCAAGCGATTCACAAAGCAGCAGCTCGCAATGCTCGAGGATCTCTTTCACCGAAACTCTCATCCCTCAAGAGAAGATCGTGAGGCCGTTGCAAAGGCTGGAGGAATGTAAGAACTCGAACTGACTAAATTTTATTTCGCTCACATCGCATTATCGCCCTCACGACGCGCCTTTTCGATTAATTAGGGAAATTAAGTCTGTCACAATATGGTTTCAGAACAAGCGCCAGACAGAACGCAAATCTGCAGCGGGAAACTATAGCTCCCTCAATATCCCTCAGTTCACACACCAGCCCCCATCTCGTAGGACGTCCTCGCCTACACTTACTAATCGCTCTACATTAGCGGCGTCGCTGAGACCCTCTCTTGATCGTGTCGCTTCCCGATCAGAACTTCGCGTCCCTGCACCACGCACTCCATCCAAGCGGATGGATCCCAGCGCAACTCTTTGGGATAATATGCCCTCCTCCCCTATCACAGACCCAAACAGCCCTCCAGCGCGTGAGTATGTCGATTTCGGCAAGAAGCGTACCTTGGAATGGGCCTGTGCTGCTGCCCGCCTGGCGGAGAAGGATGGTGTCCGTCCTGGCATTGGGTCTGCGGTTATGTCGCGACCGGGTTCGCGTGCGCACAAGAGAGAACGACAACCTACTAAGTTAGACCTTGAAGTCACTGACGATGAGGACGAAATAATTACCCCTCCGGGTACCTGGGGCGAGTGCGACTCAAGTTGGACGTCAGACCCCCGTGGTGATGGTGCAATCATTGCATATCCCTCCTCCCGTGTAAATGAGCCTATGAAAAAACTCACTGATGAGGACGATGACGAGATCATGAAGGCCGCATTAGCCCTCTGTGGGCTCCAAAATCGTCGTGCCCTATGACAGAGCCCTACTAATTTATTGTACATATGACTTGGGATACCTTTGAAAAGACCACCACCCTCCATTCCCGCAAGGGAAGGTAGGAAGGGATCGATGTTACTCGACACTCGCAGCTATATCTCTATACCCATGTTCTTCACCTAGATGTGCAGTAGTAACACCAATTTGGTCGTTCGCCTTGTCTAGTCTTTTTTTGCTTTTAATTAGTAGTTAATCACTATTATCAAACTGGGAACTCGTGGCATTTGACGCGGGTTCAGACCAAAAAGTGGCTTAGCTCCAGCCCGGTGAATTCCTTTGATGTAATTGAAACATTGATATTTGATCCAAGGTCCCTCACATTGGCCAGTTCATAGAGGAATCTACAAATACATTCACCCAATCCTGCAGCAGATGCGCCTCAGTTGATCAATGTCGATTATTGCAGTCCCTGTCGAAGCTATTTACACCTGTGGAACCGAGTTTATATCATATGATAGAATCCTGCACTCCGAGCTTCTACCCGGAAATCTCGCATTCTCAATTACTATGAACTTTGTCGCAAGACAAGTGATTCGGGTCACTAATGTCAACCATAAGCGGTCAAAAATGTTGACAAAAAGTTTCGACGGATGTTTCAGTTTCAGTTTCATTGATGGCGCACGTGACCGCTTAAATGTCAAGACCACTATTCTCTTTTTTCGGTATAACTAATTTATAACTAATTTATAACTAATTTCTCTCAGGTCAATTCGGTAACCTGATGGCATATGCCAATCTTGGATGTTTAACAAGGGCTTCTCACCTATCTCTAAGTACAAAATTGTCATGTTGAGACCATTCTACAGACCCGTCCATTGAGAACCAACACATCTTATTGGCCACTTACGAGAGTCATCTGCTTGCTCTGCTCACAGCCTGATTTGTGGACTTATAGGACAAACAGAGTATAAAAGTACATCGATTAAGAGATCTAGTCAAGAATTTTCCTTTATCTGAATCTTCTGGTGTTCGTGGAGAGCGTCTTCAACTTGGTACAATGGCGTGTACGTCTTAGATGATTGTTTCCTTGGATTCTGGGAAAGTACTCACGGTATCACAATGCCATAGAACTCATCTCCCGCCAGCTTTCATAACATCAATTTCCTGCATGATGTTAACAACGTCAATGACACATTCTTCCTCGTACCTCAAACTCGACGAGTTGTCGTGAGAATTTGTATTCGGTTCTGCACTGGCTCTTGACCATGAGGGTCCATGATAATTGGGATGCTCAGTTCCTGACGTTAGCGATCATCATTATGGCGAGCATAATTTTGTGAGTTGATTGAACCATGGAATTCCAGTGTCACTTGCAGTGGCATTGGCATCAGACAAAGATCTTCGAATCACCACTTGGGTCTATGAATCCAGCTTTATAAATCAAGTGCTGCGCAACAGCAACGCTAGCAATTCGCTAGCATCTCCACAAGTGGCGCATGTAATGAATTATGCGCAGTGACATTTTTTCCTTATTACGCGGTGCTCGATCACAGTCCGTGGTGAAGTACTGTGTTCTCTACAGATACATATGATACGGAATGAGAACTGAAGACAAGTCTATGTAAGACAAGTCAGAAGAGGATCATATCGAAAGATGAGAAAGGAAATTAAACACTACGTAACTCTACCTATGCCGACGGATTGTCTGTTAAGAATGTGACTGTGACAAAGCGCTTGATAAACTCTTGATTTTTTGAGGACCGACTGAAACGACAAAATTTTGTGTATTTCACTTCCCCGCATGGATACGCGAAGTCTTCCTCAGGTCTGTATTCTCCTTTCTTTGAAGTTTAAGAGTTGAATGTGTTGGTTATTGTGATTAAAAATCGATGCATTTTTGCTTATTTTACTGCGCGGTCATGTGACTAGAGATCACGCCCCTGTGGCTGGGTGTGTTCTCCAGCTCCATCACCTGGACGCTTTCTTTTCTTTCTTTCTCTACTTTGTCGTTCCCTGTTTCTGCCCTCACGCTCTGTCATCGCTCCTTCGTTTATTTTTTTTCTAGTCGTGGATCCAGAGCGTGATTGACTGTGCAAAGTTCTCCTAATGCCGCTTCTTGGCGGAATTTTTGGCAGGAAAAGCAAATCATCTGCCCATAATGATCATGGTGTGTCGCATGCTCCAGGTAGCATTGCATCTTCCGACATAGACTCTATTTTATCAACTTCGACAACCTCCTACGTTACAACAGAGAAATCACTGCCATCTAGTCCCAATGGCAAGAATTCTCTTTCCTCCGTAACTACTCGCACCGGTCCTAGTCAATTATATCCATCAGTAGCTGGGAAAAATTCTGCATCTTCCAGCAGATTGCGGTTTCCATTTTCTCGCAAAAAGCAGAAAGCTCCCTTGGCGAATGCCAGTTCGACGTCCAACATCTCACCAAGTTCCATCCAGCCACCACGTCTTCCTTATCCTACCCGCTTGAGTACAAATGCGGCCTCAGATACCGATGTCACTGATACCTGGCGTCTTCATCCACCCCCATCGAAGTCTGCAGTCTTTGCAGCCTACGTGGACTCTGGCAATGCCCTCTCGAGTCACTCCCTTCCGGACGAACCCATGCAATCATGGCCTACTCCTTCACCACCTATATCAAAACAGAGGGTAAAACGACCCTCACCTTTTTCCTGGACAAAATCCTCATCGTCGGGGATATCCAAGTCCCCCGCCTCCGAACCGTGTAAACCGCTCAAGTTGACCAGCTTGGATTCATCCCTATGCTTGGACTCAGATTCTTTCAATTTGAAATCTTTTCGTCACATTCGTTCATCATCTCCATCCGCATCAACCTCATCCCTCGTGATTCCTTCCGCTCGACCGCGTGGGACCAGTATCAATTCAGACTCCTCACAACGCATATCTGTGGCCGCTTTCCGTGAAGCTCAAGCTCGTAGGAGTACAGCTGAATCTCCTGTCCCATCGTTCCGATCACCTTCTCCTTCTTTTCCACAACCTCGGTTTCCACAGGATGGTCAGCGTGGGAGAACGAGTGTACGCCCCTCTCCAGCTGCCAACGAACCCCCATCATCACCACATTCCAAGGTTGCTACTCATCACCAGAAGAGGCGATCTACCAGTCTTGCAGTCGGGTATACGTCGGAATCAGAAGAGTCGACAACAGCTTCGGAAGAGGATTCCGATGATGGTACAGATGGTTGTGGGAATATTCGTATTCACAGGAACAGAACCATTACCGCACGTAAGGGTCCTCTTGTTGGAAGACAAGCAAAATCGGACATAGGACATGGGAGCGCTTTCTATGGTCCTGCAACTCCCAGCTCACATCCATCTCCGGGGTCCCTCGCAACGCGGTCACAGAGTGGCCATGAACAGGCGGGTGAGAACGTCAGACAGATTAGTTTTGCGGCACACCTCCGACATGAAACACAATCACCGCGCTCAAACCCTAGTCTAGATGTGTATGGTGGTAAAATAGGACCAAAAGCTAGTGCTTCTACGAGCGCTCTTTCGTCCTTTGCAGCCACTAAACGAGCTAGCATCTTGGTCAACGCGAATGCGGGTCTTAATCAAGGTTCGTCGTATTCTGAGTTCTTTTGACGGTTTTGAAGTTGATGGTGCAGATCCTTCAGTCGAAGTCAAGAAGCAAGTTACGCAGCATATTCGACATCCTTCAGCACATTCTAATCCTACTCTTTCAAAATCTCAATCAAAGTGTTTTGATTCTGATACATCGGAATCCGACTCGGATTCCGACAATGCTCCTCTTGCGGCGCTCGTTCCACCACGCCGACCTGGAAGTGCCCTTTCTCAAGTCTCAAATACCAGTTCACGGATCCGTGGACCTGCAGCGCGAGGCGTGACTAAACCTCTCATCGACATCAGTGAGCTCAGCAACAAGATTCCCTCAACTGGCATTCAAAAAGTTGTTGATGATGGATTTACTAAGAGCGGATTATTGGCCAGTCGCTTGTCGCCATCGGAAGGGCCAGGTTCATCGGTGGAAATTCCAATGTCAGCTCGACTCGCTCCAAATCCTTCGTCCGGTTCTGCCGGATCGTCAGGGGTGATAAATGGAGCTACTCCCAATTTGACAAGTTTTGTGCCACCTACGTCTTCATCGAAGGAGAAGGAGAACAATTCAGAAAGAGGGAGAGACAATCTGACGGAGAGGCTGGTGAAATTGGCGAAGGGGAAGGATAGCATTGACGTCAATCATTCCACGAGTCCTCCATTCCAACAACATCATGCTGGGCCAGGGTTACTGTCGCAACATTCTGCCCCGAAGTTGTCCGTGTCCCCTCCTGAAGAACCAAGTCCTCCAGACAACGATTTGATATGTGGTGTTGATGATAGCATACTGCATCTCATCCTGAACATGGGAGATTCCGACGTGAGCTCGGCACCGGTTTTGACAGTGGCAAGTGCTCAAGCGCATGAGGAGGCGGACATAACAAGCGAATCTGAGTCGGATGGTTACGGAGAGCCTGAGAAGAAGAAATCTATAAAGGAGAAGAAGGGGAAGGAGATGGATAGGATTGCCCCGATACCAATCAAGCAGCGGGAACCTCCATCTTCGTTCAGTGTCATGTCCAGACCACCGATGAACAGACATTGGAAGGATGAGCGTAGACCTACGCTGGCTACTCCAAGCCCAAATACAAATTCGATCTCAAAAGCCAGTCTTGGTGCCAGCGATGGGAGAAGTTTGATGAATTCGGATAATCCATCAACCGTTTTGAAATCCAATTCGAATCTCGCTTCGTTTTCATCATCTACAACCAGCTCTTTTGATACCACCAGGAAAAGGAGTAGTACTCTGATACCTTCTTCTTCCACATCGATCCCGGCTACTTCGTCATCCTCAACGTTTGGTGCATCGACTTCATCTCTCACGAAACCGAATGTTTTGTCAGGACGAGGGCCGAATGTAGCTTCTACGGCGAGTACAGGAGCTAGCGGCCCGAAGCCAAATTCTGTGCGTACTGATGGAACTTCAAAACCTGTTACCAGCGGTAGTGATGGTGTAAATGTGAAGGCTGATCCTGCACATATTCCAAGGCAGAGAAGCTCAACTATGGTCACTATGGCACCTAGTTCAGTAACAAGTCAGAACAAGAATAGCTCACGTGTACCTGTTGCTTCGACCGTGCCTATGAAACCCTTTGCTATGAGGAGAGATAGTCCTGCCAGCTCGACAGGTGATTCAAGTTCTGGACGTGCTCCTTTGACGCCTAGAGATGGTAGTGATGTTGGATACAAAACTGTCTCATCAAATAGGAAGGAGAGGAAGGATGAATGGAGTAGTGGTGTCAGTGGACTGAGCGTTGCGAGCAGCAAAGGCGGTATGCGTCCACGTGGTGCTAATGGTTTGAATAAACATATGCAGAGGAGAAGTGTGAGCTTTAATGATGATGTAGAGGACGAGGAAATTAGGAAGAATGATGTGGAAGGTAGAAATGATGCGGAAACCAGGAGAAAGGAGAGAAGGAGGGGTGAGGCTAAGGCTGCGATCGAGGTTCGTATCCAAATTCACTAAACAAGACTTAGATTTATTGATGTCTTTTACAGCTTGGCAATGTAATCAATGGTCCTGGTCCTGTAGTTTCAGATGACGAAGATGACATGCCAATAAACCAAGCTATGAATACAAGGGTGTCGTCTTTGCACCCCATGATGGCCATGGGCAACCAAATGTCGATGCAAATGCCGTTCGGTGGCGTGTCTGGTTCTCCATGGGCAGCTAATTTTCAACCGCAAGTTAGTTCACCCCAAATGCTTGTGCCTCCTCAGTTCGTGGTTCCTACAGTGGGCACCAACTATATGGTTGCACATCAACAAGCCATGATGTTCGCGAAGCAGGCGTATCAAATAGCTGTAGCGCAACAAGCGATGGCTGCCGCTGCCGATGAGTGGGATAGAAACTCGGTTATGGGAGGAAGCATGTATGGAGACCCTTCGTCGAATGCTTCTGTTATGATGAGTCCTTCGCCATTCAACATGAGAAACGGATGGTCTACTGGATCAGTGATTTTTCCGAATGCAACTCAGTCGGTGTACGGTGGAATGGGAGGGCTTGCCAGTTCAAGGAGCGAGTACGGTGGTGGAGGTTCTGTCGCTAATATGGCAGGTGGAAAATGGAACTCGGCAAGGAGCATGTATGGAGATAATTCTGGGCAGTCTAATCGTTCGAGGCCTAGTGGAGGGGGAGAAGGGGATAGGAATCTAGCTGCGATGAACCAGGGTTATAATCCACCTGTGCCGCCTATTCCACACAGCGGTAGTGGTGGATCATCGTTATCGGGAATCAGAGGGAGAGGGAGAGCTTCAAGTGGGCCTGCAATTCCAATTAGAAGAGGGATGAGGAAAGCTCCAGGGATTTGAGAACCAGCTAAGCTTCATTTTGAGTCAATCAATTTTATGTCAGTGTGTCTCCTTCTCTCGTTGTTTTTGGATATTGATTGGTGCTCCTTTGCTTCAGTAGCTCCTATGGCTTAGCTTGAAGGCGCCGTGGCCTCTCGACTAATCATTAACCGCTGCCTGTGGTTTTGTATTATTTTCCCATCACTTGTCTCTCAAGACTGGATGGCTTGACAGGATCTTTCTATGTTGACCCCTTATCCAGCACGCCTTGGGACCGTTGCTTGCTTCCTGAGCTTCAATTTCTAGATCCTCCTCTGTCGAGCAAGGATTGGTACTCTGATGTTGATCGATCATGTCGACTCTTTCATACCACTTCACCTCATTGACCGTCATCCACACCACTTTCATATTTAATGACACTCAATTGCATTTTGGACACTCATCTTTTTATGATTATTGCACTCCGTAGTCTCTTTTTGAACAAATCTCACCTTTTTGGTTGTACATGTGTGCCTTCTATTCAGCCTTTCCTTCCCCCTCGTTTTGAACGCAACTTACATATCATTATTGTGATATACCTGACACGATGATAGAACCCGACTCGCGATTCCCGCTCCTTCCAACCTCGCTCGCTTACCATTTCCATGGGATAATACAAACATGTATGCCTGGAGCTTGTGTTTCGTGTGGTCTTAACTCCTCCTTCTATTGATGTAGTTTGTTCTAACCCTCGTTCGTCTGTGTTTTTATGACTGCCTAAAAATTTACACTCACTTAAAAGTTACGTATGTTGCATGGAAACAGATACGGGAATTAAACAGGAACTCCTAACCTTTTTTAAACACCCTGGGAATTTTGGGTTGATTGGCCGGAGGTTGATCGATCATAATGATGCAAATCGAATACAAAGTCTATACAAAGTCTTTACAAAGTTATTGTACCTTGGAGGAACTCATCTGTTTTGGGGATTCTTTGGGTTGATTCACTCAGGTGAAATCAGTATTGATGTGACTGTACGAAAGTGGGTACCTAATAACAGACCATGATTCAACATCCGTCTTCTGTGACTCACATCCCTTATTAGCCATGACCCAAAGTGGTAACACCTATGTCCACCGCTAGTTCGTGATGTTTGGTCGGGGGAGAAGATGTTCACATTGTGAGGCCATATCCGTAGGGATAATTTCTGGGAGTTACGTGAAAAAGATGATGTCACGACATCACAGGGGGTGTTGCAACGCTCCTATATGGTACTCAACAATACCAGAACTTCATTGCCAAGAT
>Ga0153986_1000443_pt1 | contig 12924 bp, 13 predicted proteins | sample TSGA070MetaG_FD_104724 | JGI IMG/M metagenome (GOLD analysis project Ga0153986, IMG submission 104724) | Attine ant fungus gardens microbial communities from Georgia, USA - TSGA070 MetaG | ecosystem: Host-associated > Fungi > Mycelium > Unclassified | place: USA: Georgia, Alexander Wildlife... | reverse complement strand
TTTCCTTTGCACCTGCTCTTTACTGAGGCTGGAAGAGGGCACCATCTAGAGGTTGAACTAATGGCCAGAGGGAGTCCACCCTCAAAAATAATCCTACAAACACTCTGTCACTGAACAACATCTATATAGAAAAGCTTTCTATAGCTCACCACAAATACACATTGTTATGGATTTTGCTGCAAACTTTGGTATTACAGAATGGGACTACAGTATCTATCAAGAGTGGGAAGAGGAGGACTATGGATCTTATCAAGAATGGTAAGAGGAGGACTGGCTGCTAGAAGAAACAAAGAAGGGAGATAAGACAACTGAAGGAGATGTTGGATTTTCCTTGGACAATCAAATAAACAAATCTCAGAGCAAAAGCTCTTTGGAGAACTGTCAGACTAGACATTATCAGACAATGACTCAGACTAATGACATTGTTACAAGTAAAGCTTTAGTAGATAGTAACTGGTAATAAACAATGATTCAGACTAGTGACATTGTTACAAGTAAAGCTGTAGTGGATAGTAAATTGTAACAAACTAGAGTAGTATCAATAAATCTAGAAAGAGAGAGGAACAACAAGTTCTCTCTTTCTAAGGTATACTTGGAAATAATCCTTCTCACCCTCCATACTCTCTGTTCTTGGATAGATCAAGGGTATGACCTAAAACTCATTATCTTTGCTATTCAATATATAACTCTACTAAAAACCTTAATTGGACTTCCTTTGGAGAGGAGGGCATAGAGATATCAAGTGTGGACATAAGCTGCTATTTTGACTTTGTTTGACTAGTGGTTTAGAGTCTTAACAACAAACATATCTCTATGTCAGACCATATTTGCTTCTTCTTGAACTTGAAGCATTGTATCACTGAAGCTGGACATTGTCAAAACAAGGTTGTCTAGGCAGCAAGTTGTTGTTGTCTTGGTTGAGAATAAGTCTTTTTGTTGTTTTTTTTATTGTCTCAAAGTAGAACTATTGAAAGTCCATTATTGTTGATATTATATTGTTTATATTATTTGCCTGCAATTCCTCTTTATATAAATAATGTGTATTGTGTTCCTTAGGATCTAGCCTTCTTATCTGGATCCTATTGATTCAAATATACATTTTTATATCATTCCAATGTTACCTGCATCCTCTATTCTTTGTTAGGTTATGGCCCCCAGTGTCAAGTCTATGTCTGGAACACTCTTGTTCTCTAAAATTAAGTGGGACAAATTATCATGCTTGGTCTGACAATATGAAGGCTGCTCTCCAAGCACAACTCCTATGATTGATTGTTACTGGCTAAAGAAGCCAACCTACAGAACCTGACCCAAATTCCCCTGCCAATAATGAGCAGAAGCTGTTTACACCAAGCTCTATTGAATACAAGGACTAGAATCAATCCTACAATGATTTTCTTTTATGGTTTGAATCTGATAATGTGGCTATGGGACTTATGCATGGTACAATAGAACTTAGTCAATGGGAACATGTTGCCAATATTTCTATATCAAGGAAAATGTGGGATTATTGTCATGAATCGTCCCTCCAGGCATTTGACTAGCCACAATGGCTAAGTTGTCATGAACCGACTAGACCCTATTGAGGAGTTGTACGACATGTACTCGGAGGAAGAAGACGCTCCGAGGATTGTAGAAATAGAGGACGATGGACTGGACTTTCTCTCTGACGTAGATGGGCCGGCTGACCCGTATATGGACTTGTAGGATTAGTTTCTCCATGCTTTGGCAATCAGTGATGGAGATCAGATAAGGGATCAGTAGATGAGTCATAGAGTGCCTGCTTAGATAATCACTGCGCACAGACCATGTAAAGTAGTATAAAGTCTGGGCATGAATTGAGCGGGAACTCTATTGAGTTCTCTTGACCATCGACCTTGGAGTTAGGGCAGCGGCTTCATACCGGCCAACCCTCTGAGTCCTTACATAAGTTATTATTTATATTTCCTTTTATCTTTCTTTTCATTTATTTTCTCAAACCAAAGTGCAATAACAATAAGATCGCAAGTCTTGTCAACAGTCGCACTTAATATCCATTCCGTTTCATATTCAAAACTACATGTCAGTGTATGAGCACAAAAAACCATCTATTTCCAACAATAACAATATGAGCCTTGATTCAACCAGTGTTAGGCCCGAAGATGATGCCTACAACATACAACATGGACGTTCACTGTCCTGATTCAGTGCTGGAGGTCCATGTAGTACCTCCTCCTCCCCTATGGATGACTCGCCGCCATCTGAGGTAGACTACGCCAAAAGAGTTGCCTCAGAAAACAACATAGAAAAGTCAACACTCGACTCCCTCGCACTGTCAAGCAACAGCACCCAGTCTTTCAACTTCACTCTCTCTCCTTCGCAACCCTCTCGTGGCGCCAACGAGGCTATATCTAATCCCGCGTCTAATGGTCATACTTCCGTTTCATTGGAACCCTCCCCTCCTATAGTCATTCCATACAGCGCCAATGCCCTGGCTGATCCCAGTCTATGGGATGGTAGCTTTACAGCTACTTCTCTTTTTGGCATAAACAAATTTCTCAGCAGCGATGTACAAAATATTGCATGCTCCCTATAGCGCATGGCCTGCTTTCTCAAGCAAAGAAACCTTGAAGGTCGCAATGGTAACAACATTCCACAACTCGAACCATTTGGTGAATCAGCATGGACCTTCATCTCAGCTATCTTTGAATCTGGCTAGGATAAACTCCTCTCATCCAACAACACCACTATCAGAGATAACATTGCTGCTAACTTTGGAAAGATAAACCACCCTAGTAAAGTACAGAAGGAATACCAAAACACCACCTCGGTTAAGAAAATACCACCTCCTATCCTGCCTCACCCATCAAAGAAGGACATGGAAAAGGTAAAAATTATTCAACAGAAACATGCTGCCAGGGAAAAAAAAATGCCCTCCTTATCTTACGCTCAAGCCACATTGACTGCCTCAAATATCCTCAAGATCAAGGATGCATTTCCCACCCTACCAAATAGGAAAATTCTTGAAATCCACGATGCTGCATTCCCCAGGCAGAATAACAAGGGTCAGAAAGTCCAACCCACCACCAAAGGGCCATCCAGGAAGCAAGCTATTGTTCCTGTTTCATCTAACCTCACTGAAACTATTATGGAAGACGCTAACACTCACATCTTCCAGATCAATACCCTCCTAAAAAATGTCAAATCAACGTTACATGCAGAATTCATTCGCCCTTGCCGTGGTGGTGTATCCATTGTCACTAACAATGTCCCCAACCTGAGCAACCTCATGATTATGGAGAAGTACTTCAAATCAATAGAAGGCATCAACTCCAACAAAATCCTTACTCCACGACTCCCTCAATTGAAATCTTATCTTAACATTACTGGTATCCCATATCTACAATTGGATGGAAACAAAATTTCTAGTGAAAATGTTACTGACTTCATGAACCACATTGAATTATTTGAAAACATCTCCTTGGCCACTAAACCCAGAATCATCAAAGCATTCCCCAAGTCCAACATGGCCATTATCTGGTTTGACATCTGGGACACTCAAAGCAGTTCCAAGGTGAAATTGCTCATTAATCACTCCTTTAATCTAGGAAAATACATTGTTACTATAAGAGCAACTAACATAAACCCTGGCATCCCCCAGTGCCACAACTGCTGGAAATGGGGTCATTCAACCTTTTCTTGCAGAGCGCATGGTTCCAAGTGCCAGAAATGCAGTGGACCTCATAAACTCAAACACTACAGAGATCTAGCATGGTGCTGCAAAGCCAACCCTAAGCTTAACCCCCTTCGTCTCGAAACTGCTCAGGGTCTGCTATGCCCTCATTTTTTCAAATGCATTAATTGCAAAGGTGATCACATGGCTGACGATTACAAATGTCCTTTCTGGAGGAATCGCTTCAATAGAGACTAGCACTCGAAAAAAGCCCAAGAAGCCCAGTGTCACAGTTGTGCCAGGACCAGTGGCAGTGTTCTGTATGGTTTACCACTACACCAAAAGGGCGACGTTAACAAGGCTACTTGGCAACGTGGGTCCAGCTATTTATGTAGTTCTTTTGAACAAGTATTTTGTTATACTTTCTGTTCTCATTCAGTAGTCACTTTTTTGTGACACCCAGGAAACTAGGGCTAATTTAATTTGCCTAGCCATAGGCGGTAAGAAATTATGATTAAAGAAAACCTAAAGATTTTTTCACAGAACATTAGAAAAAACAAAACACTAACAGACATTATTCTAGAAAATAACAAAAAGACAACTGATATCATATTTATTCAGGAACCCCCTAGATATCTCATTCAACACATTCCTAGTTACACCAATCCTTTAGGCGACCCACTATACAGTTCCCCCAATCATCCTGATTGGACTCTATTTATACGTCAGGACCCCAATCAAGATAATTATGCTAGAGTAGCTACATATGTTAACAAACATCTCACAAAAATGAGGTTTACACTATGACTTGATATTATCAACCATCGGGACATCAGCGTTGTGGCATTCCATGGTGATCGTAACACCAACTTTATGATCAACATCTACTTTGATAGCAATCAAACTGCTTTTCATTTCCTCTGCCAAAATGCCATCAACTTGGACAATACAGTTATCATAACAGGTGATTTTAACATCAGAGATAGTGATTGGGATCCACTCGCCCATCACCATTCCATACACACTGATGACCTTATGACCATTGCCGATAGCTTAGGTCTTGAGCTTTCCCATCCTTCAAATCCTGGCCCCACCAGATTTGCGGATAACCCACGAGACTCCAACTCTGTCCTAGACTTGGTATTCCTTCCCCCTGACAATTCAGGGTCCGGTAAACATATTCTACACCCTGAAATCCGAGAACCTTCTGATCATGTCCCGCTCACTATTGAGGTTGGCATTAGAAATATCAACATTGACATGAACATATGGTCCATCAGGAGAGACAGCGAGGAAGAAAAAGACTATATCACCTCAATAACTAATGGAGTCTACAATTTGAACACATCAAGCATCACAACAAAAGAAGAATTGGAAGATTATGTTCAACAATTGGCCATCATCTTTGAAAATGCCTGGAGATCCCACTCTAAACTGAAATGAGTCACAAAACACTCCAAAGAGTGGTGGAACCAAGATTGTACTGATTGCCTTAACAGATATCGAGTCTCAGGAGACATTCAATACTGGAAGGAGTTCAAAGCAAATGTTCGCACAGCCAAGAGAAAATTCTTCGATGAGAAAATATATAAAATTGTATTGTCAAACAAGAGGCCCTGGGACCTAATGAATTGGGTCAGAAGAAAGTCCTTACCAGCCATTGAAGCTATTTCATATGAGGATTGCCCTTGCAATACTCTACCAAACCTATGGCGTGCTCTTCATAATTCCTATAACTCAGCTGAGGATAGACCCATCAACACATGTTTCCTCAATGAGATTCCTCAAGCAAATCTCATCAATTGGCCTACATTCTCCAAGCAAGAATTTAGAGATGCAATAGCTAAGTGCTCATCGTCCTCATCTCCTGGTCCTGACCATATCTCCTGGAGACATCTCAAGCATCTCGTATCTAACAATACTTGTTTGGAAAAATTACTGAATATAGCTAACGCTTGCTTTAACTTAGGGTACTGGCCTTCCCACTTCAAGGCTGCTAACTCCGTCATTATCCCCAAACCTAACAAAGAATCTTATAGTACTCCTAAATCTTTTCACCCTATTGTCCTACTAAACACTACAGGCAAACTCATTGAGAAGGCCATCAGCAATCGGCTTCAATTCTATATGGTAACTAATAAGTTCCTAGACCCCAACCAACTTGGGGGCATCAGACAACGGTCTACAACCAACACCGGCATCTACCTCACTCACCTCATTCGAGCTAGATGGCTTAAGCAGTGTCATATGAGTGTTATCGCTTTTGATATTGCACAATTCTTTCCTTCTCTCAATCATCACTTTCTATCTATCTGCCTTGAAAAAGCGGGTCTTAACACTAACGTCAGAAACTTTTTCAGCAGCTATCATTCAGGCCGCTCTACTTCTTACCTTTGGAACAGTTTTGTGTCTCCTTCATTTGACACCAATGTAGGAGTAGACCAAGGCTCAGCTCTCTCTCCCATTCTTTCTGCCATCTATCTTGCACCCATTATCAAGACATTCAAAAAAAGAATAAAAAACTTAAAATAAAACATTCCAACTGATATTCTATCTTTTGTTGACGACGGTCTTTTAATTTCCCAAGAGAAAAGTTATTCTTTGTCTTCTTCCTTTTTACTCTGTAGTTACAATATCATGTCTAAAATCCTCCTCAACACCGGTCTTATCATGGAACACAGCAAGACCAAACTCTTCCACTTCACAAGAGCTCGATATCCCCCCAACCCTTCTATCGATCTCTCTTCTGTAGGAGGCCCCGTCATTTCCCCTAAACCCATCTTGTGCTACTTGGGTCTTTATTTTGACCGTAAGCTCAATTTTTACTTCCACACGCATTTCTATGCCACCAAATGCCTCTCTACCCTCAATGCCATGAAGATGCTAGGGAATTCATCATGTGGGCTCCTCCCTATCCAAAAATGCCTCTTATACAGAACATGTGTCTTGCCTATCACCCTATATGGATTCCAGCTATGGTTCTTCAAAGGTGCCCCTCATGTCAAAAACATATCCAAGCTAAAGAAAATGCAATGAAGAGCAGCCCTCTGGATTACAGGTGCTTTTCAAACGTCCCCATCTGAAGGCATTGAAGCCATAGCAGGTCTCATTCCTATCACAATGCACCTTTGCAAGCTAAATGGCAGACACCATTTGTGATATGCCTCTATACCTCCTTCCCATGCTATTAATTCATTACTAGACTCACAACACACCAAGGGACAACTGCCCCACAGAGTGGCCACCTCCAAACTCACTACTAAACAGCAGGCCAATCTCAAAAGCCCTATCAAAGATACCAACAAACATCTTAATGGCATTAGAAACTGTTTCAACCCCCTCCATCCTCTTTTCTCTCCTGGGTCAAGGATAGTCGATCATTTCTCTAGTAGAATTAGTTTTCATTCTTCTCCTTCTTCATCCAATGAGGACCTACATCATCACCTACAAAATCTTGACCACGCCTTCAAAGCATCTCAAACATCATCCTACAACATTGCTGTCATTGCAGATGGAGGTGTTAGGAAATCACACGTTGCCATAGCAGCCGCCCACATCTGGTGTGACAACTCTGTTATCCAATGCCTACAAGTCCATTCTATAAATGTGACATCAATAGAAGCTGAACTCATGGCCATTCGCACAGGTCTAATACCCACCATGGAAAAAGACAACATTCATGACATCATTGTCATTACAGATTCCATCACCATGGCAAAAAAAATCCTCGAATCTAGGGTTGATTCTCTTCAGAATATTGTCATTCCAATTGCCTCTGCAATCAAAACATACCTAAAGAAGGATGGCAGAAACAAAATCCACTTTTGGTACTACCCTAGCAGAGCTAAGTGGCCCAGACATCAGCTTGTCAATGATCAAGTCAAAGCAAGTGAATGTGTCCCTGTATTCCCCTGCAAAGAGTCGTACCTATTCAGTAAAAAGAAGGAATGTGATAACATCCTTTACGAATGGCAAGAGTCTTTTGCAAATAGCCTCAAAAAAGGCCAATGCTTCCTGGATTTTGAAGATGAAAAACAACAAGTCATCAAACCAACATACACTAAAGGGGGATCATGGCTTCCTTTCATAGGCTTCAAAAACTCATTGTGCACTCGATTCACTTGCATGACCACTGGTCATGCCCCTATTGGAGAGTATAGACAAAGATTCTTCCCCCATCTTCCCACTAGTTACCTATGTGGCAAAGTTGAGGTTCAAACCCGTGAACACATCATCATGGAATGTGACCTGCATGACCCCTCTACAAGGCCATGCAACATCATCATCAATAGTTTTGTCCACTTCCTCACAGACAACCCTGGTGCATTCAGTTTTGACAATAGATGAGGCTCCACTGTGGTGTGACCCCTTGGAGTAAAAGCACAGCATTTGTCACCTCAGTTCTTACTTGTTACTTCTTTTCTTTTATCTACTATCTCTCTTTTCTTTATTTCCTCATATTTAAGTAGGTACTATGTACTTACCACGGTCTGCCTCCGCGCCCTGTGTAATAAATTGTTGAAATAAAAAAAAAAAAAATAACAATAAGATTGCACAATTATGACTTGGCATCAACTCCGATGTACAAACAATAGTAAATAGAGTTGTTTGTATTTAAGTAGAGCATAATCTAATGGGAACTCTTATCGAGTTCTCTTTGTCATTGCTGACTTAGGGGCAGTTGGCTTAATTCCAGCCCAGGAACTAAGCTAACCTTACATAGTCTCTGAGATGGGTCACAGTTGTGTGCAAACAAGTAGGCACTAGGGAGGTAATTAGAATTCAGGGAGCATACTGGTGATTTCAATGTATAAAATGGGCTAAAAATAATAATAATAAGTCTTACTTGTGAGCACTCTCGCTAGTCAGATCTCAAAGGCATGCATTTGTCTCGTGCTGTAACACTGCTGTCCTTACCTAGTCTAGTAGCCTGGCTCACCGTTGATACAGCAGTTACTACCTAGAACTCCCGGAGCCTTGTACAAGCTCTATTTCAACTGACCATACAACTGGAAGCTTACTACAAAGAACTGTAGCGAGGGATTAATCTCCTAGTATAAGCAAATGTCCAAGTCCTCTCAAGGTCAAGTAACTCGTAGGGAAATAAAGTAGAAAGTAGAAAATTAAACTTAAGTTCGCTCGAGTTTGCTTTTTAGCTCTAGAGTGGAGGAAAAGGTAGGGGTCAGATTGCTTGTCCCTTTCCTCGAACTCTAGAGGTTTTTATTAGAATACAACTGTCTGAATCACATACAAAGAAAACAGAAAGAAAGTCGACGGAGTTCCCTAAGACAGCCAGCCAGAATGCTGACCATGCCCCTCTGTCTGATCCCTCACTCCTCATTTGCTCTCCTTATCCAGGCCCTTCCTTGACACTTCCTTTTATCAATATGGCCATGCGGGGACCTGTCATAGAGAGATCGTGTTCAAAATGAACTGCTGATCCCTCTGATCGAATCATTCGTGAGTGCACTGTGTTCTTCTCCCTCTTCACAACTGCCTTCCTCTTCTCTCTATACCTTTCCATAGTCTTCTTTCTCTTCAGGTATCTCTCCTCGAGCGTCCTGATTCTCATGTTATACTTTCGCAAACCATCTCAAACCTGCTCCCATGTCTCTTGTTCTAAATATAGCCCCTTTGTTACATCTGTGATCTGCCATCTATCTTTACCTTTATGACGTCAGGCTGCTGACTCTTCATCAGGAGTTGGTCTCTTGAGGTCATTTCCTTTCTTAAGAGCATGTACAGAGGGGGGAACTTTTATTGATAACCATATGAGATGATCTGAGCAAGGGTTATTATAAGGGATAGATAGTGGTGATTACAGCCACTATTCCACTTCTTGAGTGCGATGCTCAAGAACACGACTGGACAGCAGTCTTGTCATGACTCAGAACTGAACCCCAGACTTTCACCGGCCTTCAAAGGCCTCCTGGATAACTTAAGGGACTATAACACGACTCAATCTATAAATAGCACAGGTCAGGTGACCATCTTACATAAATAGTGTAGAACCTTCTAGATAGACATATGACCCACGGGAACTTGGTGCACAGACCAAGCCCAACATGTATATAAGATAGGGATAATACACTGGGGAACTCTATCAAGTTCTTCCTGACCCCAATCCTAGAGTTAGACTCAGGTCTTCATGACTCTGCTCTTACAAGTCTCTCTCTGGTTCTTGGGGCACTCATCTTTGTATAGAATAAGCATTATGGGAGTGTTATATCACTTATTTAGCCAGAATTTTACTGGCCAGCGTGATACCAGAAGTTAAAATTCCATTAAACCAAGACATAAGGGAGGTTTTTACTTTGTTTTTATGTTGTGACATCATTCTAGAGTTCTCCTATCAGGCCCTTGGTGTCACCTAGAGACTAATTTGGGCAGATATATACAGTTTCCACTGGATAGGCATTTGGTAATCAGAGATGGAGGAATAGTACTAACATTTTAGGCCTCAAGAACTCAGGTAAACCCTTAAAAGACTAACTTATTTGGATCTAGAGTGAAATTTATTAGACTCGACAGCAACACGATGCCCAAAAGATGATCCAGCTCCATCAAGCTAACCATTGACAGACATACCTTGAGCACAAAGACAGTCCACAACAATTACAGCACAAAAGAGATTTGAATATGGTAGGACTAGGATCTAGAGTGGATTTGGGATGGAAACAAGCTGGTTTCAAGAATAAGAGAAGTTGGAGGACAGAGACAGAAGGATGTAGCAGGGGAGTGGAGCAGGAGTACATGGTCATGTCTGGAGGTAATGGAGATGCTGAAGAAGTGGGCGATGATAGCTAACATGGGTATGTGATGGAGTTGTAGAGGAGAGAGGCTGAAAAGAGAAGGAGTTTCCTTTTTGATTTCTTTTTAATTGAGTCTTATTATTTGTAATTTTAATATAACACTTAGAGTGGCCAAGAGAGAAGGCAATGGAATCTTGACTCCTGCCATCATATCAAGGGCTCTAGAGTTGTCTTATAGCACTTTTATGAGTTCTAAGTGAAGTGGTTGGGTAGTTGGGATGGCTTGTACACTATTCTCTCTACTCTTTCTAGAGGCCAATTTGTAGCAGTCACTTGGACAACCTTTGGCAAGATAGTAGGCTAGGAAAGCCTGGCTAGCCATTGACTCAGACTCCATCACAGCTGTAAGGTTCAGACTGGGGGTACAGATGTGGACTTGGTTGAGATTGGTAAGGCCCATGAGAGGTTTACTGACTACTCTTGCTAGTGAGCTTGCCATGGTGTGTAAAGGTTGACACCTTAAGGGCACCATACAATAAGGACTAGATTGAGCTCACACTCTTTTTAACACCTTTATCTTACTGTTCTACACTAAGTTTTTTATATGATCTTTTTAATACCCTTTCTTTTGATTCACCCCCCACTAACTCTTTAGCACCCAATTGGAACCTGGACTTATACTTCTAATTCACTCCAGACTCACAGTTCCTTTTCCCCCCTTTCAGCAGGAAGACATGAAGAGGTATGCAGATAGGCATAGGGCAGAGGCAGTTGGATATAAGGTTGGAAACCTAGTGCTGCTCAGCACTAGGGATTTGAAGTGGAAAATGATTGGACAACACTCAGAGAAGTTAACAGAACAATTTGTGGGTCCCTATAAAATAAAAGCAATTATTTCTAGCAACATAGTAGAATTAGAACTGCCAACTACTGTTGAAATACACCCAGTAGTTAACGTTAGCAGGATCAAATGGTATGTAGAGCAGGTAGACAGTCAGAAAAAGGTGGTGCCATAGCCTGTCATCATTGAGGGAGAAGAAGAGTGGGAGGTGAAGAAGAGCTTAAACAAAAGGAGAGTTAGGGGGAAGGACAAATTTTTAGTGTGGTGGAAAGGATTTACAGCAGAGGGAGACACATGGGAAAGTAGGAAAAACTTAGAGAACGCAGGGGATTTATTGAAGGAGTTTGAGGAAGAGTACAAGAGAGATCACAGAAAAGTAAGACAACAGGAGCAAGTAGACAACAGAAGGGACTACTTTAGAGGAAGGTTCTAGGTCAATACACAGCTAAGAGGTTGTTTGGGTGGTCAGATGGAGAGTACAATAAGCAGTACTGGTAGAGGTTAGAAAGGAATTGGAGGTGGTGGAAAAATGTAAAACCAGCAGGAGAGGTGAAGGGGAGGCTAGCTGCAGTTTGCAAAGTTGTTGAAGATGAGGGAGGAAAAATCAAAGAGTAGATAGAAGAAGATAAAATAGGACAGATGAAGGATGCCTCAAACAAGCTATAAAATTGTTGGGACAACAAATCTTGAGAGGGGGGTGGTGTCATGAACCGCCTCTTTGAGAGTTGACTAGCCACCATGGCTAAGTCAATATTTATTTTTCTTTTCTATTTTCTTTTCTTTTCTTTTCCAAAAGCACCGTGTCCTAACGACAAGATGACTTGATACTAATGTGACGGTCACGTGCATAGACAAACAACAGTAAATAGACAGTCTTGTATATAAGTAGGGCATAATACAGCGAGAACTCCCATTGAGTTCTCTTTGTCAATGCTGACTTAAAGAGCAGTTGGCTTTATTCCAGCCCAGGAACTAAGCCGACCTTTACAAAGAAGGCCTGTCCAAGACAGTTCATGACAAACGGCTCTGTAACTGCTATGTGTATCTGCTCTTCCTAGTTTCTAGATCATGTCTGGGTTCTATAGAAGCACTCTAGAGTGAACTCCACTGTGTGAATATCCCATTATATATTCTCTTATGTCATCTTTCAGTAGAATTTTTAATTCCAGCATAATTATGTTCCTCTACTTGTCTCTTGGCCTTCCTGATGGACACTCCCTTGCCATATGTCCTACTGTAAGAGTCTAAACCCTAACCTAGGTCTAAACAATACTCTTTGTTAGAGTGGACAAAGAAAACTTGTTAGAGTCCTCACTTCATTTGGTCTATCTACTTATACATATTCCTACTGGTCTGTGCACCTATTATCCTATGCTGCCAACCAAAGTCAAATGTGATGTGACTTGTGATGTGACCATTGATGTGGCTTTGTTACTCTCCCTGTCAAATGGTGTAACATACTTTCCCACACTATAAATAGAAAAAGAAACTAAAAGGAAAAAAATAATAAAATGGACTTAGTGTTTGTCACAAAAAAGTGACTACTGAATGAGAACAGAAAGTATAACAAAATACTTGTTCAAAAGAACTACATAAATAGCTGGACCCACATTACCAAGTAGCCTTGTTAATGTTGCCCTTTTGGTGTAGTGGTAAACCATACAGAACACTGCCACTGGTCC
>Ga0153986_1000442_pt1 | contig 12950 bp, 13 predicted proteins | sample TSGA070MetaG_FD_104724 | JGI IMG/M metagenome (GOLD analysis project Ga0153986, IMG submission 104724) | Attine ant fungus gardens microbial communities from Georgia, USA - TSGA070 MetaG | ecosystem: Host-associated > Fungi > Mycelium > Unclassified | place: USA: Georgia, Alexander Wildlife... | reverse complement strand
AGTATAGAGAATCTAACTCTACAAGTCCAGATAAGGGTCCACTGGCCCTTCTATGTCTAAAGCTAAGTCTATATCATCATCCTTTATTTCTACAATTCTAGGGGAGTCTTTCTCTTCCAAATATAAATTGTAGAGTTCTTTGATGGGGTTAAGTCGTTTCATAACATCTCTGTAGTGAGTGTAATGAGTTCTAGTATAGTGGTTCAAGGTCATGAAGACTCAAGTTACTCTCTCTAAGTCAGAGTTAACAAAGAGAACTTGTTAGAGTTCCTGTTTGATTATTGCCTACTTATATACAATGCATACTATTTGTCTACATTTGTATGTATTGTATCATAATTGAGTCATTGCTTGTTGTCATGTGACTCCCTTGTAATTAAATGAAAAGAAAAGGAAAAAGAATATAAATATTGACTTAGCCATGGTGGCTAGTCAATAGCTCAAAGAGGCAGTTCATGACATCTTCACACTCTGTGTAATAAATCACTGATCTTTTTTTTAAAAAAAGACCAAATGTGGATATTACACAAGTCTGGCACATTTGTGTTGAGTTAAGGCTGAGCAAAGGGGAATGGAAAACTTGTTTATTCTGCTTTCTACTATGTATCCTATCTAAAATAATAAAGTTTTAGTGTAGTATCTGATATTCCAACACTGGTAGCTTGCTATCTCCCCAAGCACCAGTTTTCACATGCACTTTGTTGTGAGAAGACAGCTGTATGTCACATGATCATAAAAGCTTCTGAATGCTGAGGATTCCAGTGGATATCAAACTGATGAGGGGACAATAGGAAAAAACAATCAATAATCAGTAATCACAAAAGGACCTGTCACTCCTGAACATCCTTTGACAATTGAGAAAAGGATCTAGGGCTGGATAATTTCTCAGCAAACGTTCAGGACAAATCGTATCCTCACGTGAAATGTAGTATCAAGCCAATCATCCATTAAATTTAAGGACAACAAGAAGCCGGTCCATTTATACTCGTGGAATCAAAAACAAGAGCATGATATCGTATGAAGGGTGAGCATATACTATACAGAAAATCACATTCCCACATACTAGGGCGAAAAGTGCCCCGAGCCTATCATTCAAAAAATCCAAAAGCAAAATGCCCAAAGCGCTCATCAAAAGAGGATAGAAAGGATATCCATGGCATTTCAGATGTTCAATGTCTTCCCATATGCGCATTAGCGAGTTCACGGTCTAATTCCGCACTGGGATCATCATAAACCGGGCTGGGCAATCTCTGGGCAAAGTTATTGGTAGTAAAACCAGAAGTAGCACCGTGAAAAGGGGCGTTCTCCTGTACGGGAGAATTGATAATCTCCTCGCGAGATGGAATAGGCAGGCTTTTGTTTTTTTTTTGTCAGTGTGCTTTTCGGACGAGGTTAGAAAATTTTCACCTGTCTTGGCGACGAAATTGTGTAGAGGCTTTTGCTTGATTTCTGACCTCCCTCCGAAAACTTCGAACTTCCTCAACGATTAGTTTCTTCATTCCTTCGATACCATCTTCCTCCTCGAAGCTGAAGTCGAATGTCTACAATGGAGATTGAGTTTCCTGGCGAATGCCTTTGCTATTTCAGCAACTTACAGAGGGACAGCTCGGCTCATCGGCAGGATCATGCCAGACATTAAAGTAAGGGTGGCTAACGGCCTGCTCGCAACTGATCCGTCTAATGGGGTCGAATTGTAACATTTGTGTCAGCAGATCAATTGCAAGAGGATTTGCACGAGGATACAGCAATGAGAAAGATATACGAGGTTTGATTGGTAGAGAACGAATGTAATCTTGGGCCTGTTAGACTGCGGTCATTATAATATGATGATCCAGAAAATATCACATACACGGGGAGAGCCAACGCGTCGGAGAGTTTCCTCAGGCGGTGTTCCAAGATAGTGCAAGATCTGGTTCAGCTGATCTACATAACTAGACACAATATCAGTGTGGTGCTGAATTCTGTGGGACAGAAAAGCTTACTCCCTGCCTTTGTAGATAGGCTTTCCGCCGAGTAATTCGGCTAGAATACATCCAATGGACCAGACATCAATGGCAGTAGTCTAATCGGCAGTTAAGAACATCCTTTGTAGGAAATAGCAACAGCTCACGTAGTTGGCAAAACTGAGCATGATTTCTGGGGCACGGTACCAGCGAGTTGCTACGTATTCGGTCATGAACCCCTGGTTTCCGGCTGCTCTAGATGTCCCTCCCCCTGGGTTATAACCTCTAGCAAGACCGAAATCACAAATCTTCAACTCGCAATCGGCGTTAACAAGGAGATTTCCTGGTTTTAAATCCCGGTGAAGAACATTCGCTGAGTGAATGTATTTCAAACCACACAATGTTTGATAAATGAAGGATTGAAAGTGAGCGTCAGTCAACGGTTGCCCAGAACGGATCTATTTCTGTTATTGTCTGATTTATGAGAGTGTTAGTGGTGCCTACAATTGCATGGAGGTCAGCCTCCATGAGTTCCTCCTAAATACATCAGTACCATGGGATTCACAGCAGGATAAATATCAACATACATAGAGATAAACTTCGTCGAAATTGCCATCAGGTCGGAAAACTATGTCCATATCATACAGGCAAGTGATCTGCAGAAAGTAAGTCTAACGTGATCGATATAGCGACACAGCTACGGACATTCTTGTGACCTCTGAAGTGGCGGAGCAATCTGATCAAAGTGTTACGGTCTGAGATAACTTAGCTGTTTGTGTCTCACTTGATTTCACGCAAGCAACGCTTGGTGAGGATGCGCTGGGAAGAATGATAGAATAATGATAGATGTTAATTCCATTTGGACTATGCAGGGGTGCAGCGTACTAACCTTTGTATTGATATTGGTGATTTTCTTGATCGCACAGCCTTCACCAGTGCTGCTGTGTACGGCGGCTATGACGCAGCCATACGCGCCCTGACCAAGTTCCTTGGTCATTCTATATTGGACATCGACGATGAAAGTCGAGTTCAAGGCTGTGAAAGAGTGTCGTGCCATCATCCGGGGATTCATTAGATGCGAGGAGGACAATGACATGAGTAGAAGAGGATCGGATAGGCATCGATATGATATGATAAACAGGGTTGTGAGATTTCTCTGTCAAGAATAGCCATCATTCCTGCCCCATTTGGCCCAGGCTAAGTATGGAAAGGGCACATTCTCCGTACGACTGCCTGTCGGTGTGCGGGATCATCGGGGCGACTGCTTATTCCCTTGACTAGGTGGCTGGATGCACTTTGGGCCCGTAGTCACTCTTGGTGTTGTGTTATACGATAAAATACTTACCTGCGAAATTATAATTATTCATTTTCCGAGTTCTATCCGGAGCATTGACAGTGTCTAGATCCTCTGCGTTTTGACCTAATTATAACTCTGGTATCCTGAAATTAATCTGGGACAGGAGCCTAGGCTAAAATGAGGACTCTCATTGCGTAACTTTAATTCATTCCAATTCCGCAACGACTCCTCTGTGAAACTCGGGGTTGGTTGACGACTTGAGGATGTTTCTGCATTACAGCCACGATTGTTATACTACGGTGTGAAGTGGGCCGAATTTGATGATGAGTACTTAACCATCATGTTATACACACCAGCTACCGTCACGCTATCTTCTCTTATGACTGACAAAGTATTCCATTGCATTCCCGTGTTCTATGGTGTGATAGTAACCCTAGTGTTCCAACTTGTCGTGGATGTAGCAGATGCAGTCTGGCTTATATGGTGGATCACAAGAAGCCATGATGATGGTACGTTGTGGTGACTCCCTTCTGAATATTTTCCTTTCAGACTGAGATGAATAGGTGTGGAGCCATTGAAGACTTTGGCCAGCTGTTCTATTGCATTGGCTATCTGGGAATTATATGCAGCCTTTATCGCGTCTGTGGGGTAAGTCTGTGCTTCGAGTTTTGGCAATGAACTCAGAATTTCACAGGCTCTACGGTGCCTTTCGCCGAAAGCGTTTCATGAAGAACTTTTGGAAACCAGAGGCATTCGTCTGGCTCTGCCATATTGGTATCGGTATTTGGTACCTTATTACATATTACCAAGTCTATGGAGACGAGAAAATTCAACACTGCATCAACGAACGCGCTGAGGACAACGATAATGCAGGAGCTGGGCTCTGTCCGCACCTTCTTTCATTCGGCGGTGCCCCTTTGCCCTATGTTTGGGTTACCTTTGTTGTTCAGACCGTGGTTCAAACATGTGTGTCATCTTTTCCCCTTGTCATACGTCGTGTCAACAAAAATGGTAGTGGTCCTCCATTTTCTTTGGCATTGGCGGAGAGTCCTCAACAACTACAATGTAGTCGAACAAGAAGAGGTTGCTAATGTGAGCGAGGGAGGCCACTATTATGGCAATGCGGCGATCAGGCCGGTAGTGCCACAAGTCGGACATCGCCTGCGACCCAGTGGGTCTTCTGAAACTACCCTATTACCTGCCATGAGTTCTGCGACCAGCCGCATGAAGCCAATACCTTAAAACCCGTGTGTACCTAAAGCAGCACGACTATGACGAACTTGATGACACTGATGATTAAGATCAGCGGTATAGTGTAGTGTCAGTTCGGGAATATACATATACATTCGGACTTCGGTGATTTCGGTGATTTCGGTGATGTAAGAATGCCAGTGTCATCCTTCCCTCGTAATGGGCTGAGCAATGATCAACGATAATCGGGCGCAGCCAAATGTGGCAGTTCAACCGACCGGGACGCATTGCTTGCATGAGGCTACGTTATGTTATATAAAAGCGGTATCTGATCTCGTTGTCTCTTTGTTGTCTCTTTCCCTCTATGGCTCCCAAGTTTCTTTGTTGCCTCCCTCTGCGATTGGGAACCTTTGTGATCACACTTGTTCAACTTATTGTCTGCGGCCTCGCAGCCAGTGGCTTCTGGTTCCTAATTCGGTGGACTAGGGATGAAGGGGTCTGTAAGTTGCGATTCCTTGAAGGGCTCGTTGCTAAGCACTGAATTCTCGCCCTCCTAAGATCATGATCTACAAAATAATGTCAAGATCGCTTTCATTGTTGCCGGTGCTGTGTATACCTTTGCCGCCATCATTGGTCTCCTCGGGTAAGCCTTGAATCTGGTCTGATGTGACCTGACCTGGCATGCGAGTTCTAACGCCATTCTAGTTTCCTAGGAGCCATCTTCAAGAAGAGGGGACTGATCAGAACGTATCTGGCAGTCCTCTATGTCACTCTTATGCTTCAGACAGCCTCTGGAGTTTATTCGCTTGTTATGTTCTATCGCTTCCGCGAGCACCCAGGACTCAGGCCAGACTGTGACAACAGTCCATCGGATACTGCAGTAGTCAATTTCTGCAATGCCCTGGAAAGGATTTCCAATATGCCGCTCTCGGGTATCTGGGTGTCTACCCTCGTTCCGATCGTTGTCGTCGCCTGTAAGCTCCTTCGCATAAATTCTCATTCTGATCAATCTAATCACACTTTCAGATGCTTGTTATGTTGTACACAACTACGCTACGCGTCTTGCTAAGCAGCAGGCTGACCGTGAGATCATCGCAACACGTTCTTTTGCCACTGGACCCGAATATACTGCCGTCAAGCCGCATGAGGAGATCCATCCCTTAACCCAGCCTGCTTACAGTTACCCTTACTCTGATGCACCTCATTCGTTTGGCAATACTGCTTCAGGACAAGCTGCCAATTACTATAATTCAGAGAACAAAGTGTAAACATGCCTTCACAAATGTAGACATCTGGACATTATCATTAGACACATTGATATCTTCTGTTAATTATTATATTCATGTGGAAGTTGTTATCCATCATCATCGAGAGTGACAAGTGGCTTGTCAAGTTTTGGACAGAGGAGTTTGTTCGTGAATGGCAGTATTGAAAGCCCATATAAGTTGATACTTTTTACATTAGTGGTGCATTATCAGTGTTTTGCATTGCTTGGCAATAGCATAAGTATCCGCTGCCCGCAGCCCCATTCCCGGTCTGCACAAACAACCTGTGGTAACCATGTCTGACGATTTCCTACGACTTGTATCATCTGCCAATCCAGCGACGCGGCAGTATCAGCCTGCCATGACCAATGGTTATCCTCCATCGGCTAGTCGTTCATACAATGAACGGCAACGCTTCGACCCACAACTTCTGGACCCATTCTTTGACGATGATGATTACAGGGACTCAGAATCAACTTTTGGTCAACCGCAAGCGATGGAGTCCCGGGAAAGTGGTCTGCCTCTGAGTCAGGTGGCAGCCGTTCCTGCTGGTCATTCTAAAGTCACACTCGGGGACGGTGTTCCGCAGGAATGGAATTTTGATGATTCAACATCTTCAAATCAGGTACCCTTCTCGGGGTCTGGAAATTTCCCTGGGGTAAAGACACAAACACCGAAATCATCTACGGTTTCGAAACGTAGAAAGTGGAAGTGGCCATGGGAGAAAGAAAGGATTCTAACCGGGGAACGAATTATTGCACTGAATAATAGCACAGCAAACACCGAATTTTGTTCAAATTTTATCTCAACTAGCAAATATAACTTGGCTACTTTTCTGCCCAAGTTCCTGTTTGGTGCGCGATCTGAAGCCTTGTCTCCCTGGTCGTCATTGACCAATTTCTAGAACAATTCTCGAAATACGCTAACTTGTTCTTCTTATTCACCGCATGCATACAGCAGATACCGGGTGTATCTCCAACAAACAGGTGGACTACCATTGCACCTCTGGTAATAGTTCTATTAGCCTCGGCGTTCAAGGAAGTACAAGAGGATCTTGTGAGTACTCAATGACTTGTTCGAACTCCAATTTCGTAACTGTATTCAAGAAACGACACCAATCTGACTCAGAACTCAATTCACGTATGGCGAGAGTCATGACTCAATATGCGGGATTTACGGACAGGGAGTGGAGGGATATCCGAGTTGGAGATGTGGTGCGGCTAGAGAATGATGATTTCATCCCCGCAGACATGATTCTTCTCAGTTCAAGTGAACCAGAGGGTCTGTGCTACATTGAAACCTCTAATCTCGACGGGTATGTATTCGTATGCATTTCGTCTTTTTTGGTCCTCATTTTTATAGTGAAACCAATCTCAAAATCAAGCAAGCTAATCCACAAACCTCCTCGCTCACCTCTCCCGAACTTGTCAATCGTTTACGGGGGTCCCTCCGCTCTGAGCACCCCAACAACTCCTTATACACTTATGAAGGCACTCTAGAGCTTATCACAGACCACGGGACTCCAAGGCAGGTTCCGCTGGGCCCGGACCAGATCCTTCTCCGAGGGGCGCAGATACGCAATACCCCCTGGGCGTACGGACTCACGATTTTCACTGGTCATGAGACGAAACTCATGCGAAACGCGACGTGAGTCGAGTCTGTAGTGAGGACCAGAGTATTTCGGCTAATTTCATATGTCTGTAGCGCTGCTCCCATAAAGCGAACTGCCGTAGAGCGCCAAGTCAATGTCCTGATATTATTTCTATTTTTCATTCTCCTGGCGCTATCTATTGGTTCTACAATTGGTAGCAGTATTCGCTCATGGTTCTTTTCAAGTCAACAATGGTATCTATATGAGCAAACGTCCTTGAGTGGACGAGGTAAGAACTATCTTGTTGATATGACGAGGGATGGCTGATATCGACTTGGCAAGCTCGTGGTTTCATTGAAGGTTCACTATTTCATCTCAATTCCGGAACAATGCTTTTTGATCATTTACGCGCTGTCCAGATATCTTCACGTTCATTATTTTGTACAACAATCTCATTCCTATATCTCTCATCGTCACAATGGAAGTGGTCAAGTTCCAGCAGGCTCAATTTATCAACTCTGACTTGGACATGTACAATGCAAAGACTGACACGGCTGCCCTTTGCAGAACCTCTTCACTGGTTGAGGAGCTCGGTCGGATCGAATATGTATTCAGCGATAAAACTGGAACTCTGACTTGTAATGAGATGGAATTCCGTTGTTGTAGTATTGGTGGTGTGCCGTATGCAGATGTCGTTGATGATTCAAAGCGAGAGGGTACCGATGGATGGAAGACTTTTGTGGAGATGAAAGATTTACTGAACAGGCACCATAATCGTTCCGTGGATGCATCGATGTCCGATAATATGGATGAGGAGTCAAAGCAGAGGGAGACACTTGTTGAATTCCTTACCCTTTTGGCTGTCTGCCATACTGTTATTCCTGAGATCAAGGACGAGAAGGTGGTCTTTCAAGCTAGCAGTCCCGACGAGGCAGCCCTGGTTGCTGGTGCAGAACAACTTGGCTTTCAGTTCCATGTTTGTTTCTTTTTTTCCTATGCTCCTAGTTCATTGGTTAATCAATGGTTGATCGTAGGTGCGAAAACCCAAATCTGTCTTCGTCAAAATTATGGGTCAAGATCAAGAATACGAGATCCTCAACGTTTGCGAATTTAATTCAACTCGCAAACGGATGTCAACTGTTGTCCGAGGATCTGATGGCAAGATCAAACTCTACACTAAAGGCGCAGATACTGTCATTTTAGAGCGGCTGAGCAAGTACCAGCCGTACACCGAGAAGACTTTGGTCCATCTCGAGGATTATGCGACGGAAGGTCTACGAACGCTTTGCATTGCCTTCCGTGATATCACGGAACAAGAGTATAAGCAATGGTCTGCTATATACGATCAGGCTGCTACCACTATCAGCGGTCGAGGAGAGGCCCTTGACCAAGCTGCTGAACTCATTGAAAAAGACCTTTTCTTACTCGGTGCTACGGCCATCGAGGACAAACTTCAGGATGGAGTCCCCGATACAATTCATACACTCCAGATGGCTGGAATCAAGATCTGGGTCCTGACCGGTGATCGTCAGGAGACTGCTATCAATATTGGAATGTCATGTCGGCTCATCTCAGAGTCTATGAATTTGGTAAGGACTTACTCTTTTGTTCATCACCGATGCTTATGTCCTCTTAAGGTCATTGTCAATGAAGAGACTGCACATGATACCCAGGAATTCTTGGAAAAGCGACTGTCTGCTATCAACAACCAAAGAAACACTGGTGATGCAGAAGATCTGGCGCTTATTATAGGTATGAATTCAGGGTTGCATAGTAATGCTATCTCTCATCCCACTTTGTTCGTTTTCTGCAGATGGGAAGAGTCTGGCCTTTGCCTTGGAAAAAGAGTTGTCGAAGACCTTCCTTGAGCTTGCTATAATGTGCAAGGCCGTCATTTGTTGTGTGTATTATAGCGTTGATGTAGGCATGGTTCTACTGATCATCACCACACAGGTCGTGTATCACCATTACAGAAGGCGTTGGTTGTCAAGCTTGTCAAGAAGAACCATCAAGCTCTGTTGCTCGCCATCGGCGATGGTGCTAACGATGTTAGTATGATACAGGCTGCGCATGTTGGCGTTGGTATCTCTGGTGTAGAGGTGTGTAACCCAACGTGTGGAGTTACCAGGTAGATGACGGGCGTATCAGGGCCTACAAGCTGCTCGTTCTGCAGATATTGCTATCTCTCAATTTAGATTTCTGAAGAAACTGCTCCTCGTACACGGTGCTTGGAGTTACAGGCGATTATCTAAATTGATTTTGTGTACGTCTCCTCTACGTTGGTCTATAGATCACATTGAGATTGCTTGCAGTCTCTTTTTACAAGAACATCACATTGTATATGACGTTGTTCTGGGTAAGTCTTTTGCCTGGGTTTTCTACAGCGATCGAGACTGACCAACTGACTTCTAGTTTTCGTTCTTCAACAATTTCTCCGGTCAGATCGCGTTTGAGTCTTGGACATTGACGTTTTTCAACGTTGTGTTCACTGTCTTGCCTCCACTTGTCATTGGTATTTTTGACCAATTTGTTTCGGCGCGATTTCTGGATCGCTACCCGCAACTCTACATGCTAGGGCAAAAGAATGAATTTTTCACCAAGACTTCTTTTTGGCTGTGGATTATGAATGCGTTGTATCACAGCATTGTAAGTTGGTCATTGTGCATTTGCATCGGTTGACCTTGCTTAATTTGGTCAAAAGGTCCTATTTGGTTTTTCAGTGATACTTTTCTGGGGGGATCTCAAACAATCGAGTGGTTTGGATTCTGGACTTTGGTTCTGGGGAATCACTCTTTATCTTGCTGTCCTTTTGACTGTCCTTGGAAAGGCAGCCCTGATATCTGAGTAAGAGACGTTTTGATCATTCATTGGCAGAAGTTGACAATTTGAGAACAGCATCTGGACAAAGTACACCGTCGCTGCAATTCCTGGATCATTTGTTCTCACTATGCTGTTCTTGCCAATTTATGCCGTTGTTGCCCCAGCGATTGGCTTTTCTGCGGAATACTCTGGCCTCGTGAATCGACTATGGACTGATGGGGTGTTCTACTTTGTTCTTCTGCTGATACCTATCTTTTGTTTGGGACGTGATTTTGTCTGGAAATAGTGAGTGTTGCTTTTTTATGTCCTCTAGGCACTTGATTTGATCAACTCTTTACAGTTATCGGAGGACGTACTTGCCGTCCTCGTACCACATCGTTCAGGAATTACAAAAATACAATATACCCGATTATCGGCCAAGACAGGAGCAGTAAGAGTCTGTTTTTATCGGACCCGTGGATATCCTCATCTCTTTGCTCTTGTGACTAGGTTCCAAAAGGCGATTAAGAAAGTGCGTGCGGTTCAGAGGATGCGCAGGACTCGTGGGTTCGCATTCAGTCAAACCGAAACTGCTGGAAAGCAAGATCAGGCGAGGCTCATTCGTGCATATGATACGTCGAAGTCGAATGCTCGACCCACCGGATATTAGTTTTCTTTCCGTATACTCATTGCTTGGCGTAGACAGAACTTTTTTTGACTTTTTTCATTGTGGATTAAAATATCAGATCGAAAATACGACGTAATTTGTAATTGCATATGATTGTCTAATGGCACGGCCGTTCACCACATCTGACAGATGTCTTCTACATTATTGACGCTGAACGTTTTCTAAGTGGGATGTTCACAATCCAACATCTTTTATGAAAAATGCCGTGTAGATTGGGGCGCTCAAGAAAGGGATGAAACTGATGGGGCTTGTCAGTACGAATGAAGTCGAGCCAAGTCGAGGATCGTGTAAGTTCATTCATTGGCCGACCGATAGTGGTTGAAGAGGTATTTCTCTGAGGCCTAAGTCAGCACATAACAAGTGCAGAAAACGGATCATAGTTGTCCTCAACTTAAGTATGGCTCAAAGAAAGATGCAGGAGACTGTTGAATGAATGGCAGTGACAGGATGATGTTTCATATGTCGTTAGTAACTTGGACGAGGACCCCAGACAACTCCCTCGGAGCCTGTCTCCAGATTGATATCTGCACAAAGATGATTATATAATGCATTCTGAACATTGTGAAAAAGCTGTTCCTGGATTATTTCTCGCTGCACAGTCTTTACTCGGCAAGCCGTCCAAGTCTTGTCGGATCAGGCCCAATTTTCGGGGGTCTTCAAGAAAATGCGGGAGATGCCGACGACATCCTTGACAACAGTATCAATGATACCTTCCAACACTTATATACTGACTTTCTTGTGCTATGACTTCTTAGAGACTGTGTCTTATTCACTCATTTTATTTTCCCTTTTTCCGCTCTTTTCAATAGTGCCGGCTCGCGTCAGGAACGCCGATTCCCATTATTTCCAAAAGAGAACAATATCAATTGTCCACCACCATCATGTCACTCAAGGCTGAATTGGAGACTTGGGCTGCTGCACTGAAAGCATACGATGGGCAGGAATTCGAGAAAGCGCTTGATTTCTTCTCAGTGTGTCTCTTGCCTGATGTTCAATTGGAGAACTTGCTGATCAAAAAGGAATGGTGTTGACAGCGAATTGCAGATTCGTCCAAAATACTCACGAACATGGGGTTGATCTACGCGACCTTGGGTGAACACGAGGCAGCCGTCCAGCGTTTCATTGAAGCCACCAACCACGATCAGTATCTAGCTGTCGCGTATGTCGTCGATTTTCTGTTTTTGGCTCGAGACATTATATTATATTTCCTTTGCAGTCATTTCCAATGCGGGGTCTCGAACTTTTTGCTCACTCGTTATGACCTTGCTTTAAAAGATTTTGAGCAGACATTACATCACCTCCGAGGGAACCAGGTGATGTGAGTCCTCCGGTGACCGTGTCCCAGTGGACCTAGATCTGATCCTAACTACGCAGTAACTATGAACAACTGGGACTCAAATTCCGTTTGTTTTCTGCAGAAGCCATGTACAATAAGGGACTTTCGCTAATATACATGGGGAAAGTGGAAGAGGGCTTGAAGGATATGCAAGAGGCAAGTCGGGATAAGGCCATTGACGACCACAAGGTCATTGATGAGGCTATTCGAGACCGTGGAGAGGGATACATGGTTTTCAGTGTGGTTCGTTGTTATGACTCGCCCGTCTTGATCATTCTGTTGACGGTTGTTCAAGCCTGTCGGTATTCTCTATCGGCCCTCCGAAAAAAAGTTGAAAAACACAGCTACCCGAAATTTCTTGGGAGAGCCGGTGAGAATTTCTAGCTGACAATACGAGGATTCAAATTTATCTAGCTTAGATTCTAGTCGCTGCAAGTGATGCGAACGATGCCTTCACTACCTTTACCGGATCTACTCGACTGAAACAAGGCATCAATCCTAACGGTGCTTATGTTGATCAATCGGAAGTTGGTGTTACTAGGACAGTGAGCCTGCCAACGGTTACTTCTGGGACAAGTACGCGGTCTTGTATTATGTTATCCAAAAGTGTTGACTTACTCCTATAGAAACAACTGCGGACCCTCCACCAGTGGAAATCAAACGTGCTACATCAGCGGTATCTTCCAGTGTCCGTGAGCTCGCCCCTCCAAAAAGGGATCCGCCCTCCAGTGTGAATTTTGACAGTGTCAGACCAAGATTGACAAGAAACCCGACGCAGATCTCGCCTATTGAGACATCCCCAGGTACTAGCATTGGGGGGCCTGTTCGTGCGCTGAGCGT
>Ga0153986_1000441_pt1 | contig 12957 bp, 9 predicted proteins | sample TSGA070MetaG_FD_104724 | JGI IMG/M metagenome (GOLD analysis project Ga0153986, IMG submission 104724) | Attine ant fungus gardens microbial communities from Georgia, USA - TSGA070 MetaG | ecosystem: Host-associated > Fungi > Mycelium > Unclassified | place: USA: Georgia, Alexander Wildlife... | reverse complement strand
CTCGATTTCTATGACCTCGTGGGCGCAGTGATCGGTTTTCGACTGATGACTCGATGTCGTGGCTACCTCTGTCGAGTGCTCCTGTTCACTGAAGCTGTCTATTTCGAGCAATCAAATGTATAAAATCGCGACAATCTTCTAGTCTGTGGAGTCAGGGTTCTCATGAACTTCGATCCTTGCGGACGCGATTCATACCCTCTGACCAACACTGTCCACTCACTCCCACTCTTGGAATACAAACAGTTGTTCAGATCATTTCTAGCGATGATCCCCGTTTAGCCAAGGTCAATGATTGCAAGAGTGAAATTTGATCCAAGTCATGACAATTTGCAAAGATGAGATTATCAGTATTTAGTTTCTATTCCAGACTTGAGAGACAGGTATGATTATAATTTGAAGGAAAGCTCATCGGAAACGGATGCACCGAGGCTATATGACAAATTTAGTGAGTCCTCTGAGCGACAGGTTACATGGTCCGGTAAGGGCTCACTATCAAGCTAGACTTCTACTGATGCATGTGTCAGTAGGCTCGCACATCCCTTTCTCTGAAAGCTTGTTGTTCTCGGGACACGATAGGGCATTACCTCGTAATAGACTGGCGCACTATTACGTGGGATAAGGTGAGCGGAGTGCAATGTATTCGGGTCGAAGGTGCACGGGGAAGTGAAGAAATCGGTACCAATGTACCTGTCAGTCTGTCAATCCGGACAGGGCGTCTAGCTTTGTATATATAAAGACTCATACTTGAAGGTGATCTCATCCACGACAATGCCCGGTACCCAAAACAAGAAGCGTGTTGTCAACATTGCCCTGTTGTGTTGCGGTGAATTCACCGGCAAGCTCCTCAAGGAGAATAGTGATTATCCTGCCTTCCATACACGCTGGCTTAGGAGATCTCTGCCAAGGGGATCAAAGACAAGGCCGAAAGTCGAGTCTTACAAGGTATACCAAGAGGATCACCCTCTCCCTGAGGACGATGAGATTGATGACTATGATGCTATCCTAGTCTCTGGGTCTCGTATGCACAGCCTTGGTTACCGATATTCATACTCAGACATATCTTTTCTAGCTGATGACGCATGGGCAGATGAGCCTGCATGGATTCCGAGGCTTGTAAATTTCCTCCGAAAAGTTGGTACAAGGTTTCCCGAAGTCAGGATCGTAGGTTAGCTCGAGTTATACTAAGTTGAAACTCAGCTAACCACCTGGTTAGGCCTTTGTTTTGGGCATCAAATCGTGAGTCGAGCCCTCGGGGGAACTGTTGACGGTTCTCGTGAAATGCCTTGGGAGATTGGTCCAACTACTATCAATTCGACTTACATGGGGAGAATCCTTTATGGCAAGGAAAAATTGGTAAACTTGTCGTCTGTTGATTATAAGATGCCTATCACTCACGTAGAGTACAGGAATTACAACAGTTCCATCAAGATCATGTTCTTCTGGACAATTCCCCTTATGGTGATGCCCTTAAATCAGGCGAGATCTACTTGCTTGGAAGCTCCGCAGATTACCCGAATCATGGTATCGTCAAGTATTACCCCCTGGATCCTGATGCGAACCCAAATACTACATTTGATCTTTATGAACGAATTCAAATTTTGACTACTCAGGGCCACCCAGAATACACAGAAGAAATAGTCACAGAGATGGCTCGTCAGCGTGAAGAAAAGCACACGATCACTCAGAAGACGGTTGACGACTACTTTGGCGAGAAGGGAAGGGGATCAGAGGAGAAACCCATAATCACTAGTGGCACAGGAAAGAGGTGGGCTAAGGACTACGATGGAGTGAGAGTCGTTGGCCATGTATTCTGGAAAATGTTTGGTGTCCAGTATCCTGATGAAGATGAGGAGTACGAAGACTGATAGATTATACAGTGAAAATGTATGTGCACGTGTATCTGACGCCTGACATTTCCGAGTAGTTACCTGGGACCTGATATATTTTATTGATCAAATTCTATAGAAACCTGGCCACAGACCAATCAGGCTTATCTCTGACAGAAAAACGCCTGAGAGGTCACCTATGAAGATTGTTGATTGAGGAAGAGCTACACTACTAATCTGAGTGCCCTCGTAGCATTCATTTACTAAGTATAGACTGCTCTACCGATGATAGTACGGATGTGTAAATCCGTTTCAACAGTTTCCACAAAGACAGTTCTCGCTCGAATTCTACATCTTACCCAAAAGAGACAAGAAAATAACACGACCCTTGCCTATTTGCAAAGCCCCATATTATCATTGTGTTCTCCGCATCCTAGGGATGCCGTTTTCAGCTTGACTCTAGAACATATTTTCCAACTACAAAAAAAATTATTACATTCTTTCTCATATACCTTCCCAATTCCTTTGGGAGATCGGGATTCTCTCGCTGCAGGAATTTCATGCACAATGAGCAACAACACCTTCAGCATATCCAATAGGAGTGCCAGAGAAAATGCCTTGTCCCTGGATATTGTGTAATTCGATGAGCCGGTGGAGTCGAGTGTATCATTTGGTGCGGATGAACAAAGAGCACATGGAAGTAGGACAGCCTAGTGAGTTTTAATTGGTACTCAGGAATCTGGGGCATCAAGACAGTTCAGCTTCAGTACATCACTGCAATTTACGCTTATTGGTGCGTGTGTCTCTCTGCTGACACCAGTCGAACCTGATTTCCTTTTTTTCTTGAGACAGTACACATGGCATTGCCACGAGTTACGTTGTTCTGATGAGAAACTGCACCATATTTTCACCAATTTATTTCATCTGCTCCCCCAAAACAGTCCTTCATCTAGAGATCTTTCCCTTTCCTTTTCTGACGAGGATGTTCTGTCTGGATCTACCCACGTGGCGATAAAGATATTGAAAGAATACTAATGACAAGACCACAACGTACATATCCAAGGTAAGAGGTCCTGTACCGAGTCACATGAATGTTATTAATTCATCTTACAGAGAATATCTTATCCATCTTATTACCCTTACTACGATGTTGCCAAAAAATGGCCTCCCCTCCTCCTATCGAGATCTTGGATAAATTCACTTGTGAATTTTCGTAACGGGCAAATGAACCTCTTGTTGAAGTTGATAAAGAACATGACGAATCAGGACTGTGTAGGTCCAACCAAACCCAAATCCAACGTCCTAGCACATAGCCTGAGCCCTGATCTTGACGCAGCAATAAAATATGTGCACAGGGGAAGGAGGGAAAGGAAGAAAGACTTGGGTACATCTACCTACATGTACATTATATATCTTAATTATCTGAGAAACCACTCCACAGAATGGTGTTTCCATGACATCTCGGTGTCATTCCATAATGATGATATCATTCCGCAACAGTTGGTGTGTCACCTCACCTGAGTTTGATCTAGCCTCTTCCCGGTAAACCCACAGTCTACCGTGATAACGCAGACAATGTCTATAAACTGACATCAAGAACAATCTTGTAACCTGCTGCTCTGACGTCTCCTATGAGAGACAACCTACTGGCACTACATGGTTTTGGATCCTTAATCAATCTTCAGTCGGTGGTGATACGCTATTTTTGTATCAAGTAGAAGCCTACGTCAAATTGTCTGATTGTCTCCGGAATTTCGAGAATCTTAGAGCTGTACAGTCCGCAGTTGAGCAAGCGGACTATTCAAGAAAGGGTTGGAGGCCCTTCGAGGACGCATAGTCAGATTCATAAAAGAAGAGTCAAATTATCTTCTCGAATTCCCATCTGATCATCTTGCCAAAAGTGTTGATCTCCATGTTCGTGGTAACTATGAGCCTGGAACCTTTGTGATCTGGGTACGTGCTTGCACAATTTGTTACAGCCCCACTTTGATTGCTGATTGTAGAACAACCGTGTTACTTACCATTCAGCGACTAGGGACTTCGATCCCACATTCCATCGCCATGTCGTCCGCCTTGCACTTCAGGCTCAAGTTCTCATCCCGGAGAAATCAGGCTGAGGATGACCGTTTTGTATTGATCTTTCTATTTAGTTGGATCCGAGTATAAAGACCAGCGGAGTTCATTGTCAACAACATCAGTACTTGGTATGCTCGTTCACAAGAGGACCAAAATTAGCACAAAACAGTGATCAGCAGACAGTGTCGACAAGTCAACTGTGTGCGAGTTGGTATCAAATCAGCGTCAGAGGACATCTTCCATCAGAAGTTGTGCACAACTTCTGTTAATTGCAGACCGTGGATAATTCAACTGTTCATATGTCAAAGCATACCAATTTCCACGATAATATCTAAATATTATAACGCCGCCCGTGAGATAAACTGATCGAAGAAATCCTTTTGACGAATGCTGGGCTAGGTCTTTGACACGAGTAGTCATCATGTCAGGTAAGATCTGAGCCACAAGCCAAAAATGCGGGCAAGGTAGTACACTTTTTTCCGATTTGCCCGTTACCCTGTCCATTTTCGGAGGAAAATGACTCCGATCAAAATGAACCTTTTTCAATAGCCATTCTCTTACATCACGTCTCATTGGGAACAAAAGTTTGGCATCAAAAGGTGGCAGTGTTGCAAAAGCTCGGGACTCAGCCCGTTAATAGTAGGTGATATGAATAAGTGGTTTCTGACTGGTTTCTGACTGTACATACGTTAAGATGGTCCATCTATATCACTGAGGAGTTCAGGAATATCCCGAAGTGAGATCAGTTTCAGAGGTGTGTAAGTATTTTCATCCCAAATTCTTCGAAACATCGGACAATAAAATAAAAGCATTCCAGCGCGAGTGGGTTTTTCATTGATCAACTATGATTATACCATCTACAAAAAAAGCACCAATCCGGCAATCTCCCATTGATCAATATGGAGATCAACCCTTTGCGACTCAATTCCCGTCCATCTTTGATTTATTCGTTCGTGCCATGAGAGGCTCTTTGATACCTACTCCACTTTGATATCTGCATCACATAAGAAAATCAAATTACTGGAAAGTCGTAGGACAAGATCTGCACGCCGATATAGTCAGTCAGTTATTTTCTTCTCAAATTTGTGATCCTTCTCTCTCTGGCTATCACCGTTATCGTCGTGCGATCTTTATATCATGGAGTTGCCATGGAGGTCACATCAAATCAGATAATGCGACTTATGTGACGTGTTCGTGTGATAGACCGTAAATCACACAGTTCCACTAACTCTATTACAGTCTAGCATGTGCTTCGCCGGCAGGTCAACATGGTAATCTGGCTCACTTGAGTTGTTACACCCTGAGTTTATGTGCTTATACTCCATTATATCAGACAGTTGTGAGTAACTTGATTCGATGTCCTCCAGTTGCCAATGTGAGAGTCTAATAAATTTCTATGTAACTCCATACCACTATTTTTATATAATGTTGCAGTATTCTGATTCGATTTATATTTTGTCAAAAGAGCTTCCGTGGAAGGCTGACCCACCCAGACTTTTATCTTGTTCACGAACTTTCCCCCGGCCGCTGGTTACCGCGGAACAGATCCTAAACAGACACTGAACCTTAAATACCGTGAAGATTCCTTTACGCAATTGAATTATTGCAATCCCTTACACAGTCAGACTAAAATATGCCAGAATTCGTGAGTGCCCGAGTATGTATCGCTCTATTACATTGGTTGACTTATATCTCTTCAAGCCCACACATACTCAGATCTTGGTTATAGGTGGTGGGCCAGGTGGAAGCTTTGCTGCTGCATCACTCGCAAGGGAAGGCTTCGAAGTGACGCTGTTCGAAGCAGATAAATTCCCCAGATATCATATTGGCGAGAGTTTATTGCCTTCCATACGTCCACTTCTGCAATTCGTGGGTGCTGAGAAGAAGATCATGGAACATGGATTTGCCCCTAAAGTAGGTGCTTGGCTGCCGTCCGTACAGACATGGGAGACTGATGTAGGTTAGCCTGGTGCGGCAATCAAATTCAACCAGCACAAAAGGGAAGGATATACCAACTTCATTTCCCGTGGGCCTGAATTTGGGTCCTGGAATGTTGTGAGTTTCAGTTTCCAGAGATGACCCAACGGACACTCACAAGTTTGAACGAAGTCCCGGTCAGAATTCGATCATATCCTTCTCAAGCACGCGGCTTCCTGCGGTGTCCGAGTTTTCGAGAGAACTAAAGTTTCTACGATTGAGTTCCAGGAACAGGGTGAACCAAAGAGTCGGCCCATTGCCGCTACATATATGGACCCTCAAGGCGAGAAGGGTCGTATTACGTTCAATTACCTTGTCGATGCTTCCGGGAGAAATGGAATTATGTCGACGAAGTATCTTAAAAATAGGCTCATTAACCCAAACCTGAAGAACATTGCCATATGGGGGTATTGGGAGAACTTTGGCCGATATAAGCCTGGTACCGAAAGGGATGATGCGATATGGATCGAAGCTCTAACAGGTTAGTGAACATCCTCCGTTTATACTTCATGTCCGGATGACACGGCGTCTGTTGATAGATGAGTCTGGTTGGGCTTGGTTCATTCCCCTCGCAAAAAACCTTGTTTCTGTCGGGATTGTCATGAATCATGTCCTATCCATTCAGAAACGCAACACCCTACGCAAAGCATCAGGCGACCCTGATTCGTCTCTCCAAGATATCTATCTTCATCAACTTAAACTCGCTCCTGGCCTCATCTCGGATCTAATACCCAACGCAAGAATGGTAGAGAAAGAAGGAGGGCCCCTTGTTCGACAAGCATCAGACTATTCTTATTCAGCTAGTCAATATGCTGGTCCAGGGTATCGTCTTGTCGGTGATGCAGCTTGTGAGTTCTCCCTGTTCCGCCGCTTCGTCACTGCTTTGAGAAGCTTATATATTTGGCAGGTTTTATCGATCCCTTCTTTTCGTCTGGCGTTCATCTGGCTCTTACAGGAGCACTTTCTGCTGCAGGGACCATCGCTTCTTCCATTTGTGATACTGTTCCTGAGGAAGAATGTGCAAAATGGCACAATGCTAAGGTTTCCGTAGCTTACACCCGTTTCTTGCTCGTCGTTCTGGGTTCGTACAAACAAATGAAAGCACAGAAAGTGGATGTCCTATCCAATGTGTCGGAAGATAATTTTGATCGCGCATTCGACCTCATACGTCCTGGTGAGTAAAGCACTCCTGTTCAAATGAATCTGCAAACTGACAGCCTGAACGATAGTCATCCAAGGGACAGCTGACGTGAACAAGAAAGTCACTGAAGATGAAGTTATGAAGACCATGGACTTCATCAAGAACATACTATTTGTTCCAACTACTCCGGAAATCGAAGCCGATGTGAGACAGCGTATAGATCCAAAATATTTCGAAGATGGCGAAGCCAATATATTGCTACCAACGCAGGTAGAGGCAATATTTGAGGAAGAGGATGTTAGACATGTATTGCATGTCACAAACTCGAGGAAACCAATCCACAAGATGTTCGACACGGAGAGGGATTTTGCATCCGAGTCCATCAATGGATATACCGTCAGGCTTGTAAGGGGTAAACTTGGTATAATTAGACCAGGGAGTATCGCTGTTGCTTAGACCTTGAAAATCGACTGCATGTAGCTGGGAGTTTCGTGCGTATTGAACTTTATATACAAGTAGTTGATTATACTGGAAATATTATGGAAAAGTAGATCCTGGCAAACACACGACGGTCATAGATTAATTTGACACATCTATACTAAGTACAATGATCGATAACTGTAAGAAGCAAATATGTAACGATGATCGACTAATGATCGCTCAATGATCGCCGAGAGACATACAAAGTACCAAGGAATGATCAACAAAGTATCAACAATGGTTGACCAAGAATGAGACCTCACAAGATACGCACGTTGATTGACAAAGGACCAACACTTCCGAGACAAGGATGTGATAAGTATTTATCAAGCATTCAACAATGGTCGCTTAACGCATGGATCAAACAAAGTCCTATCGATCAACAAAATGTGTTGTTGATGATGATCACTCTGATTTCACTCTGATTTGCAGCAGAAATGTCCAATAAAACTTCATGATACGCTCAAGAAAGATGAGCGTGACAGAGAAACTTACTTTATCTTATTTTCCATGGTCAAAATTAAGTGTGGGTTCGTAAACAAGTACTATCATTAGCGGGTGAGATAAGGGGGTAGATTTCCGACATCGAGCTGGATGTGAATAGATATAGTCAGGTAAGATGACGGCATGAAGAGGTGATACCGGCTTGTTGGAGTGAAGTAGAGAGCCTCCAATGTTGTAGGCCATCTTACAACAATTATTTGTTTCCGATAAGTATAATGAGAAAAAAAAGGAGACGCAGACATTCTTTTGGCTCAATCACTGGTGGGAGATTCCCGTTAGACCTTATCTTGAGACCAGCTCTATGACTTGGAGCAAATGATCTGTTTCCAACTAGGATCATTTCTTGGCACGAAATGGGGTGGGAGGGAGTTTTTTGGATGAGAGAGATATTGAATCAACGAGAACAATGTCAGAATGATATCGGCACATGCAGATATAACAAACTGAGTTTGTGAGAAGTTCCCAATGATAAAGAAAGAAGGACAGACGAAAAAGGAGGGGGGAGTTACCCATTAGCTGTTCATGCACACGTGTCGAGAGAAGTGCCACATTATATCGTAGGCAGACAAGTATCTTCACGGAACCCCCGTAGATTAGATAATATATGACTGTTCCTGGTTGTCGTCGAGTTACCCTGCTGCCATTGCTTTTGTGCCAGGTGACTCTCAGAAATCTTGCTGATAGAAGGAAGGTGTCGGACTAGCCATTTTCATGAATGGGCCACTGACTCAACTGACAATCACTTGTATTGAGATGAAATTTTAAGGACATTTGTTTCAAAATCATATTTTATCTTCTTGCTCCCACTGTACAGTGCGTTCGACTGAAATTTCCACCTTGGAAAGAAACCAGATGTAAGTTACGATTAACTGTAGAAGCTGGGACATACTTTAGAACAGAGTTCGGCAGACGGATCTTTCAAAGACACCTGCATTTGATCATCAATTCCCGGTAAATGGTGTCTTTGTAGTAGTGACACTCACAGTGAAATGATCCCCTCGTTGGCCCTGACCACCAGGTCTGAGATCCATAGTTGATCTCACGCGGTTGAGATTAAGGTTTTTACGAGTGTTCAAACTGGATGAGAAATATACAATTTAAGAGCTGATAAACCTGAACGAGACTCACGTCACAAGAATGGAGTTCGCATATACTAATATGAGGATCGGAGTCAGCACCATATTTGCTGAACCGAGATCAAAGTATGGAATGGAGTTGACAGGACTCAAAAATTACTGAAAAAATGCCCGGACCTCAGGTTTTCGAAAGTCACTTAAAACTCACATTTGGCAATTATGAAATGCAATCCCATGAATATGAGATTGTTCTTTTGCACCAGCCACTGTCCAAATACTTCATCTCAGACAAAATTCTGCCAGAAGCAGCATTATTAGAGGAGACACATACAAATATGAGAGAGGTAGTGGTTCCGATGCTATCAAAAAAAACATTAATGAAAGGAATTCCATATGGATCTTATCAAAGACGCACGTGGTGAGTGCTCCCATCTCGAAGGCATAGAGAATTAATGTATCAATAACAGCATTGAGACTGGAAAAAAATCATCAGGCAATTTGTGGACATGATGATGAGTCTTTGACGTACTTGAGATTGTTTGTCCTGCTGGTCTTGAGAAGGAAAAAGAGTGAACCAGTGATAAGAATATCCACAGTTGTGGAAAGCCCAAGTCCGAGTGTAAACACCCACTATATATAGTAGGTCATCAGGGAAATGATTATTGGTATGAGATGACAATACGCACACTAAAATGCACTTGGAAGCTATGAAATGTATTATACAAAGTCCTATCAAAATGAAATATCAGACCAAAACCATTATGTCATAGTGGCTAGACTGGAACTTACATCTCAACAGTTGATACTGATTGAGGAAATTAGAACCAGAAAAAAGTTGTCCACGATTCAGGTTCTTACCTGTGGCAGAGACTAAAAGTGGTATTTCGATCAGTTGTTAGAGGAAATTTACAACGAAATACCAACCTAAACGGAGGAGGGCCAAGAACACCTTTTTAAACACTTGTTAGCAAAATAATAATCACCGAATATCGAGTGGATCCCACTATAGGAACAGATAAGAGCCAATTGTGCCGGCTAACTAATTGAGGATCAGGAGTTTCGAAAGGTTGGAGACTGCAAGGGACATACGCATGAAGATCCGAAAGGAAAAGAACCTGCTGACTATTAATCTCAAGCTCTTCAATGTGATAGAAGTCATACGAATGAACAACGAATGTTAGAATACCCTATATTTTTTATTTAGTGTCCATGACTGATGATAGTCAAGATATACTGACGGTTACTGTCACAGTAGCCTGAAATCTATTTGAGTTCCAAAAAAGACAATGATAACGCAACTGTCTCACCGAGATAGCCCTAGTTGAGCAGGAGTCAAAGAACTGGTATCATAGGAAGAAAGCCACATGCTTACCAGTAGATTTTGTGGATATGAGTGATATCATTGATATTTCTCACCAGATAATCCCACAGGCTAGCCCATAGAAGCGCCGTGTGAAAACTATCGAGAACGCTAGCTACCGTCATGATGACTGTACCTTGTATAGTGTCTTATTGAGGACTCACAAAATGAGAGCCACCTAAAGGTATCTGGTCAGATTATGCAAAGGACGAGTAGACAGACATGCCAAAGCCTTGGTCTTCTTGCGATCACCTTCATACATTTTGAAGTAGATGACGACCTGGAGCACCACCATTCCGCTTAATCTACAAGATGTTTCAATGAAGCATGACACAGACAAGATAAATCATACATCGATGCAACGAGTCCGCCCAAGAGCAGGGCGCCGTACGTCCCATGAACGTTGACCATGTCATTGACCATGTTGTGTGAAGGGAGAAAAGTCCAGGGTTTGCAAGCGCTGAATTGAAGATGAACTGAAAGACATTACAATATATCGGCCAGAGCTTTCAAAGGGAGACAATGTTGAATTCAATAGTGTAAGGGGAACACGACCATCAGGCCAGTCGCTCAGTGTCTTTGTTGTGTGATTCAAGCCCCACAGGTAATCTAGTCCGTGCGCCCATCATTACTTTAACAGTTAGTCTACAACGGTTGCAGTCGTAATTTGAAAGGGTGCTCTTGCAGGGTGTCAGATGATCTCGGCATATTTGCTATTCTTACGTTTGAATTTTCAATATGGTTACATCTGAAATGACATTTTGAACACGTTGATTGCGTGTAGGACAATTTGCCAGTGCGAGACCTCAACCATGGGAAATCATCGACTTAAGGAGTCACTGCATTAGATAAAAAAACTCCAAGTGTGTAGTCCGCAGAGGCTCGAAGTTGACATCAGAAATCAAGTGTCGGAGTCCATCATCCGTCACGATGAAATTGATGAAATTGATGAAATTGTTCGCGGCGCAATCGATGTAAACACAAACAAAGAACTACGATCCTCGCTGTCTCCTCGCTGTCTTAGCACTAGAAGATGATTTCGATCAATTCAAAACTCAATTTGCGATTTCTTATCATTGGTGAAAAAAAGATCAGAGTCTCGAATGGTCACTAGTCTTATAATACCCGCGCTGCTACTATACAATTTGATATGGCCATGCGTCGGCTTTCAGATTTCTCTAGATGAGGTATCTTGTGCACCTGCATATTTGTATGAGGTCCGAAGTCAATTACCCAACTCGGGTCCAATTCACTGATCATCTCCTTCCAGAGAGATCCTCTTTTGAACGTCCCCTGTCTTTAGCTACTTTGTTCATTCCACATAGACCTGTAAAAACGAGTTCGGTTTCCGAGACATGAAGTTATCTATCACCTTGATCAGCTCACCGAGTGTGGGAGGTGTTGGCGAAACCCAAGGCACCTATTAGGGAACTGTTAATTCCTGGACACCTTTACTATTGTGCCACTTCTGTCAAGGACCATCTTCCTAACGTTTAAGTAATTGAGTTGTCATATTTTCATACCAATCAATACACCGTATCTGGGTATTTTTGTTGTTGGGAAGTGAAAGGTAAAGGTACATTTTCGTACGTTAGTCTATTTAATGGGATTGTAACTGCATTCTAATTGTAAGAAAGGAAATGCATAGAATGGAGATGGTGAAATGGTGGCTGTGGATTGGAATGATGAAGCGACACCAGAATGATGGCATCATCCTGGTGCTGCAGTTTATCTCAACAGGTATATGCTCAGAGAGGTGGTTTCAATTGTCACCCTTCCTCCACACAACATTGCTTGGTTCAACAGGTCATTCCCAAAATATGTACACAACGGCCTTAATCTTTTTATCTTATTGGCAAGGGTCAAATACTGCATATTTCTCAGCTTACAATTCCAATCTGAAATTCTATAAGAGATCATCACCCCAAACTGTTGAAGTATCGAGCTGACGTCATTATTGTTCGAGAACGTTCTAATATTTTAGTATATATAGTTAGAATTTTGTTATGTGTTACTCACTGGTTTGCGATGGAATCAACCTTTTTATTCCAAGGCAAACCAGCCTCCGTTTTCACAACACAAACAAGTGGACTTGATAACAGCAGAGTGCAGGGAGGATTTTCTTGAGCCAAAAGAAAGAAAGCAACTGGACTAAGGAATTACAGGAAGGTATTCTATATACAATATGAGATTGTATATGTTTACCTATGGAATGGAGACTGTCTTGTAACAGCATATGCACAGGAATGCCTCCAGATGCCGAAAGCTGGACTGAGATCCAAACAAAAGACTAAGATTTAATTATCTGTAACTAGAGGGACAGTAAGCAAACATACCTGAGATCCAGACAAAAGACTGTGTCTCAGGTTTACATCTGAATGGTTTAAGTACTATCAACAGCATGTTTGTACTTAGCAAAGAGAGAACTTGGAGTAGTGTAAGGCGAAGGTTGTGAAGACTAAGTGCTAACCCTAGGTGAGGGGTCAGGAAGAACTCGATAGAGTTCCCCAGTGTATT
>Ga0153986_1000440_pt1 | contig 12964 bp, 9 predicted proteins | sample TSGA070MetaG_FD_104724 | JGI IMG/M metagenome (GOLD analysis project Ga0153986, IMG submission 104724) | Attine ant fungus gardens microbial communities from Georgia, USA - TSGA070 MetaG | ecosystem: Host-associated > Fungi > Mycelium > Unclassified | place: USA: Georgia, Alexander Wildlife... | reverse complement strand
TTCTGATTCCATCTGAGAAACACCCTGTAGTGCGTCGTGCGATTGCTTGTCAACGGCAATATCGATAGTGGTGCGCATTGAGTGTTCGACAGGATCTGTACATACTTCAGTCTCTTTGATCTCGCTCTTCTTCCCTACCTCAGGGACAGAATCCTCATCGAAGGTGGCTTCTTGAGTCGGAACGACAATCTGAGAAGTGGAAAAATCAGACGCAACAAATTCCGCTGTGACTGAAGAAACACCGTCGAGGATAGTTGAAGACACGGTGAATTCGACCGCAATCGATTCAATGTCGGCAATAGGCTGAGGTGTAGCTTCAGCTGTGGCTAGCTCTGAATGGGCATCCACACTAGGGATCGCATCGAAAAGATTGGAGTATTCAACTTGGTTGACAACGGAAGTCATGATGTGGGCAGTAGTATCTGTTGGGGATGGTCCGGACTTTTCAACAGCCTTTTCCCAAATTCTGAGAACGTGAGGATCGACAAATTCCCGTCGAAGATGACCAAAAGAATTTGAAGTAGCTTGAAAGAAAGCTATAGATTTGAGAGCCACATGCTTTCCCTTCGTTTGTACCGCTTGGGCGGAGACTTGTAGTAGAGGCTTGATCTGTGCATAGCTACAAAGTACATAAGGTTTCATTAGAGTGTAGAACCGGGTGGTGTACAGCTGCGAATGGTCATAAACAAGCAAAAGGCAATCCTGCGCCCTATGAATGGAGATGGACGTATAGTGCGCGAAGGATCGGATGAAGGGTTCTGCCTTGCGGTTATAATATCTGGTGCGCTTGATTAGGGGTGAGATGTATTTTTTGACTCGGGGTTCTAGATAAAGAGTGTATCCTGGCAAGATGACGCGAGTCCAATACGGCACGATGATATTGTCACAGATACTCGACGAAGCTCGTTTCGAAAATTGGACGATAGCACTGATGTACGGTAGTGACCGTCTTTGGGCCGCAGCAAAGTATGGTGTAACTGGTTGAATATAGCTTTTGTAAACAGGTTTCGCATACTGCTCATAGGGTTGAGCAATAGAGGGATGTGTGAATGCAGCACGGATAGGTGGGATGACATAGGGTTCAAGAACATGTGTGCGGTAAGCAGCAAGAGAACGACAGACGGAATGATTGTGAGAAGAGTCAGAAGGGCAAGTATAAAGAACGTATGCAGCGAAGGTAGCCAGAAAGAGGAAGAAAAAATAGTCCACTAGTGACCGCTTTTCTTGTCGCACCAGGGCAGTCTTGGGTTTGGACTTTCGTGTCGATGGAGGAGCACCATTTAGATCCTATAATCAGAATGAGTTTCCGATTGCATATGCCAAAAAATATATGTACAGCTTGACCAGAAGATAGCGATGAATTGTCTGAGATCTTCGAGTGAGGTTTGACGCTGATAGTTCGAGACAAAGCTTGAGTTGAACTCGTGCGAGAAGTTGGCGGGGCTGGCGCAGAAGGCCTTTTATGAGTAGCTACCATCTTGGAGTAGAAGAGAGAAAACGGTTGCCAAAGTCGGTGTGCTGTCTCCTTGATGATGGTACTCTTCCTGTGGTGATGTCTGTTCAACCGTGGATACCGGTTCGATCATGTTCATCATTGTTGGTAAGCACAACGTCAGAGGTTCCCAACTTTCTACTCACGTTATTTGTACTACTGTCCAAAAAATGCTGACGCCAATTGCTTTATTATCCTGTCTTTTCCATCAGCCGTTCTCTAGAACTCGTATGCACTGGTGAGATCAGTAATTACCTAATCGTGAATTATTGAATTCAAAAATGATGATATCAAGATTTGGATCAATGTATCTTAGATATCTTAGGCAGCATTTTGCACCCACAATTTTTCAGTGAGAATCCTTTGCAAACATTGCTAGTGTCCATGCCCTGGTATATCCAATATGTCAAGTTGTGATGTAAAATGGACATGGGAAAAGAATTCCAAATTCAAGGACAAGGATTATTGGAATCACGCTGTCTGAACCTCAATAACTTTTCAGCTCTCAAACTAAGTAAATCATATAGCGTGCTGAGAAACGGAATCCAAACAATGTGACTCTGCTTCTGGGCTTAAAATCTCTGTATTTCTCCTGAATTGATATTTTCTTTTCTTGAGATTTTATTATAATAATTATATCAATTTATTACACGGTGTACGAACACAGTCCGCAACCTTTTTCTTGAGATGCACTACTATGCCCCACAAATCATCGATGAAACATTAAACCTATGACTTCAATCCCACCTAAAAAGGCCAATCTTTGAACTACTTTATTCTACTGATAGAGCAAGGAATATCCTACAATGAATGTTTCAAATATTATATCAATTTCATCAAGAGGATCATGATAACAAAGGTAGTTAACTACTTTAAGAGACGTTGGAATACAATTTAATGAAAATCATCCTATGGCTGGAAAAGTCCCAACCTGTCACGTCCACAGTGAGCAAGTGAAAACAAGACATTAGTTAAACTCGTTTTAAATATGTCAGAGACTATAAGTACTCCTCTCAGGTCCATTCTTTTGATCATGACCTTGTGTAATGCCTAGACAAACTGCTACAAAGCGAAAAGGAGAGTCCAGCCAGTTAGTTGGAGCCAGCTATGACGTCATGAAAACTCTGTTCAGGATCGAGCCATGGTCATGATTAGGTGAAGTTATAGACAGGACCCGAGGCCTGTGCGACATCAAGGTCGGAGAAGATAGGAGGTTGTCAGAAGTCAGATAGATTATACGGACAGCAATAATCAAAACGATCGTGAGACAGAGATCATAAGGATATAGAAGGAAGAAACGACAGTCGATAAGGGAACCAATAAATGATAGGATGTCGAGCGAAAGGATAACCAAGTTCAGTGAGGAGGTCTTTACAATCGGGTGACCGCTTTCAAGTCCAAAGGCATGCCTAGAAGACATTATCCAGAACAGTAAGCAGTACAGGGTGATGAACATACCAGAAGGATCAATCCCATTTCTGGCCAGTATCTGATTGTGTCGAATTAATCTTGCTTGATCGAAGCTGATAATTGCAGGTAAGTGAGCGATCTTTCCATGACATGACAACCATACTTGACATGTTCTCGACTCATGATTTTGAGCACTTCCTGGGTACCTTGTTCGTCCAACCCAGCTCTTGAGTCACCGTCTCGCAGGTTGGCTTCGATGTCGAAATCCGATGAGGTCAAACCAGCATTGACCTGCTGGGAAAACGTCGAAAGAGGGGTGTAATGGCTTGACCTGGGCAAGAAAGATCTCACACGCTCTGGAACGTGGGGGAGGAGCATTTCACGGTAGCGATACGAGGCTGAAATCATAGACAGGACGCAAGTGGCGTTGAACGAGCTAGTCTGAAGGAACTCTGAGAAGGAGACACACCGAACGCCAACACAAAAACAAAGGCAAGTAAGGATGCATAGAACAGCATTCTCAAGATGTAGAGATTCTCTAGAACAACAGAAGGCTCCAAACAGCACAGGTACTACGGAGATAGATGTAAGATAAATGTAAGAATGTCTCCGACATGTGTCAGAATCACGTGTTGATCACAATTCTTTTAATCTTGCTTTAGTCTCCTAGCCTAGACACTTGAACTGTTCTCACCGCATAACTTGCAGGTTATACTGTTCAAACTTCTAGTCTTCTTGATCTTCCTTTGGAACAATATGACTGCACTTTTTCGTACACTCGAGGTACATCTAGTAATTTGAAACACCATCGATTCACCTGTGGATGATTTGATTATAGAAAGAGTTCTGTCCACCTCTGGACTCATCTCTTCTTGCAGCCTTGCTAGCTGAGGTAGAGAGTGATACGAAAGAAAAATTAACTGGGGCACCCCACATCAATGGACTCCGCAACGTGCTTCGAGAGCTTGCCTCCCATGCCGAGGAGGTTCAGCTTTCTGAGTTTGCAGAGTCGGATTCAATTTCGCCGACGGAAGATACCATTAGTTCGCAAGATCCAGCGCTGAGTGGATCCACGATGGACACTTCCGTCAGTTCTGGGTCATCTAGATTGTCAGTCCAGTCTTTCGGTCCCCCTTTGGAATTCCTTCAAGCTTCACTCCCGGACACACCCGTCAACACACTGAAACAAGCCTTGAAAGACGTAGAAGAAAGCGGCAGGGAGTTGGATATGTGGAACCTGATAGGAAATATCCTATCTCAAGAGTACACCCGAGAGCTGGAGGAAAGAGGGTTAAGCGATAATAACGATGTGATCGGAGGATGGGAGTGTGTTCCTCGCAAATCCCAGAAGCGCCCTGGTTCTCCATCTCCTGACAAACGAAGGCGTTCTCAAGCAACGAAGATTACGCTTGTCGATATTCGACAGCAAAATCATTGTATTCGTCAGCGCAAAAAGTCAGGTTTTTCCCCTAAGCTGCCTTTGCCCGATCTTTGGACTCAAGTGCAATCAATTGCCACCAACATTTCAGCTTATCTCAGTCCCCATCCCCCGTCTTTCTTTCTGTCTTATCTCCATTCTCCGCAATACGAATCGCCTTACCAAGCTCTTTTTGCAGCTATCGAATGTATTTGCAAGGCTCTTCCCTCTCGTAATTTGGAGGACAATTCTACCTTGTTACAGAATTTACTCGAGGTAATATTTCCAGAATACGAGCCACTGGATTCTGAACAGCGATCTCAACTGGTACACGAAACTGAGTTGTGTATTATGGCAACAAGTGGCCGGGGTGAGGATGTTATTGACCTTGTCAGGTGCCTCCGTGAACTCAGCTTGGATGCATCGTCCGGAAAGTGGGATTTAGGAATATACCATTTGCCTCCGCACAAACCCCCACCTTCTCCCATCATTCCAAACGAAATACACAAGAAACGGAAAAAAAATTCTCCTATCTCTGCCCCCCTGACACCTCAGATATCATCATGTTCCTTATCTCCACTATCTTCTGTTCCAACTTCTGCACAGGGAAACAACCTTGATCTTTCTGAGTGGCAATCCATTCCTGTGCGGCGGGCACTCGGTAATAGCCCTCCACCACTTGCTCATAGTATACCCGCGTATGCTCGCGTGCCTGCTCATAATGGATATGACAAAGACGGCGCAATTGGTAAAGGAGATTTAGGCGAGCAATTGGAGCCCAACAAAATAATCAAGGAGCACAGACGTCAGCAAGAGGAGTATTTGAAACAAGCAGCAAAGATATGGCAACGTGGAGACAAAAAAACAAGGGGAGAGACCGCCTTCTATTATGCGGAGAAGGTTAACTTTTAAATTTTATAGTTGCGTTTTGTTGACACTACCATTAGGCACGAGAATTCCAACAACTAGTGAAACAAGAAGCATTGATAAACGCGCGCGCTATGGTCAACTCGAGAAGGTCCGAATAAGGGTAGTTGTACCTCAGGTCTACGAGTTGACTTTCATTTCCTAGGACCTCTACTGGGAAGTATGACGAAATTGACCTGCATGGTACGACCGTCTATGAGGCGGTCACCATAGTGAAGGAGATTCTATTAGATTTCGAATGTTGCCCAAGTACGCTCTGCATCTCATGTGTATTCTATTAAACATGGCGACACAGGTCAACCACTCAAGATTATCACTGGGAAAGGCAGCCATTCGACTAACAAGGTTGCTGTCCTCAAGCCAGCGATCAAGAATGCCCTGTTAGACGATGGGTGGGTTGTTGGCCAATGGAATGCAGGCCTTATTGTCCGCGGGCGGAGTCGTTAAGTCGTCCATCACCAACTCTCTGAAATCGACACTATCGTGGCGTCATTAATATATTGTACATATCTTTTGTATTTATTTCTCTTCTTGGTCCTGGTAGTTTATCAATTCACTAATACATTAATACTTCTTGTGTGATATTTTGTGTGATACATGCGTGACTCCGCGAAACCTTCCAACGTGAGAATCCCTTTATATTGTTAATATTGTTACTTCCTAACGTATGCCTACGCACAGTTCTGACTCTGATACTTCTTTTGTTGCTCTTGGAAAACGTCGAAAGCTCAAGGTGGGTACTTTCAATCATCACAAATGCATGACCTGTGACTTAGGTTCCCACAGAAATCAGAGAGTCATAAAAAAAGAAGAAATACACACGTAGGACATGATAAGCGAAATCAATTTCCGCTCTCCTTTGACCCTTTACTTTATCCTACGGGCGGTGCTAGTCACAGAGATGATGATTCATCCTTTGACGATGTGATTGAAGCACTTCTTCCAGAACTCTTGAGGACTAGGGCTTCGTTACTGGAACAGTATTCAGATTATGATGAGCAGGTTTTGTTCGCATTTTCTCCCAAATTATGAATCAGCTCTGAATGGGATGCCAACAGGGTACTTGTCTCAGGCCTCTCACTCGATCCGAGATATCATCTCTGCTCAACACTAGGGATAACTGGGGACGAGATGTTACGTCAACTATTTTACTACGCAAGCTCAAATTATTTCAGGTAGGAAGAAAGCTGAATCATATGCTATCTTGGCTTATAGTATCTCTTAGGAAAGACGCATAAGTCACACCGCTCCGATGTCTCTCATAGCATCCTTGGGATCTTTATCTCAAACTCGACCCCCGCCTGAGAAAGTAGCACCCAGACGCCAAGTTGCACAAATGCTGGAGGAGATCCAGACAACACCATTTGATCATTCGTTTTTATCCCGTTTGCAAGGTGAAGCTAGGGGATACACATTCTCTGGATTGATTGCTGTCGATTGGGAGACAATCACCCCGTGGATGAGCCTCATGAGCGACATCCGAGATCATTATGGATTGGCGCAGTATGCACATTTCCATGTTTTATCGAAACTCAGACTGACACGGAATATCTAGCCCTGAGCGAGAGCAACCAGCAGTATTTCCGGCACCAATAACATATAGTACACTTCAGTCCTGTCATCTCGATCAGATTCACGATTTATTAGAACGGGTTTTTTGGACGGGGATAGATGGTGACCATATCACACTTCTCATTTGATTTTCGCTGATTCCTCAACCAGTCAGTGATTCTCTGGAATTTTCACCTGAACAATGTACTGTCGTTGCTTGTTACAAACGACTCGTCATTGGTGTCACGATCATGAGTTCTCCTCAAGAAACCTATATCACTTATCTAGCCGTCAAGGCCGGGTGGGATAAAGCACAGATCGCTCGGTCAGTTCGACTTGATTTTCTCGAGCTACAGCTAAACCTTGTTTGCTCTGTTACTAGAACTATGCTGTTTCATTTGATTAAGATGAATCCCAAGAGAGACATTACCTTGCATGTATCGGCGAATAACTCAGCGATGGTAATGATCACTCTATTCTACCACGTGGAAGATTCTCATTCTTGAACAGCTACTCTACAACCAGTTTGGATTCAAAGCGGAAGAGTTCATAGCTGGGTTTTATGAAGATTATCTGGACCCAGTTTCTCGAGGGTCTAAAAATGCCTTCAGGCTGCGGCTTCGCCAATAATTCTCTGTGCTAGGCAGCCCAAAGAATGTGGACGATAACTTCAATTCTTGACCACTCATTTTTTGCCACCCCCGAAATCAGAGACTATAACATGAGCAACAGCAAGTGTGCAATCTGACTTGGGAAAACGGTCCTATGATGCAATCCGGCTGATGGAGACTCCACTGTACGTCCTGTGAACGGACAACCGTTCACAACACGCATTGACAATCTCAAGCGGTAATGTCCGGAGAGTGTGCTAATTTTGTAGTGGCAACCGACGCGAAGCTTGTATCTTTTTCACTGTCATGTCAAGTGTTCGTCAAGTGTCCTTTGGCAATAAAATGACTGTTTGATATCATGGAACTTGTCTTCTTGAGGAGATTAACAGTAAAAATTGAACAATGCAATTATTTTATCTTCTATCGAATCCATCATGTCGCCACCAAGACAAGTCGAGCTGATATATGCTATACATCTGACCTCCATCCGAGGTGTGGGTCTGGATTGGAGGGTCAAACCAACTCGAATCTCAGTGACTACGGATACAGCATAGAGAAAGAGGCTGCAAACAGGTAGACTGGCTGCCTTCGGTGCCGAATTAATCTTGTTTAAAATGGACTAGCATGGCATGTCAACAGCTGAGACTAAGCAGTCTTGATGAAGTCTTAAGTGTGACCAATTATTTGAAAACAATTATTGCATCTCGATTACTTGTAAGCAGTTTTGATCAGGACAAGTGATAGAAAAATTTAGTCCACAAACGAAACGACTTCTTCACAACTGTCCAAAAATAAAGTGACTGCAATATGAAACAGGAACACAGAATACTGTGTGCTGCTAGACCAAGATATGAGCACGAACACGTGGGTTGGAAAGGAAAATTCACCCGGAACCCTTTTACAAGCGGCTGGGCGAGATTTCTTTGACCTCTCCAGTGTCCACATAGCGATGGACAAGGAAGGCAATAGCAGAAGGAATCTGAAAAGAATTTCGATCACATGGATAACAGGATCCATCTTCAGTAGCGTCCAGTCCTGTATTTTCGAACGGTGCGAATAACGTGTCCCACCGGATATGAGTCAGACTCGGTAGGGCCTTCGAAAGAGCCAGAGATATGAGTTGTTCCCTCCTGCGCGTTTCCTCTTTGAAGACGCCACAAGTCGCACACGAGGAGAACGAATTAAGAATGCCTTTTCCGCCTTTAGTTTCGTCTGAGTGAACAATATGTTCTTCCAGAATATAAGAATCTGAGAGCAAAAGCCCGATATAGAGACTTTTCAATTTGATCAAGGACGCCAAAGAACGAGCAAAGGAAGCCTGAAATAGCAGAGCACGTAACAAGGTTCAGTGAATGTCAAAAATAATGCAATGAAGAAATGTCAACAGCAAGTTTTTCCGTGTTGGCGTAGTAGTCGGGTATCGGGGAGTGCCTCATGTAGCCCAGTGAGTCCTCCAAGCAGACAGTGCAGCAATCAAAGTCGATGCGTCTACTAGAATCCATTTCAAGTGACTCCAAATGAGGGAAAGTGAGAGATAGAGAATCAAGCAATTTGCTATCAATGCGCGGAATCTCGGCCAACGTCAGTTTTCGGATGTTCGTCCCGGAGCGAGAAAAAGAGTCGAGGAGACGGCGGACAACTGAATCCTGTGTGCTCAGCCCCTCGAGTGTGAATGATATCTTGAGGTCTTGTAAATTAACGAAGGAGCCTATGTTCTTGATGAGGCCACCGGCAACTACATGCGACGGGCAAATGAAAGACCTTTGCATCAAAGGGGGAGGGATTCCCGTCAGTCTATGCCGTATATATGCTCATAAATCGGTGAGAATGACCTACCTGACCCAGCTAAAGCTATTAGATCCGCCAAAAATCTCGTTCTGAATAGAAAGGTAATCCCAGACTTTGGTGAACAGCTCCCAGTTGTCAACCACGATGTTCCGAAAGTAGAGACGCAGAGAAATTTCCCGGAGCATCTTGGACGCTCGAATGAGAGAGTGAAGGGCAAAAAATCTGGATTCTGAACAAGGGTAAGCTGGGAGCACAAAGCCCACGACGGTTTCAATGATCTCATAAGGTAGACGAGGTCCAATGTAATTTTTTGGCTGTGCATCAGTAGAATAGCGCCCTCTAACGCGCAGGGTAAGTGAGCTTGTGCGTCGAGCAAGAATAGTTGAAGCAGTTCGAGTTAGCATGTTGCAGTGACGGTTCAAGTTCAAATTGTTGCCTATGAAGTCATAAAGAAGTAGCATCAAAATAAAAGTAAAGTATACGGTAATACGATCCACAATATAAGTAGTCATTATAAGGCAAATAAAAAATATGAGAAAACCCTCTTGACTCTACGACGACGACGGATCGTCAAGAAGCCAGCTGAAATTCTCTGAAATAATCATATTCTCGCCCTCTTGTCTCGAAGATTCAGAATCAACGCTGCTGCTGCTGCTCGTGTGTAACACCGATGCACGCATATTGTGGTACCACTCATTCCGGATTGCTTTTTTCAACTTTTTGGGCTTTCCTGCCTCTCTTGAGTACGATGTCAATTGAGTTGATTGTACCAAAAGAGAGACAGAGAATACCTACCCATTGGTGCTCCCTGCCGTCGGAGCTCTAGCCTTGGCCAGAGCAAGCACCGAATGTTGCTTTGGCCGCGATACAGTTGGAATCGGCCGCAGTGTAGATTCCCCGTCTTCACTCACTTCAAAGCCAACGGTACTATGACTTTTTGGCAGAGGTGTTATCAGGTCTGGATTGACATTCAAATCTTGCGCTCCCAGTTTGTCCCGTGATTGCTGAAATGTCTTTTCCAGCGACTTCATCGTTTGAGACTGGTAAGTTTCCTGGTATTCACTATCAGGAAAGCATGGATCCGAGTCTGAAATTTCCAGCGGATCGATCTTCGAGCCTGCAATTTCTCTCAGAGGTTTGTGCCGTGTCGATTTATTTTCTACAGAAGACCCATTCTGAGTCCTGCATAGGGTTCGATTTCCTGACTTTGAAAGAAAACGTCCCAAGTACTGTCCTCTTGAGTTTTTGGAGTCCAAGTCCTTGCCATATTCAATGCGTTTCGTATGTCTTGATATAGTCTTGATCCCATCCGTATACCCACTGTTTACAGGATCACGTCCAGTCTTTGAACTAATGGAGACTACGACGTCGTCGTCATCACTAGCACCAGAAATTTTCCTTGACAGTCTACGAGGTAGTTCCCGTTCTTCCAGTTTTAGATCTTGGGAGGAGTTGTTGCCTGCATCCCTGATAGCGTGTTTCATTCCATGCCCCCTCCCCTTCTTTTTCTCCTTTGCAGCTCTATCTTCCTTCACATGCTCCGGAAATGCCTCGACTTTTCCTGACTCAATCTCTTTCCTCCTCTTCATTGCACGTTCCATGACAATTTTATCGCCAACCCCTACTGCACTAGTCTTGCCAAACTTTCTGCCCCCACCGGGACTCACATTTTCGCCGCTATCTTCGGGAAACATCGTAACACCATACGTTGTGCTTTCCCTGAGAATCAGCAGAGCAGCTCTCGCACCCATGAGCCCTTTCAGTTCACGATCTTCCATAATGAGTTGCAATGCGACTTCCGGCACTAATATTCGTTGAATGAAGTCGTTTGCACTGAATGGTTTAATGAGTTTGAGGTCGAAAGAGTCGGGAGGGAACATATTGAATAGGGTCTGCTGAATTATGATATGACCTAACTCGCCATAGCTACAAGTTTCAGGTCAGTATGATTATAGTGGCACACGACGAATGGGGGGAGCACATACTATCCAGGCTGGCTCTTCTTAAAATTCTGAAATTGGCCTCTTACATCTACCATGGCCCGAGCACCGTCCTTGATGAAGTATTTCATCTCCTCTCTCCAGAACACGCACTGGATCCTCGGTCCTTTGAAAGCAAAAGTCGAAATCAGGTCCTTTCCGCACTTTTCACCCTCAATCCAAGAATGCAAATCGGTCTCGCCAGAATCCCGAATGATCCTTTCTAGATATGATTTCATTCTCAAAATTCTGACGCCCAATCCCTCCCAGTTGATGGTCTTCGGCCATCCCTTTGCTTCTGCCTCGGGTAAGACCTTAGATTCGAAGTCGTGTCTCTGACACACAACTACGAAAGTTGCGAGTGGTGCTTTCCGGCCCAGGGGATTTGTAGAACGAGGGTCAGAATGTGATTTGGATAGTGTACTTCCGAGAAGATTCAGGAAGAAACGTGTCGGAGATGGCGGAAGAGGACTATCACAATAAGGACATAGGTTGCTCGGATCAACAGAAGGGGACATGAAAACTTGGATTCAAGTCAGTACGCGTAGATGAAACTGGGTTTCAGGCTCACGAGAATCTTGCTCTTCGTACAAGTCCATGTTGTTCACCATAGCTCTGTCAGTAGACAAAATGTGCTTAAGCAATAGGTGAGACTGAGAAACACATACGAGGCCTCGTCGACTATTTCAAGTTTCCGTTTACGTGCGGGATCAGTCGATTCACCCTCAGATAGAAAGATATCACTGAGGTCCCGAGTTGACATCGGAAAGGGCGCTAACACATCAGCCTTCTTCTTGCCTTTGCTCGACCTGAGAGTGGATTTGGATTTGTTTGTTGAAAGAGGAGAGAGGGCTGGAAATTTTCTGGTATGTCCATCTTTTCTCGGCGAGAAAACAGGAACGATTTTTGTGGCAACCTTGGAGCGCTTGTGTGTTTGAGAACTAGAAGGGGAAAGCGCGGGAAAGGATTGTTGAACACGAGAGCCACATCTGGAGGGTCTAATGGTTGAGGGAGACGAATATGGGTTTTGAGAGGATTGCGAAGCTATACTAGCATCACTAGATGAGCTCGAAGTCAAGACGATGCTGGATGATGGTGAAGATGGTCTCGAACTTCCGGCAGTAGCCTTCGAGATAGGAGAAGGTGGGAGGATCCGAGATGGAGTCCATACTGATTGATTAGTCGCAGATATGTGTTTGAGACAGGTTGGTGGATTATCAACTTGTCCTGTTGACAATTGAGCGTTGGGTCGAGGTCGAGGTTGAGACCGGGGTCCCAGTCGCGTCTTATTAGAACTGAATGGAACATGATTATTGCCACCTGTATATCCTTCAATTCCTTTGTGATATTTCGGACCTGTTTTCACTACAGGCAAGGATGGAGATAAGGATGTGATTTTCTCCTCCCTGACCTCAGTTTTTATCTTTTTAAACCTATCTTTGTGCGCAGCCCGAGACTTGGTTGTAATGGCTTCCGGAGCATAGTCAGAACGTTCTGGCTTCTTTATTTTCACAACGAGCTCCTGGTCTCCTTGCGATTTTTGTGAGAGACAGTCCATCTCGTCATCACTTCCCAAGTTTACTTCAATTCCAGATGTTCCATTTCTCATTCTCGTCGTCTTTTTCCCTGACATTTTGGGCTTGGAGAATAAGGACCCATGATCTTCAAAAGCACCGGCACGATGCGATAGGCGCGTGGCTAAGCCAATATGCGGTGTTTCTTCACTGCCATGATCCTTCATACCTTGAGTGTTAAGGATCAGAAACCAAACGATATGAACGATATGAAC